>Ga0210047_1000436_pt1 | contig 16621 bp, 17 predicted proteins | sample CryGeyCG2014_300_3_FD_185453 | JGI IMG/M metagenome (GOLD analysis project Ga0210047, IMG submission 185453) | Groundwater microbial communities from aquifer - Crystal Geyser CG01_land_8/20/14_3.00 (SPAdes) (version 2) | ecosystem: Environmental > Aquatic > Deep subsurface > Groundwater | place...
TCTCGGCGGCTTCCACCTTTTGCCCGGCACGGTAATAAGCGCACGCCAACATCACCTGCAAATCGGCGCGACTGGCGTCCTCGGCCATCACGGAGCGGATCTCTACGATCGCTTGATTATAGAGTTCTCCCTGGCTGTACATGTTCGCCAGCGCGTCGCGCGTCAGGCGCACCTTCGGCGGCTCGATGCCATCCCGCCGTCCATACAGACGCTTCAATTCAGCCTGGATGGCCGGATTCGAGGGTTGGATCTCGAAGGCGCGCTCCATGTGCCAGATCGCATCGTCCACTTTGCCTTCGTCGTCGCGGATGATGCTCATCCCCACGTGAGCCACGAAGTCATCCGGCGCCGCCATCAAGACGCGCTGGAAGATATCCGCCGCATCCGCGTAACGGCGAACCTCCAAGAATGCTTTCCCCAGCAACTGGTACGTTTCGACGCACATCGGGAAAGTTTTCAAGATCTGCTGGCAATGGGCAATGGCCTCGTCAATATGCCCGCCCTCGACCAGACTTTCGATTTCACGGTGATAGATACGCAGGGATACGTTCGTCATGGCGCACTCCTTTTCTTAGTATGCACCAATATTAAAGTTAATGCAAGCCTTTTTCGGCCTGGTTATCATAATGGTAGGTGACTGCCCTACCATAAAAGATAGGTAATGGTGCAACTGGCTCATTGCTCCAAACGTGAGCATTCAAGACAAGTTCCCGGACTTCGGCCTGTCGCGCCGGATCATTGGCGTGGATGGTAAACAACGGCTGGCCTTGGACGATGAAATCACCGACTTTATGATGGATGAGGATGCCGACAGCGTGGTCAATCGGATCGCCTTTTTTGGCTCGACCTGCGCCGAGCGTCACCGCCGCCTCGCCCACGATGCGGGCGTGGACCTGGGCCAGGTACCCGCTTCGAGGCGCGTTTACCACCTCGATCAGCCTCGCCTTCGGCAATTTAGCGGGATCGTCCACGTAGGACACGTCCCCGCCCTGGGCCGAGACTAACGCGCGGAATTTTTGGAATGCAGACCCATCGTCCAGGGCGCGTTCCGCCAGAGCGCGACCTGAAGCCAGGTTTGGGGCAATGCCTCCCAACGTCAACATGTGGGCCGAAAAGGTCAGGCAATGCTCACGGAAATCCTGGGGGCCGCCTCCGTGAAGAGTCTCGATTGCCTCACGGACTTCCAAAGCGTTACCCACCGCGTGGCCGAGCGGCTGGTTCATATCCGAGAGCAGGGCCACGACGCGGCGTCCGGCCAGCTCGCCAATTGCGATCATCAACTTTGCAAGTTGGCGGCCTTCATCGAGCGTCTGCATGAACGCGCCCAGACCGACCTTGACATCCAGCAGGATGGCCTGCGCGCCGGCGGCGATCTTCTTGCTCATCACGGACGAGGCAATCAGCGGGATGGACTGCACCGTGCCGGTCACGTCACGCAGAGCATACAGTTTTCCATCGGCCGGGGCCAGGTCGGGCGTTTGGCCGGTCAAAACAATGCCAACTTCGCGCAACTGGCGTTTGAATTCGTCAGTAGTCAGGTCACAGCGATAGCCGGGGATGGATTCCATTTTGTCGAGCGTGCCGCCGCTGAAGCCCAGGCCGCGTCCAGACACCTTCCCAATCGGCAGGCCGCAGGCCGCGACAACCGGCAGAACGACCAGGGAGGTTTTATCGCCGACGCCGCCGGTCGAGTGCTTGTCTACGGCGATCTCGACCACGTCGGATAGGTCCACCATCTCGCCGGAATGAGCCAGCGCCAGGGTCAGATCAGCCGTTTCGCGGGCGGTCATCCCGTTGAGCAGGACCGCCATCGCCCAGGCCGAAACCTGGTAATCGGCGATCTCGCCGCGCGTAAAGCCCTGAACGAAGAACTCGATTTCCTCGCGAGTCAGCTCACCCTTGTCGCGTTTCTTGATGATGATGTCTACGGCGCGCATGGCATTATCTCCAGGAATTCCTGACCATATTTTATCCTATTTTTCTCTTGAGTTTCAGCCCATCCGGTGTATCGTCCACGCGCCAGCCGAGACTTTCGATCTGCTGGCGAAATTCATCAGCAACCGCCCAATCCTTGCGCAAGCGCGCTTGTTGGCGCGCTTCAGCCAGGCGCTGCACCTCGGCAGGAATTTCCCCATTCTCCTGGCCGGGTGAGGCTGCATCCATAACCATCTTCCAGGTTGAGGCTGGAAAGCCTTCTTCAAGCAAAACCGGTAGATGGAACTCCCCTAATTCGGCAAAGGAAAATGTTGCGCCCGCAGGGTAGATCTTGGGGTTGCATTCACGCAACAGCGTCACCGAGCTTACGCCGCTGACACAACATTGACCGAGGCCAAAATCGAAGATCAGACCGGTGTGCTCGTCCAAGCCGACGGTGGTGTGACCAGGTGGGAGCAAGGCGCGCCATTCGTCGAAGCGCTCCATGCCAATGAAACAGCGGCTGGTATCCACGTCCGCGCCGCCCTCGGCGTTGTTCCAGTGCGGGATGAAAGACAGCGGCAGGCCAAAATCTGCAAACAAGTCGAGCCCGGGCGGGGCAGACACATCTTCTCCCACCTTGTAAATCTCATACACTGGCAAGGCACGCGCCCCGACAGCAATCGTCGCTGCGCTGGCAAAGACCAGGGCCGCGCCCATGCGCTGGCGGGCGCGCAGCATGTCCCAGGCCAGGGAGCCGCGCAGTTGGCGCACGGCATAGGTCGGCGAGCCAGGCCCCATGAAGATCATGTTCGCGGATAAGAGCGGCGCAAGGAGCTTGGCGTTGTCTGGGCTGAAGGGGGCGCCGCGCTTGCGAGCCGGAAGGACGGTCACGGTCGGATCGAAATTTTGCAGGCGCGTCCCCAGGAAATCGGCTACCCGCCCGGCAACCTGGGACGAGTTGAGTTCGAACCCAGCCGGGGTCTCCAAGATGACGATCCGTAAGGGCGAGGGCAAACCTTGAGCGAGGGATTCGAAAATCCGCCCGCCCGAGAGGGAGGTTTCACCGGAGCCGAGCAGGGCAATGGGGCCGAGGAGAGGTGAGGGAGGCATAGCGATTCAGACAACCTGACGGAGCGGAACGGCATCGAGACCTCTCTCATCCCCCCAGCCCCCTTCTCTCCCCTAAAAAAGGGGAGGGAAGGGGGAGATATAGCCACTGGGTCTGGGTATCTCCCCTTCCCTTTTAGGGAAGGGGCTGGGGGTTAGGTCCGAGAGCAGGCATAAGTACTCAACAATCAACAACCTTGCGCTGTAATATTCATCAAGGCAACGGATCAGCGTGGGGTTTGATCCAATAATTCCCGGACTTTTCGCCATACGGCATCGAACATTTCCGTTGTCAAGCGGCCTGTCTGCGTGTTCTGGCGGCTGGGATGGTAGGAGCAGAGTAAGGATGAAGGATGAGAGATGAAGGATGAAGCAGGGAGAGAAAAGACCGCTCCATGCGCAAAAGTCGGCGAGGGCGGCTTTCCAAACAGCCGCAAGATGGCATCGAAGGCGATCCTTCCCAGCGCGACGATGACCTTTGGCTGGATGTGTTCGATCTCGCGCTCCAGATACGGCTGGCAATTTGCCATCTCTTGCGGTGTGGGTTTGTTGCCCGGCGGCGCACAGCGACAGACAGCCGTGATGTAAATGTCGTTCAAGGTCAGCCCGTCAGCGCGGTGATGAGATTCGGGTTGGCTTGCGAATCCGGCGCGGAAGAGCGCCGCGTAGAGGAACTCGCCGGAGGCGTCGCCGGTGAACATGCGCCCGGTGCGGTTGGAGCCGTGCGCGCCGGGGGCGAGTCCCACAGCCATCACGCGCGCCTGCGGGTCGCCAAAGCCAGGGACGGGTTTGCCCCAGTATTCCCAGTCGCGATAGGCGCGACGCTTGAGGCGAGCAACCTCTTCCCGCCAGGCAACCAGGCGAGGACAGCGGCGGCATTGGAACAGTGCAGAGTTGAGGGTGTTGAGGAGCATGGGTAGACGACTCGTGATGCGTAATGCGTGATGCGTGATATGTGCAGCACAATCACGAATCACGTTTCGCGAATTACGTGATAAACATCGCATCGCCAAATGAGTAGAAGCGGTATTTTTCACGCCTGGCGATTTCGTAGGCATGGAGAATCCGCTCCCGGCCGGCAAAGGCGCTGACCAGCATGATGAGCGTCGAGCGGGGCAAATGGAAGTTCGTGATCATGCAATCTACAACTTTGAATTTATAGCCGGGTAATATGAATAAATTGGTATTGCCGGTGTAGGACGAGATAGTATCTCGTCCTACCGCAGCCGATTCGAGTGTACGAACAGAAGTCGTGCCCACCGCAATCACACGCCCGCCGGATTGACGTGTTCGATGGATGGCATCCGCCGTTTCCTGAGGCAACTCGCACCATTCGGTGTGGATCGGGTGCTTTTCAGGGCTAACTTCCGTCACGGGGGCAAAGGTGTCCAGCCCGATGTGCAGGGTGACATAGGCGATTTTTATGCCCTGCGACTGCAACTCGTCCAGCAGGCTCGGCGTGAAGTGCAGACCGGCGGTCGGCGCGGCAGCCGAGCCGGGGTCACGCGCGTAGACGGTCTGGTAGCGCTCAGGGTTGGCCAACGGTTCGTGAATATAGGGCGGCAAGGGAACGTGTCCGATCCTGGGGAGGTAGAGTTCGACCGGCCTGGCAAAACGGACCAATCGCCGCGCGCCGTCCAACATGCCGACAATCTCGGCCTCGGGGCCGTTCTCTTCGAGAAGCAAACGGATACCTGTCTTGAGTCCCTTTCCACCCACGGTACATTCCCACGTATGTGTATCCTCCCGCCGCAGGAGGAGCAGCTCGACGCGGCCGCCGGTCGGCTTGCGCGCAAATAAACGCGCCGGGATGACACGAGTTTGGTTCAAAACCAGTAAATCGCCGGAATGCAGATATTTGCCGATGTCGCGAAAGACAGCGTGTTCCAGTGTTCCCGTGTCACGGCGCAGGACAAGCAGGCGCGAGGCATCGCGCGGCTCGAGGGGAGTTTGGGCGATGAACGAGGGAGGCAGGTTGTATTCGAAGTCGGAGGTTCGCATTAATACATTGCCGAGTCTAACCAAGCCAGAAAAGAGAAATATTCCCTTTCAGATTCCCCAACGTTGATCAAACTCATCGTGAGCAATACTTCATCTCGCCCCGCTTGCTCCAGCAATGCCAATACTTTTTCGCCGCCAAACTCAGCCTGAAAGTGAGCCATGACGGCGAAACTGTCCAAGACGAAGGTGGCGATAGGTTCAGCCATAAAACCGCTTCAGTTTGGCTTCTTCACGCGCCAATTCCGTCTGATGCTCCTCTAGTAAAGCCTGTATGAGCGATGTCTTGCCTGCATATTTGCCATACGTGGCGCGGATTTCCGCCAGACGGCGTGCTTTGGGGGCGGCTTGACCGTTTTCACCAAGCAATTTTCGTATCTGCTGATAGGTTTCTCGTGAGAGTTCGATGGTTTTGCCATCAGGGGTGATTAAACGTGGAGCTACCATAATGCGTCTTCCTTTTGTATAACTTGTATAACTTGATTATAACCATAAATCGCGCGGCTCGAGGGGAGTCTACGCGATGAATTCGGGAGGGAGGAGGGTGTAGTCGAAGTCGGAGTTTCTCATAAAAAAGCGGGCTATTTCTTCCACAGCCTCGCAACGATGTTCAGGATCAAGGTCAAAATCAGGGACACGAGAATACCGCTCGTGAGCGGAAAGTAAAACCGAAAGTTCTCTCCCTCGATACGAATATCGCCGGGCAGGCGTCTCAGCGGCAGACCGAATTTGGCGGAAAGATAAATTCCCCCGCCCACCAAAAACAGCACAATTCCGCCAATCATCAGGGTACGGCCAATGGCTTCCATTATGGTCATCCCTGCTTTTGTGAAATTATCCCCTCGATCTCCCGCAAAACCTGTTCCAAAGAAGGGACGGTAGAGGAAGTTACACCTCCATCTTTCAAATGTTTGTGGAATGGGAATGTGGGTACAGATCGGTGATGCGCGGTATTGTCATAACGAAAGACAAGCATGCCTTCCGACGATTGATAATGATAGGCGTACATCACCTTCTCCAAAGGCAAGCGGAGATCAATCAATTCTCGAAAAAAGAGGATGGAGCCGTTGTTAAATTCCACATCCCCACGAATAAAGCCCACCAGTTCGCCGCGCTTTTCAAGATTTACATCGGGTGATTCAACAAACGGCAAACTTGCAAGCAAATCCAATAAGGACTGGAAATACTGCTCAATCAATTTCCGCCTCACGGAGCGATTGATATTGTCCTTCCAGCAAGCGCAGTGCCGCGAGTTCCATATTCCAATCTATGGTTTCGATGGTCTCACTGATTTCCTGCGCCTGCAATTTTTTCTCGAACTCCGTCGATGACATCCCTGCGCGTTTCTCGAACTCGGCAAGGCGTTCTTTGGTGCGAAGGATGCCGTGCTGTAAGACTTTCAGTTGACTGCGGATTGCCACTTCCAACAGAGGCTTTAGCGATTCATCCGCTTTTGTTTTAATCACAATTTCTTGTAACATGGCAACTTCCTTTCGCAATAATTATAAGCCCCACGTTCGGCTATCACAACAACCTCGGCTGCGTCTGCTCGTTATACTCCACCCCCAAATGCTCATACGCGGACTTCGTCGCAACGCGTCCCTGCGGAGTTCTATCGAGAAAGCCTAATTGCAAAAGGTACGGCTCGACCACGTCCATGATGGTATCGGGTTCTTCACTGATCGAGGCGGCGATGGTCGCCAGCCCGACCGGCCCACCATTATATTTCTCGATGACGGTCTTCAGCACTCGCCGGTCCAAGTCGTCCAGGCCGAGCGGATCCACCGCCAGCAGATCGAGAGCCTCGTGCGCGACGGCACGCGTGACTGTCCCGTCGGCGCGCACCTGGGCATAGTCACGCACGCGGCGCAGGAGACGCAGCGCCACGCGCGGCGTCCCGCGCGCCCGGCGGGCAATCTCCTCCACGCCGCCGGAGTCCGCTTCCACTTTGAACAATCCTGCCGCACGCCGGACGATAGCCTGCATCGCCTTCAGGTCATAATAATCCAGGCGATAGACGGCCCCAAAACGTGCCCGCAACGGGGCGGTCATCAAGGCCAGGCGGGTGGTCGCGCCGACCACGGTAAAGCGCGGCAGCTTCAGCCGGATGGAACGCGCCGAGGGGCCTTTGCCGATGACGATGTCGAGGGCGTAATCTTCCATGGCCGGGTAGAGCACCTCTTCCACGACCTTGCCGAGGCGGTGGACTTCGTCAATAAAGAGCACATCGCCGGCGCGCAGATTGGTCAGGATGGCAGCCAGGTCTCCAGCGCGCTCGATGGCCGGGCCAGAGGTGATCTTGATATTGACACCCATCTCGTTCGCCACGACGTGCGCCAGGGTGGTCTTACCCAGGCCGGGCGGTCCGTAGAATAGCACGTGGTCGAGCGGTTCGCTGCGCTGACGGGCAGCCGCGATCAGGATGGCGAGGTTTTCCTTGACGTTTTCCTGCCCGATCAAGTCGCTGAGGCGTTGCGGGCGTAGGGTCTGGTCGAGGCGGTCGTCGGGTTTCGGCTCGGGGTCAAGGACGCGTTTCGAGGGGTCGGTCATATTGCTGATTATACACGCTTGCAGGAGTTTGAGTTTTGTTGTATGCTTTTAGCATCGAATTGCTCGAATCCTTTTTGCATCGAATGGCACGAATACCACGAAGTTTCTTTGAGTTCGAATGACAGGAGGAAAAATGGCTGAGATCCTTTTCAAAGAATTATCGTATGCAGTTGTCGGCGCGGCGATGGAGGTTCATCGCACTTTGGGAGCAGGTTTTTTCGAGCCCGTCTATTGAGCCGCGCTGGCATACGAATTAAGTTTGCGGAACATTCCCTTCGATGACGAGGTACACTTGCCGGTCTATTACAAGGGACAACTCGTCGGCGAATACGTTGCGGACTTCGTGATTGACGGCAAAATCATCCTCGAGATCAAGGCCGTCGCCGAAATTCACGATGCACACCGCGCGCAAGCAATCAATTATCTTGCCGCGACCGGCTTTGAACTCGCCATTCTACTGAACTTCGGCGGGCCGAGCCTGACTCAAGAGCGCCTCGTGCGTTTCAAGAATCCAGCACAGATCAAATCACATATTTCGTGAAATTAGGGTAATTCGATGCAACCCCAATCCCAATCTTCGTGAAATTCGGGTAATTCGATGCCAAAACTCACTTTCCCCAAAAACTTCATCTGGGGCGTCGCCGCTTCTGCCTACCAAATCGAAGGCGCGTGGAACGAAGACGGCAAGGGCGTCTCCATCTGGGACACCTTCTGCCACACGCCCGGCAAGATCGCCAACGGCGAGACCGGCGATGTGGCCATTGACCATTACCATCGCTACAAGGAAGATGTGGCGCTGATGGCCGAACTGGGCATTCAGGCGTACCGATTTTCTGTATCCTGGAGCCGCGTCATGCCGGAGGGCGCGGGGACGGTCAACCAGAAGGGCCTGGACTTCTACGACCGGCTGGTGGACGAACTGCTCGATCACAAAATCGAACCGTTCGCCAATCTGTACCACTTCGACCTGCCGCAGGCATTACAGGACCGGGGCGGCTGGCCGGAGAGACAAACCGCGTATGCCTTCGCCGACTACGCCCGCGTCGTCACCGAGCGGCTCTCTGACCGCGTCCACACCATCATCACGCACAACGAGCCGTGGGTCACGGCCGCGGCCGGATACTTCGACGGCAGCCACGCGCCCGGGATCAAAGACCCGCTGGCGACGTTCAAAGCCATGCACCACCTGCTGCTCTCGCACGGACTGGCCGCCGAGGCCATCCGCGCTGCGGCGAAGAAGACGGTCAAGGTGGGCATCGTGCTGAATCTCAACCCGGTGCATCCGGCTTCGGATTCCAGGAAGGACCGCGAGGCTGCTTACCGCATGGACACGGTCTTGAACCGAGCCATGCTCGACCCGTTGCTCAAAGGGACGACGCCGATGCAGGAATTTGCTGTCGGCAAGATGCTCACCGCCAGCCTCATCAAGCCGGGCGATTTGGAGAAAATCCGCACGCTCGACTTGCTGGGCGTGAACTATTACACGCGGACTGTCGTAAAGAACGACCCAAAGTTCCCCGTTGTCGCTGCTGTGCAAATCCATCCTGAAGGCAACGAGTATTCGGGGATGTGGGAAATCTACCCGGAAGGCCTCTACGAGCTTCTAATGCGCATTTGGAAAGAGTATCTTACCGGACCTAACCCCCCGTTCCCCCCTTCCCTCGAAGGGAAGGGGGGCGCAGGGGGGATAGGTCCCGACCTCATGATCACCGAGAACGGCGTGCCGGCGCCGGACGGTCTCGACTTCGACGGGCGCGTGCGCGACGAGCGCCGCATCCGTTATCTAAAGAACCACATCGCCCAGGTTCAGCGCGCCATCTCAGACGGCGTACCGGTGAAAGGCTACTTCCACTGGTCGCTGATGGACAACTTCGAGTGGGCGCTGGGATACGGGCAGAGGTTCGGGCTGGTGTACGTGGATTTCGAGACTCAGAAGCGGACGATAAAAGATAGCGGGAAGTGGTTCGCAGATGTGATTCGTGAAAATGGTTTTGAGCTTTAGCCACGAATTTTCACGAAAAAGATTCGGAGAACACAATGGCTGAAATACTTTTCAAAGAGTTGTCGTTCGCAGTTGTTGGAGCGGCGATGGAAGTGCACAAGATTCTTGGGCCGGGATTCCTGGAGGCCGTTTATCGGGCTGCGCTTGCTCATGAATTGACGATTCGCGGCATCCCATTCGCCCAGGAAGTGCATCTGCCCGTCACATATAAAGACGTTCTCATCGGAGATTACGTTGCTGACTTCGTCATTGACGGCAAGGTCATCCTGGAGATCAAGTCTGTATCGAAACTCAACGCGAGTCACCAAGCCCAGGCCATGCACTATCTGGCTGCAACGGGTTATCGCCTGGCTATCCTGCTCAACTTTGGTCAAGGCTCTCTCGAACAGCGCAGAATCGTAAAATGAGCCAAATCCAATTCGTGTAAATTCGTGCTAATTCGTGGCAAAAAGGATCTCCGATGAAAAGACTCCTTGTTCTCCTCACCACCCTCTTTTTCCTCTTCACCCTCGTTACTCCCGCCTCAGCAGATAATAGTTTGCGCGTCTATTACGCTGGCCCAGACGGCAGCGTGAAGACGGCCCTTGAACTGGCGGAATTCCAACTCGTGGACGACCCGGCCCAGGCGGATGTGCTCGTGCTCAACGGCGTCATCCCGGATTCGGCAGCGGTCGCGGCGCGACTGGAAGCGGGCGCGGGGCTGGTACTCATCCTCGGCCCAGACATGACGGAAGCGGACGTGATGGCCCTGACTGGCGTCACGCTGACGCTGACGCCGCGAGAGGATGCCGTCAGCCTGACCGCCATCCAGGTTGACGATGCGCTTGTCCAGCAGATCATCTGGAACGGCGCGCCGCAGGTGCGCGAACGGTTCGAGCTGCAGACGCCCGTCTCGTCCGTCCAGCCGCTGGTCACCGCCTACGAAGACGGCGAATGGATCTTATGGCAGGCCAGAACAAACACCTATGTCTTTCAAGCATTCCTGGATGACGCCAACCCCCAGATCCAGGAATGGGCGTATTTCAACTACCTGATCTATCACCTCGTCGAGCGCGCCGCCGGGCGGACTCCGCTCCCGTTTGCCGATTACCCCGGTTCGCCCGTCCCGCACGCCGCTGAACGGAACATCCTGCTGGCTGTCATGGGGCTGATGCTCGTCACCACCTTCGGGGCATTCTTCGTCGTGCGGCGCTACAGCCTGAAACATCCTGAGGAGTTGGATAAAATCGTCTCGGACCGGGGCAGGTTCGAGGTGCGTGAAGCGAAGACGGAATGGGAAGAGGTCGGGTTCCACCGCCCGCTCGGAGGGTTCCTGGTCGCCTTGAGCATCGGCCTCGTCCTGTTCATCCCGCTCATCATTTACCAGAACCTGATCCTGCCGTCCTTCATCCTGCCATCCGCACAGGCGCTCGGCATCTGGGGGCGCGTGACGCAGTTCTTCAACCTGGCGTGGGCCTTCTTCGACATGGGGACAAGTATCGCCTTCATCAAGTATCTCTCGGAGCATCGCGTCCACGACCCGAAGAAGGGCATCCAGTACGGACAGGTTTTCGTGTGGTGGCAGGCGCTTTCGGGAGCGGTACAGGTGGCGCTGGTGATCGGCCTGGCAAGCACGCTCGCGCCGCGCTCGGCTTACGCCCTGTATGCCTGGAGCGTAATTTTTCATTCATTCATCCAAATCCCCGGCTTTTACCAGGTGATGCGCCACGCCCTGACCGGCTTCCAGCGGCTCGACTACAGCCGCCTGCTCGACATCGGGCTGAACGTGCTTTTCCCGATGCTCGTCCAGCCGGTGTTCGTGACCATCATGTTCGCCTGGGGACGCGCCCACCCGGTCTTCGGTGGGGCGATGGGCGGACTGCTCGGCATGGGCGTCGCCGCGTATGCCGCCGAACTTCTGACTTTCCTGCTCGGCCTGTGGCTCTATCGCCGGGTGGGATACAACGCGCGCATCCTGTTCCTGGCGCACTTCGACTGGGAAGTGGTCAAGACCAGTTTCAAATTTGGCGTCTTTGAGATGCTCGGCTCGGCGGCCTGGTCCTTTGGGCAGGCGATGGAGATTGCCATCACGCAAACGCGCCTGATCAATTACGCCGAAATCTGGGGGAACTGGGGGTTGGCGCAGAATTTCATCTTCGCCTTCAACGTCACGCAGACGCTCAACGACGGGGTCATGCCGGCCATTTCGGAGGCCATTTCCAACGGGAAGCGCATCTTGAGCCAGTATTACAGCGTGATGGCCTACAAGTACAACGGCCTGACCAGCGCCTTCATCGGCGCCGTGCTGCTGGCGGTTGCGCCAAAATTCATCCTCGGCTCGACAGGTATAGAATTCCAGCGCGCTGCTGTCTATGTGATCCCGCTCACCATCTGGGGCGCGGTGCAGTTCCCCTCCTGGGTGGGCGATAACGTACAACTGGGAGCCAACAAACCCTATCTCAAATCCATCCTGGTCTTCTCGGAGCAAGTCATCCGCGTGGCATTGGCATGGATTTTACTGGCGCGTTTCCAGGTTACGGCATTGATTATTGCCTACTTCGTCGGCCTGTTCGTCAAAGGGATCACCGCCTACTTTGTCAACCATAAGCTGTGCTTCCCCCAGCGCTTCTACCTCTGGCAGTCACTGACTGCCCCGCTGCTGGCAGGAGCGGCGCATTACGGCATTTTGTCGCTGATCAACAGCTTCCTCTGGAAAGGCGACCAAATCACCAGCGTGCTGATCTTCCTGATCGGCATCCTGCCGAGTTTCCCGCTCTTTATGTTCCTGTATGGACTATTCGGCGGCTGGGACAAGGATACGCTCGACGAACTGAAAGACGCGGTCGCGCTGACCGGCGGCATGCGCTGGCTGACGCGTTGGGGCATGTACGAGCCGACCGCCCTGGGCGCGCGGGTCAGTCCGCTGAATGGACGCTTCCCCATCACGAACCGGGTCGAGGCGATGGAAGAGGCAAGGAAACTGACGGGAGAGAAGGTGAGACTATGAACAAGCCCAAAATGATCCTTGCGCTGGTTCCACATCCCGATGACGCAGAATTCTACGCCGGAGGGACGATTGCCAGGATGATCGCAGAGGGAGCGCAGGCAGTAATCGTGATCGCCACCGATGGTCGCAGGGGTTCCTTCCAGCACGATAGTGAAACCCTAATCAATCTTCGCCGTGAAGAGGCGAAACAAGCCGCTGCCGTCCTGGGAGCTGAACCGCCAATTCTGCTGGGGCATGCAGATATGGGACTGGATGCTCTGCCGCCCGGCTTCCTGCGTGAGCAATTCGTGCGGCTGATCCGCCAATACAAGCCCGACGTGGTCATCACCGAAGACCCATTTGCGCCTGACGAAGTCCACCCCGACCACCGCGCGGTGGCCTGGGCCGCCTCCGACGCCATTTCCTACGCCTCGCTGCCGTTGGTGCATCCCGAACATCTGGCCGAAGGGCTGCAACCCCATTTCGTGCTCGAAAAATATTTTTACGCAGAAAACCCTTCCGGCGCCAACAAGATCGTTGATGTCACCGACACGATGGAAAAGAAACTGGCGGCCCTGGCCGAGCATAAGACCCAAATGACTTTCCTGTTCGAAGATGTGGTACGCCAGGCGCGGCTGGCTGGCCTGAACCTGGAGGCGATGTTGGGAGAGGCCATCCAGGACCCCTTGGCCGCCATTTCCTGGGCGCTGAAAGCCCAGGCCGCCTCGATCGGACAGCGGACAGGGGTACAATTTGGCGAGGCGTTCCGGTATGCACGTTTCCATCCGTTTATCGAGTCGCTGGTGGAAGGCAGATAGCCCTCACCCCCTGCCCCTCTCCCAAAAGTGGGAGAGGGGGGAATGGAAAAAAGGATGAAAAACGAACGCAGGATACGAACTTCAGCAAGCATACAGCAACGCGCTAAAGAATTGCGTCAGAAAATGACGCCCGCCGAGAAAATGCTTTGGGAGAGCCTGCGCAACCGCCGACTTGGCGGGCATAAATTCCGCCGCCAGCATCCGCTTGGGCCGTTCATCGCCGATTTCTACTGCGCCGAAAAAAGATTGGTGCTTGAGATTGATGGCGACATCCATGATTTGCAAAGAGAACAGGATGAACAGCGGACGCGCCAGTTCGAAGAGTTCGGTTATCGGGTTATTCGGTTTCGGAACGAAGAGGTCGAGACCAACATCGGCCTGGTGCTCAAGAAAATCCTTGAAGCCTGCCAGTCCCCCTCTCCCCGAATGGGGAGAGGGGTCAGGGGTGAGGGCAGACTCCCTTCTCCCAATTTTGGGAGAAGGGCCGGGGATGAGGGCAGCAAGGGATGAGGCAATTGGAGGTAAATTCAAATGACTACTATCACACTCCCCGACGGCCGAACTCTCGGCTACGCCGAATATGGCGCCCCAAGTGGCAAGCCCGTCTTCTTCTTTCACGGCATCCCCGGCTCACGCGTTTTCCGCCCACCGGAGGAAATCACGAAAAAGATGGGGGTTCGCCTGGTCTGCATCGATCGCCCTGGCTACGGCATCTCGTCCTTTCAACCCAAGCGTCGCATCCTTGACTGGCCGGATGATATCGCTGAACTCGCTGACTCGCTGAATCTCGACTCGTTCGCCGTAGCCGGCCACTCCGGCGGCGGGCCATACACGGCGGCCTGCGCCTGCAAACTGCCGGGGCGCGTCACCACCGCAGCCATCTTGAGCGGACTTGGTCCGCTGGAAACGCCCGAAGCGACCGAAGGGATGTTGGCATATAACAAGCTGGGCCTAACCGTTGCTCGCTACATTCCCTGGCCTCTATGGCGGCTGTTCATCTGGCAGTCTTATCATAAGGGAAAAGACGATCCCGCCGCGGTTATGGAGAAAGATGCCGACAAACGTCCAGCCGCCGACGCGGCTCTGTGGGAACACCCGGAAATCCGCCAGGTCTGCTATGCGAGCACGACCGAGGGCTTGCGGAACGGGACGCGCGGCCTCGCCTGGGATCTGCGGATCGTCTGCCGTCCGTGGGGTTTCCGGCTGGAGGATATCCGCGTCCCGGTCCATCTCTGGCAAGGCATGGACGACAACCTGACCACCATCCCCATGGCGCGTTACATGGCCGGTAAAATTCCCAACAGCCAGCTTCATGTTTGCGAAGGCGAGGCTCATCTGTTATTATTCCAGCATTGGGAAGAAATTCTTTCCGTGATACGTGAAACGTGATGCGTGATACGTGATGCGTGATACGTGATGCGTGATACCCTCCACGCTTCACCCTCCTCCCTCCACGCCCCTCGCACTTGGCACTTGGCACTTGGCACCGGAGTACACCATGACCACACTTCATCTGGTATCCCACACCCACTGGGACCGCGAATGGTACCTCACCTTCCAGCAATTCCGCCTGAAGCTCGTCCACCTGATTGACGGCCTGCTCGACATTCTCGCTCATGACCGCAATTTCAAATATTTCATGCTCGATGGGCAAACTATCGTCCTCGACGACTACCTGCTCATGCGCCCAGAGCGGGAGGCCGACCTGCGCCGGTATATCAAAAATGGCCGCATCCTCGTCGGCCCCTGGCACATCCTGCCGGACGAGTTCCTGGTCAGCCCGGAGGCCACCATCCGCAACCTGCTCGAAGGTGACCGCACCTGCCGCAAGTACGGCCCCAAGATGATGGTCGGCTACATCCCCGACCCATTCGGTCACATCGGGCAGATGCCGCAGATTCTGCGCGGATTCGGGATCGATTCAGCCTGCCTGTGGCGCGGTCTGAGCGACGAGCCGTGCGAATTCTGGTGGCAGGCGCCAGATGGCTCGCGCGTCTTCATGGCATACCTGCGCGATGGATACGGCAACGCGGCCTTGCTGCCCGCCTCCGAACCGGAACGCTTTACGGCCCTCGTCCGCCAAGTGCGCGACAGTCTTGCCTCTCATTCCAGCGCCGATCACCTGCTGCTGATGTATGGCACGGATCACATGCAGCCGCCGCCAGAGACGGCCAGGGCTATCGCGTACACAAAAGGTAAACTGGACGGCGATAAGCTCGTCCACTCGACTTTGCCTGCCTATATCGCCGCCGTCCAATCGGCCATCAGCCATCAGCCATCGGCCATCAGCCATCAGCCATCGGCCATCCCTACAGTTATCGGTGAGCTCCGCTCTTCAAAACGCAGCCACCTCCTGCCCGGCGTCCTCTCCACCCGCATGTGGATCAAACAGCGCAACCGCGCCTGTGAAACCTTGCTCGAAAAATGGGCCGAGCCGTTCAACACATTCGCATCTTTGGCTGTGGAAGCCAATTCATCTTTCATCTTTCATCCTTCATCTTTTGTCCGTCATCCTTCATCCTTCATCCTTCAAGCGTGGCGTCTTCTCATGGAAAACCACCCCCATGACTCCATCTGCGGCTGCTCGATTGACCAGGTTCATGACGAGATGAAAGTCCGCTTCGATCAAGTTGAACAGATAGGAGAAGAAATCGCACGACAAAGCCTCGAAGCCCTCGCATCTGCCACAGATACCCTATCCGCCAGCCACCATCAGCCAGCCACCATCTGCCATCAGCCATCTGCCATCAGCCATCTGCAATCCGCAATCGTTGTTTTCAACCCTACCGCCGGGCCGCGCACCGACCTGGTGACGGCCAGTGCAGAATTCAAGGGCGAGTTCGAGATCATAGATGATCAAGGGAACATCATCCCATGCCAGATGCTTGGTTCGAGCAGCCAGGATTTGATCAACGCGGTGATGAGTAAAAAGGAGTTGAAAAGCGGCCTGGCGATGATCCACGAGGGCAGGATCCTCGGCAAAGTGATCCACGAGGTCGCCATCCAGCGCGACGGGAGCCAGGTAAACCTCGAAGTGGTCCTGGCCGATTCGGGCGAATTGGATTTGGCCGCCTGGGAAAACGGTATGCGCGAGATCGAAGCGCTCCTGGCCGATCCCACCGTGACGACCTTCCACGTCCGCGCCCATGAGCTCCCGGCTGCCGAGTTTATTCTTACGGCAAAGGAAATCCCCGGTCACGGCTACAAGACATTCTGGCTGCGGCCCCTTCCAGCCAGCCCCAGCCAACCCGTCAGGGTCGGCGC
>Ga0210047_1000444_pt1 | contig 16371 bp, 15 predicted proteins | sample CryGeyCG2014_300_3_FD_185453 | JGI IMG/M metagenome (GOLD analysis project Ga0210047, IMG submission 185453) | Groundwater microbial communities from aquifer - Crystal Geyser CG01_land_8/20/14_3.00 (SPAdes) (version 2) | ecosystem: Environmental > Aquatic > Deep subsurface > Groundwater | place...
TGTAACATTTTAGGAGGGTGACTTTCACCCTCCTATTTATTTTTGCTGATAATATGACGTAGGCTTTTAGCCGCCGGGCCTTCGGTTGCAAAAATGATAGAGTCCTATGGTTTTAAAAAAGATTTTATCGAACACAGCATTGATCCAATCTGATTTTTTAATCTTCTGTAACCTGCACTTTTTTCAGCAGGTTTATCTTCTGGAACCTTCTGAAAAGAGTAAAGGTAAATCCGATGAAAATGATCTCGGATTACAAAGGAGTAAGAGAAAATTAAATCCGTGCTCCTCGTCAGTGGTTTATAACGCCTTGTTTAATGATTAATTAAGTTTTTTAAAAGTTCTCTCAAAATTGTGGGAAAATTTTCGGAATTCAGAGTCTAATATATATAGAGGAAATTTTAAGAAGATCCTCTAAAAGGAGATGGTATAAATGGAAGTATGCAAAGTTTTAGAGAAAGGAGGCGGTGCAATATGAGTGTCCTGTAGTTTAAGTAAATGAATGCTGACTGAAGGGTTGGTATGTAATGAGTAGCATTAGTGAAGTTAGAGTAAAAGGATTTTTTAAGTTTTAAAAATCAAGGAGGCATGTATGACAAAGAAGTTTTTAATTTTGGTTGTATTAGTTGGGCTTTTATTTACACAATTTCCATTAAGTGCAACGAGAGCAAAATCATTTGCCTCTCCTTATGAACTTGTTGAGGAGGTATTTAAGGAAAGAATAGACCTTGCAAGTAGCGACGATATGGAGACATTTATTGCAAAAGCAGAAAATAAAAAACCTCTATTATCAAATTTATTTATTGATGAATCTATAGGTGAACAAACAACCAACGAGCTGAGGTATTGGGTTTATGGAGCGGCAGAAGGATCTGGAGTATTTGAAATTGTTAAACTTACTCCGCTTGTAAGGATTTATAGAGTTGACGAGAAGGGAGATAAAGCTGTTGCATATGTAGAGCAGTTCTTTATGTACAAGGTAAAACCAGGAAAGAATGCGGTAAAGACAACAAGGCAAATACCTGACGATTGGCTTGTACCTGTCGATGAGAATGGTGCCTGGACTGCTGCAACCCAAGATTATTATACAGTTATTATGGAAAAAACCGAAAATGGATGGAAAATTGAAAAATTGATAGATGCAGATATAGGCGGAACAGAATATAGCCTTAAAATAGGGCTTATCTTTGCAGGGTGCGGTATTGAAGGATTCCCTAATCCTCCAGCAGAAGGGTTACCACTCCCCCCTGTTATTGAGGATGAGTTATACAAATCAAGTATGGGATACAAGCATAGTAAAGAGAAAATTACAGGGGAATCAACAACTCAAAGTCCTTATAGAAGGGCTGCATCAGATTATGCTGATTCACACTGGAATGATAATAATACTTCTACCGTGCCTAATAGTGCAGGGTATATTCGATTTTGGAATGATTGTGCCAATTTTGTGTCACAATGCCTCTATGAAAGTGGGGGTTGGAGTAAGGACTGGTATAATAATGGAATAATAGAAGATCCAAACAATGCTCCTTATCCTTCTCAGGAGTGGCATATTGTAAAGGGAACTCTAAATTCTTCCTGGAGCTGGTGCAGAGCCGACAATCTCGATTACTACATTCTGTATAACTTGGATTATAAATATGGTACTACTGCTTCCCCATATGGTTGGACAGAGAGTTATATGGACGCAGCTCGTGGGGATGTGATAACTCTTGATAAAAATGGGGAAGGAACGGCGGACCATGTTGGAATAGTTGTTGCGTTTGACTACTACACAGGCACTCCTCTTGTTGATGCCCACGATAATAATCAGTATCACACTTCCTGGAAAACTTGCGGAATAATACTCCATAATTTGAGAATGGATTATGAGTTTGAAAGATATGGTGCAGGTTATTAATTCAGTCGGGGGGTTACCCCCCGACTTTGTATTTACTCTTTTCTTACTCTTTTGGAACCTGCTCACAAAGATTGTGGGCTCCAAAAGAGTAAATTGCTGTCTCTGCAATTTATCGCTATCTTTTAGATTTTTTATTTTATAGTACAATGAGAAGGGACATGTATTACAAAGAGTAAATAAACTTATATGGAAGGAGAGATATGAAAAAAATAATTTTAATAATATTAGTTATTATATTTATTGGTGTAGAAGGTTGCGCAGAGAAGAACAATTCGCCTGTGAGTGTAAAAATTTCCTCAATGCCTTCTGAAGCTCAAGTGTACTTTGACCAAGAATTCAAGGGATATACGCCGTTAAATATTGATGCTACAAAAACAAAACACAGACTTATTATTTTGAAGAATGGCTATTCTGCATTAAAGACAGACATAAATATTTCTAACAAACATTCGTTTAACTTTACACTTGAAAGCATACCTGTGGAAAAGAATATAGAATGCGGTAGAATTATAAATACTTCGTTTCCAGTTAATCAACCTATATTTAGCTTGGATACTATATTTAGTTTGGATAATAAATTTATTTTCGCTGACTGCTACTATAAGCCAGAAAGACTTTACATACGCTGCATAGACTTAAATTCATATGACGAACTATGGAGGTTTGAAATAAAAGCAGAATCCAACCTTGATACTTTAGATAACACTCGTATGGCTTTGATTGATAATTTGTTATATGTATACACATACCACTATTCAGGTAAAGCGTTTTTGCCGTATCTTTATATCCTTGATACAAATGGAAAACTTGTATTAAAAGAAAAACTTCCCTTCTCAACTCATATGCCCGATAAAGATGTGGTGATTCTCGTAGACCAAAATATTGTAACAAATCCCAATCCAAATAAGGCTTCTTTAAACTGTTATTCATTAAAAGAGCATAAGGTAGTTTGGCAGAAAGAAATTAAAGTAGGTGTTGTAGTTACAAGAATCTTTGGAAATGCCTTGTATGCTTTCAGCATAAATGGAAACTTCATTCGGATACATAAAATTAATAAATTTACTGGTGAAATTTTGTCAGTGAAAGGTTTTCCTGAAATAAGAAATTTTCAAAGAAGCGAAGGCGGGTTACTTATTGCTGTCCCGCTTGCTATAGTAAACGGTAGGGTATTCTTTTCACCAGATGAAAAGAATATTTATTGCGTTGGTTTGGAAAGTATGGAGATTCTGTATAAGTGCGACACAGGTATATATTTTTATAGCGTTGACGTAAAAGATAACTTGTTTTTTGTTACTGGTTCAGGGAAAACGATTGCGATCGATGTAAATAATGGTAAAATTGAAGGGACATACAAAGCTGAATTTAGCGGTTCAAGTATTGCAGTAGTTGACAGAAAAGTTTTCATTGGCGTTGCAGGCGACAAAATTCACTGTTTCAATATAAACGGGAAAGAAATTGAGTTTCCTTATTCGCCAAATATGTTTGGTGGAAGTTTTGTAGATCTTGAGATCACAAACAACACCCTTATTGCACATGCGGTGAATAGGGCTACAGGCGAAGCAAAAGACTATCTGTATGTTTTTGACTTAGAGACTAACGAAACTGTCTTTTCTTTAGAAGACATAGGTAGTTTTCATATTGTAAAATCACTTCTGATTGTAATTCCATTAACTGAACCAGAAAAAAAGATAATTTTCATAGATTTAGGCAAATTTAGCAAATATCAGTAGGAGAAAGAAAAAGGAATACGAAGCAACAAAGATATGTAAAACGCAGGACAAATGCTATAATGTAAGTGATGGATGAAGATGAAAGACTTCTTATTGAGAGAGCAAAAAGCAATCCTCAAAACTTTGGACCTTTATATGATAGATATGCCGAAGACGTTTATAGGTTTATATTGAGTAGAACGCATAATCCAGATGAAGCAGAGAATCTTACTGCAGATACATTTTATAAGGCATTGAAGTCCGTAAAGAACTTTAGGGGAGAGGCTTCTTTTGAAAGCTATTTACTCAGGATAGCAATAAATACGGTGTACGATTGGTTTAAAAGGAAGAAATATGCAAATTTGGTTCCGGATTACGGAGAATATGAATTAAAAAATGAAGAATTAAGGAAGCTCCTTGAAGAAATTGAAAAACTGCCTCTTAGAGAAAGGGAGGTTATTAGGATGCACTACATTGAAGGGAAAGAACCTTCTGAGATAGAATTTATATTAAATATAAGTAAGTCTAATTTTTATAGATTACTAAACGGCGCTCTTTACAGATTAAGAAACGAAATGGAGAAAAATGAACAACAAGGAAATTATTGAGGAAATTAAAAAGATAAAAACAAAAGAAGGGGATATCGGTCCTCGCAAAGAGAAAATAAGGAGAAAAATTATTTTGCGCTTTGAGAAGGAAAAAAGGCATAGACAAATTCTTAGAAGATTTGTATTTGCCTGTCTTATTCCAATAGTATTAATTCTTGCATTCATTCCATTAACAACAAGCAGAAGCAATTTTATAAACCTCAAAGAGGGAAAAATTGTCATTCCTAAAATAGAGGCTTTTGCTCCTGAGATAGAACACATTAACACCTCGATAAAAGGTCCATATGTTTACGATGGGGAAAATAAATTAGTCTGGTTTATTAAGAAAGATAATAATTTGTATTCTGTTGCTTTGTATGACATTTTAAATAATAAGAAGATTGAAACACTATCGCCTTCGGTGGATAACATGAGCAATATTAACGGAGGAATAGCACTATCTCAAGAAAAAGTTATTGCAGGAGTGGGAGACCATTTATATGTCATTGACAGAAGAACAAAAGAAGTTTTAATAATAGAACTTCCTGAAGAAAGCCTGCCAAGAGAAAAAAAAGAACTCTATCCAATTAAGGCTATTGTTTCTCTTAATGAGGACTTTGCTCTAATCAGCAGAGCAGATTCTAAGGGGATCACTGAATTCAATGCTACATCTTTGAGAGCAAGAGAGATTGAGCTTCCATCAAATATAGATTCACCTGCTGCATTTGTAAAAGGGGGCAACTTAATATATTTTTTAGCAAAAGATATTAGAAGTGGCAAACAACTTGTTGGTTCCTTAGATATTAAAAGTGAAACCGTAAAAATTTTAAAAGACTTTTCGCCTGTAAGCATCTCAGCAAACAAAAGTTTATTTGCTTTGTCTAAAGATGGTTTTTACAAGATTGACACCGAAAACAACCAAATCAATAAGATCAATGCAGATATTCCTGAAAATGCAAAACTTGTATCATACGGAAAATTCATTTATGCAGTGAATTTAGAGGAGAGCAAAGACCACGCTCCCGAAAGAGTAAATAAAATATCTGTAGCAAAGTATGATCCAGACAAAAACATACTCTACGAAGGTAAAATAATTACAGGTGATAACACGCCCTTCTTGTTGATAGATGGAGGGGAGCCTATAATGCTTTTTAACCTATCTACAGAAAATTAAAAGTTCAAAGGGGAATTTTCTGTCCTTGTTAAGAATATGTTTCCAAGCCTCTCTTTTATAAACACTTATGTGCTTGCGGCTGTTATAATTTTTGAAGTTTTAGGACCAATAAGTGCAAAATTTTCAATATTTAGAGCGCATGAAGAAACTGTAGAAGAGAAATAAAAATATAATTAGTTTTCTGATTAAAATTTCTAGCCTGGGAAAGAAATACACAAAATCAACATTATCTTTTACTGTTTCGTTTAAGTTTGTAAACTTCTCATTTTGAATGTTGTATAAGTAGAAATCAACTAAACCCAAATCCCCTATCTTTTAATAACTATGGAGGTACGGGAGTGTTGATGTAAAGTATTTCATAGATAGAGTGAAACGATAAAACCTACAAGATAATAATTGAAAATCTTCTTCTCCTCTAAAACATCGGAAATCAATTTAATGGAAATAAGCATAAACACCGAATAAATTAAAATTATACAACCAAAAGTATTAGTAAGCTTCAATGAAATGGCTAATTGCTCAGAGATCATAGAGCTGCTTTAGCCAGACGAAGTCAAAACAATTGCCAAAACAGTCACTAAAACTTCAACCCCAGACCGACAAAAAAGAGCCTCTTTGCAATCTTTAATTTTTCTAAGTAAGTTCCTCTTTTGTTTAAATTCTTTATCTTATTTTTATTGCACGAATAAATTTATTTTTTTCAAAAAATTGCTCAGTTTTCATATTAAAACTACTGACTTTGTCACTAATTCTCATCATTCCAATGATATAAAAAGAAAGTTTTTTAAAAATTCTCTCAAAATTGTGGGAAAATTTTCGGAATTCAGAGTCTAATATATATAGAGGAAATTTTAAGAAGATCCTCTAAAAGGAGATGGTATAAATGGAAGTATGCAAAGTTTTAGAGAAAGGAGGCGGTGTAATATGAGTGTAATAAACCTGCTGAAAAGGAGCACAGGTTACAGAGGAGTAAGCTGAAAATTAATGTCGATGAGACGGCTTGTTGGGAAAAATGTGGAAAGAGTTTCAGAAAGTTTGTAGCGAGTAGAATCTCTTCAAAACTTATTTTAAAGTTTAAAAACTTGGGTAGGAGGAAAATAAGAGAAATTTGTAGAAAGGAAGCGAGTTCAGAATTTGAGAAGAAGGAATAAAGATATAAAATTACCATAGGAGGTAATAAAATGAAAAAAGTCATTTTAGTTGCTTTATTAGCATGTTTTACGTTTTCAGTTTTCTTAATAGGAAACACAAGCAAAAGTGGAGGTATTGTTGAGAGTGCAAATGAGGATCCATGGGAACAAGTAGAAAACTTAAATTATCTATTCTGGACAGCCGATGAGAAGATTGAAAACGATGTCAAAAAGTTACAGTTAGATTTAAGCTTGACTGGTAAGCAAATGGAAAAATTGAAGGAACTTGGGTTACAAGAAGGTTATCTGTTCTCAGAAGGACGGCGATGCAAAGATGATGCAGCCAAAGATGATGCGGTTACCTTTAACCAAAGAGTTGATGAAACTTTTGCAAACATTGATAAGGAAGTCAGAGTTCTATTAGGGGAAAAATACAACGACTTTTGCAAATGGATTAAAACATGGTGGGAAAACGAGAAAATGTATCGCTTAAACTGGTTAGCGGAAAAAGAGAAGAAATCCAAGGAAGAAATAGGAATAACATCTACAGACGATCGAGAACTGGTCTATGCGACACAGTATAATGGGTATACTAACCTGGAGATTGCTTTGCCTGATAAGTATGTTAAATTTGCTAACCTCGGATGGTGGGATGATATTCCCGATTCCATCGAGCCATACTACAGTAACCCGCCTTACACGGCGAATGTGTATTACGAAACGACAAATAAGAGTGTTCTCAATGTGCTTGTTCGAGAAGTAGGACCGTATAACGAAGATGACAACTATTGGGATTCGGCAACCGCATCCAACCCACGGCGAATGTTTACAGATTTAGCATTAGGAGAACCTGAGGCCGAAGCGGCAAAATTGAGAGGATATAATGACGGGAAGGATCAATTTGGGCGCGTAGTGAATCAACCTGCAGGTGTGGATCTTACTGAAGAAGTTGCAGCTCAACTTAGGCTTGCTCCTCAGCAGAATGATTGGGTTTGGGTGAGATACAGTGATCTACCGTAAGTTTTTGCATGTTATTTTAATCCTCTCTATTCTATTAACTGTATCTGGCTGCAAACAGGATTCGTCCAATGTTCTTTGGATTGAAGTGTATATAAACCTCGATGAAGCAAAAACACTTCAATCAGAAGTTGATAATGGACACAGAGTAGGTGAAATGGACCCAGTTCAAGTTGCACACGAATTTTTGAATGAAAAACTTAATATACGAGAGGATATCAACGAGCATAAAGAGATAAAGGCAGGCGAAGGAGAAAAAGGTTATAGACTAACTCCTAGTGATGGAAGGATAGTTGAAGTTATTCTGTTTCAACCAGTGAGAACAGATTCTACAGGCATCTGGGTTGTTAAAAAATACCGTTTCCTCAATAAGTAGATGTGAGATTTCAGGCCGAGACTAATTTTCTCGGCCTATTTTTATCAAAGTCAAATTTTACTTTTTCTTTCAACAAAGATCCAAGTTGATGTATCCCTGAAATTGGCAGAGAAGAAATTTACAAAGGAGTTGATGGTTGTTAAGCGAGGAAAAAGCTCCTTGAGTTAAAAAGGAAAAAATTTGCGAAATTAACATGAAAAAACTAAAGTTTTATGAAATAAAAAATTCTTTAAAAAAAGTGTTACTTTTTTGTGAAATTCGAAGTCTTATATATGAGAGAACAAAAACTCTCAGAAAGGAAGTGGTGTATATGAGAGTAATGTAAGTGGAATTAATGCCACTGGGGCATTTTATTAGTAAAAACATGGAAGTGGCACCAGGAAGTTTACTACACCAGAATCTCTAAGAGCTTACCGGTGAAAAATGTGGAACGAGTTTCAGAAAGTTTGTAAAAACAGAATCTCGTGAGTCCTTATTAAAGTTTAAGAAATGAAATTTAAACAAGGAGGTAAAGCAGAGAAAAATTGTAGAAAAGATGGTGAATGTTGTTTTACAAAGATAAAAATTTTTAACCAAGGAGGCTAAAAATAAACAGAAAGATTTTAATCTACACAACAATAATGTTGCTGATGGTAAGTTTTGTCTTTTGTTCAAAAAACATGTTCCCCGTATTTGGTGATACCCCTGATTTTTCAGAAAGTCACTATAATTACATAATAATGGATTATCCGGTGGCAGTTTCCGTAGACGAAGTGTATTTTCAATATATGCTAATTACATGCAAGGCTATGGTGTTTGGGAAGTTTACATAGATGATTTTTATTGCGATGTCGACAATGGAAGGAACTTATTTTAAAATTGGTACGTTACTCCAGATAGTAGTAAGTATTATGAGTACGGCTCATTGGTCCTTAACACAAACGACAGTCGCATAGATTATCAAGTAATGTATCCTGCATCAGATAAATTATTATATGCAAACACAAAGAGTTTCTCTACTTATCTTGAAGCAAATAATTCGTCTGGACTTGCTTATGGTGCTGCGAGATTTGAGTATAGTGAATTTGGATCCTTCTGGATCTATCCAGAAATTGAAATATTCTTTTAGGAGGAGAGGATGAAGAGAAAAAAAATAATAATCATCATCATTATTTTAATTGCTGTTATAGGAAGTGCTTATTTTGTATACGCAAAAGGCGTTTTTAGTTCAGGATTTGATATTTTGGGGTGGCATCTTGGAAATACTCTGAAAGACGATAAAATAGTTGCAAAAGTTAATGAAGAACCTGTATATCTTAGTGAAGTTGCACTTCCTTACTTTTCTATGAATTTCTCATACTTACAAGCTAAAGAAAGCATTGAAGCTATGTTAAATAATCCAAATACGCCTGAAAGTACTAAAGAAGAACTTTTAAAAGGTAAGCCTTTAACCCCGGAAGAAGAATTACAAAGAATAATTGGTATGAAACTCCTTTCCCAGGAACTGGAAAAGGAAGGCATGACTATACCAGAAGAACAACTTAACAAAGAATTAAAAGAGTTAGAAGATTTACATAAATATAATCTTGAACACTATCCAGATAGCTCGTGGAGCAAATATTATAAGGAGGTTTTGAGTGTTCTTGGAGCAAGCGATGAAGAATGTATTGAGAAATATTACCACTTCAGAGAGTTCCAAAAGATGATAGATTTGTGTAACAAATTTTCTAAAACAATCAGTGCACCAGAGCCAACAGAAGAAGAAATAAAGGAAGAAATGACAAAAAGCAATATTGTAAGAGAAACCGCTATTGAGAACTGCAAATCAAGATATATTCATAACATAATTGATAAAAAAATCGAAGAGTTAAAGAAATCTGCCAACATAGAGATTATTGATATTGAAGCAGTGCAGAATCTTAGCAAAATCTTTGAGTAAAGGTATACAACTGCTTGGAAACAAGGAACTGAAAAAAGTCAGTTCCTTGTTTCCTCATGTCTAAGAAATGAAAGAGTATAAAATGTAAATAAAAAGGAAGTAGAGCAAGCAATATGAATGTAGAAAAATTATTCTGTGAAACTTTTTTATAGGTTCTGAAGTCTATATATATGAGAGGAGCAAAAAATCTCGGAGAGGAGATGGTGCAATATGAGAGTATTGTAGCTAAAAATTAATGTTGGCAAGACAGCTTTTTGGTGAAAAATGTGGAAAGAGTTTTAGGAAGTTTGTGATAACAAAATCTTTAAGAGTCTGTTTATGGAAAAAAAATGCAGAGGCAGTTTCAGGAAGTTTGCAGTAGTGAGATCTCTTCAAAACTTAGTTTAAGGTTTTTAAAAAGAGTTAAACAAGGAGATGATGTAATATGAATGTAGCATAAAAAGTAAATAACCTACTGAAGAGATTGCAGGTTTACTTCTCTGTAATACACAATCCTTATCAGTGGATTACAGAAGATTAAGGAAGTTAAATTTTGAACAAAAAAATAATAAAATTTATTTAAGGGAGGATATTATGAATAAGAAAATATTGAGTGTCGTAGTCTTGATTCTTTTTTCTACATTTTCTTTTGCAATAACAGTCTATGCCGATAGATGGAGTCCAACAGAAGATTGGGGTCCTCAGGTTGAGTCGTATTCTCCTGATTGGGGAAGAACTGTAATGTATGAATATACAGACTCTGCATATAACCTTTATGTTTCTCCACAAGCAAGGTTTAATTTTACGCAAGACGCAATTGATGCAATAAGAAATGATTATTTTTTGTACTATACTTTTGATATTTCTGTAGTAGATGAAAGTTGTCAAGGTGAGGGTTGTAATACAACCGTATCTGCTCTTAATACTACTATGTATTACAGCACTCTTCCTTCGCCCCATTTTGATAGGGATGACGACCCTGAACCTTGGGGTAATGGTTACTATGACGAAACTGAAGTTACCTGTACAAGTTCATTAGATATGTACGCAAATACAGATTACCGCTTTGACTCACGATTTAGAGTGTATTTTACCGACCCAATAACATTTGAATTTACATCTCAAATGAGTCATTATAATTATTATACTCATGAATATGATACCTGGTATTATGACATCCACAAAACAAGAAATTATCCGTGGTATTAAGGAGGCAAGATATGAAGAAAATAATAATCGTATTAATAATTTTAGTATCTCTCACATTAGGCACATTTGGATTTTTAAAGGCATCCTCTCAGGATAAACCATTCTTTGACATGTTTTCTATTGCAAGGGAAATTTCTCAAGGCAAAGACTCTATCTTGAGTTATAAAAATAAGGTTGAAAAAGTTCTTGATAAAATAGAAGTTGAAATCCCCAAAGAGGAGAAATACTTTGTAACAATTACATTCTCAAAGTTTGTTACTGATGAGGAACTTAAAAAACTTGTAAAAGAATATAATATCGAAATACTTGCAATAGAGGGAAGAAGTATTGAGAAAGGAACAAATCTTAAAGGAACTTTCTTTGTTACTCCTGAGAATGGGATGCTTTATGATAAGAAACTTCTCTTAGATATGCTCCAAAGAAACAATGCAGAATTCAAAGGATTTATTGCTATTGTTGTTAACATCCAAAATAAAGACATACAAAAACTAAGAAATAATAAAATAGTTTTTCTAATTGACCCTTCTGCCGATACTCACTTTGTAAGAAATCCAAAACATGAGAAAACAAACTCCTGGGATGGATATGCACCAAGTTTGTTTTCAGAGCTTGAGAAGAACAAATTATTAAACCCATAGATTATGAATAAAGCAATAATTATTATATTCTTAATTCTAAGAACAATTATGACTCCTTTTTGCAATCTTGCAGGTAGAGGAACTAAAACAGTTGAGATTGGCAAAAGAGCACAGCTTGGATTCACAGGAATTTACATAACTGTGTTAGATTATAAAAGAGTTTATCCATCTATTGAAGAAAAAGACTCAGAACCAAAAAAATACATCGCATTTGAAGTGTTGTTAGATGGAAGTAAGGAAAGAAGTGGTGGAGACCCTGCTCAACATTTTGGATGTCCTGTTGGCGAATTTAATTGTCATGGGGAAAGATATAACATATATTATATGTGTGGGTTTTTTTACGTTGAAGGAGAGTTTAATTCTAAAGTATATGGTATCATGATGAATGAAGACTCAGTTTGCCTTTTTGGAAAGGAACTTCCAATCCTTGGTGTAGGCAAATCTAAAGAAAAAATAGATATAGCTTCAGGATTGGTTATTTTTGAACTCCCTGAAAATTTTGAGATTAATAAATTTATCTATTGCTACCATGAACATTCTGATCTAACAAAAATGCTTTTCCCTGAAGCCAAGGTTCAGATAATCTTCGAAAACCCTATAAAATAAATAAAGATTTATCTATGCAATTAGCTTGAGGGTGCTTAAAGGCACCCTCTTAAGAAAAAAATAGAAAAATTCTTCTTAAAATTATGAAACTTTTTTGGAGTTCGAAAGTCTTTACTCCTTTCTAATCCGTGCTCCTTATCAGCGGATTCTATATGAGGAAAAGAATTTTCAGAAAATTCTCTCAAAAAAGTGTCACATTTTTTAAAAATATGAAGTCTTATATATGTAGGGAAAATTTTGGAAAGGAAGAAGGTGAGAATGTGTAAAAAAAAGGTGAAAAGCGAAGGTTATTTTTATTGTTCCGAAAAGAAAAGAATTTTAGGAAGTGGACTGGGGTAAAAACATAGAAAAGCAAATTGCTTTAGTGAGTTACATTGAAAAAGACTTGGAAGTTTAGAAGTGCAAAGTAAAAATTAAAACAGGGAAGTAAAGCAGAGGAAAATTGTAGAAAAGATGGTAAATGTTGTTTTACAAAGATAAAAATTTTTAACCAAGGAGGCTAAAAATGAGCAAAAAAGGTTCAAAAATTTTATTAATAAGCATGCTGCTTATTGCAATGGTGTTTGCATTTTCTGCAAAGAATTTAATTAAAGGGCAAATTTCTTACGACAAGGTTGCTATAAAGAATCAACTTGAGGGACAATTGAAAACAATGATCGTTGAAAATTATTCACAGTACTACAAAAACATTTGTGTATCTCTAACACCAAAGGATGTTACCATCAAAGATGGTATTGCAAATGCTGTTTTTGATGCAAAAATTGATTTAACACTAAAAGCTGAGAGAATCGAAGACCTTCCGTTTATGAAGGGGATGCTAAATTACCTTGATTCTAAAAAATTGACTGCTTCTGAGGCTCAAATTGAAGCAGCCAATAAGTTAATAGACGACTGGAGACTAGAGCTTAAAGACTACATCGGTAAACCAGAACCTGCAGATTATGCAACATATAAGATTGTAGCAAATGTGGAAAATGATAGCACAATAGAAAAAGACAGCGTAAAACTCTATGTTAGCGGGGAGTCAAGCGATTTCTATCCAGTTCCTTCACCGATGTTTGAAACCCCTGAAAAGATGGAAAGAGACGGCGAAGAAACAATGGAAGAGACGTTTAAGAAAGCAGGTATTTCTTCTGATGCGAGTAGCGTTTTAGTGATTCCAACAATGTCTCCACCAGTGCTATACTATCTTATAGGAGGAAATTATGAAGTTAAAAATTATACTCTTGGTTTTAGCTATTTTTGTAGTAAGCACATCCCTTGCTGGATGTGGAAGGGAAACAAGCATTAGAGTTCCAGATCAATCTATCCCTTTTATAATTTTAGTACCTGAGAGTGCAAACAATGAAAGCATTAAAAAAGCTTACCTTAACTTTTGGGACTTAAAGAATGGAAAAATTATCAAAACTGACAAAATTATTTACACTGTAGCACCATCAATTGACATAATCAGCGAGCAGGCAACCTACAAAAACTATAACGGCGATAGACCCTTGTATTGGGACGGGAAGGATTACATTATTCTTCCTTCATTTTTCAAAAGTGTAACGAACTTATATAAACGTACCGAGACAATCAGTGAAGTGCCAAAAGTAGGCAAAGGTTTACAGTGTCTTACTCGAGTAATTTTTGGTAAAGACGTAGAGATGGTAAGAATTCCAACTGGCAACTCCCGTGATTATAAATACACAGTGAAACTATGGGATGGCGAAAAGTATATTGAAAAAGAACTTAATCTTAATTATGAATTTCAAGATACAAATTCTCAACCCTCTTATCCAGTTGCAATTGACAATGATGGCACCAATTTAAACATTCTTGTTTCTGGTGGTTATAATCCTCAAACGGGAATGGACTTGTTTCTCTGCACTGTCGATATTGGAAACTGGACAAGCAAATGGTACAAGATTTCCGTGGAAAACGATGCAGGACTCGGTCCTGGCAAGCCACCAAATCCATCAAACTCTATTTCTTTTGAAGGGAATTTTTATGTACCAAGTGGTTGTTGTAGTATAGCAAAAATTGATATGGAAGAGCGTATTTGCAGGAAGTGGAAGAAAATGGTAACATTTAAACGCAGCGAAGAAGATATTGGGTATAACACTTCTATCTTAGGTAGCTTCAACGATACGATTATTGTACAATTTACTGTCCTTAGAGGCATCGGTACAAAGCGCTATATATGTGCCTTTAAAAATGAAGAAAATGTGGGGACGATATATCTCGTAGATGGCAATGTAGATGTAATGGACAAAGATGGAAATATTCTTTCAAATACAACTTTGAATGAAAACTCGTCTATTGTATTCCCAAAAATGACTGGAGGAATGTAAAAAAGCAAATTATTAACTCAAATCCGAGATGCAACATTTTGGAGGGTAGTTTTTGCCCTCCTTTTTATTTTTGCTGATAATATACCGGAGGCTTTTAGCCTCCAATCTTTCGATTGCAAAAATGATGGAGTCCTATGTTTTTAAAAAAGATTTTCTGCGAACACAACATTAAACCAATCTGATTTTTATAATGTCTTGTTTAAACAATTAATTAAGTTTTTTAAAAATTCTTTCAAAAAAGTGTAACATTTTTTAAAAATCCGAAGTCTTATATATGTAGGGAAAATTTTGGAAAGGAAGAAGGTGAGAATGTGTAAAAAAAGAGTGAAAGGCAAAGGTTATTTTTATTATTCCGAAAAGAAAAGAATTTTAGGAGGTGGACTAGGGTAAAAACATAGAAAAGCAAATTGCTTTAGTGAGTTACATCGAAAAAGACTTGTAAGTTTAGAAGTACAAAGTTAAAATTTATTAAGGAGGTTAAACAATGAAGAAGAACTTTTTAAAAATTGGGATTCTATTAATACTTTTTGCAGTATTGATTTTTGCTAAATCTATCTCTGTTAGTGCATCGGCAGGTCTTTATTTTAACGGAGGCTACAAATTAGTTTCCAATAAAGGTGCCGCACTTACTTGTGAAACTCAGAATCCTTATGTTGCTTCTGGGTCTGTGTCAACAGCATGGGCAATGACCTGTAATCAATCATTAGAAGGACAAAATTACGCTCAGGTTGGTTGGTGTAAATTCGATGGCTGGAGCAAACCTAAGTATTTTTATGAGTATAATTCCGATGTTACTGGGGCACATGACCATAAGGATTTTGCTACAGCAGAGTCTGAAAGCCACAACGATTTTATGGTAGGTAGTGATTCAACGACTATGTATTTCAAACTTAATGGGACTCAATTGGGGACAGTGTCTCTTAGTACACTTAATTGGACTCCAGATACAGTTGAATTCTATGGAGAAGTTCATGATACCAATGATCAATGTCCTGGTTCGGTTAGTAACCCTGTAACTATGGGCAATGCGCAGTATAAAACTACATCTGATTCTTGGGTATCCGCTGGTGTTACGGAAGATCATGATCTTTCGACAATGGACAATAATATTGACACAGGTGACACGACATGGGAAATCTGGGATACAAGGTATTAAAACTAAAAAGGGAGGTATCTAATTATGCGTAAAGGTATGATTATTTTTTTAATTGTAACTATTATTATTGGAGTATGCAGTTTTGTAGTAGTTTCTGCGCATACTTCTTACAATGTTGTTTCTCCTACGAGTTCCTCTCAAGAGTCTTTATCAAACAGTGATATGCAAGAGTTTTACCGCAGAATCGGAGATTTTAGTATTGAGATTAGGACTGCGGATGAAACACCCACATTGACCGAGGAAGAAGCCATTGAAATAGCAAAGAAAGACGTAAGGGGAAGAATCCGCAATGAAGCAGAGAGTATCATGGCTATGTATGTAAAACTCACAGACCGTCCAGGAGGGAAAAACAGTCCTGCTCTTGTTCTCCCGGGAACTAATATCGTTATGGAGGACATTCCAGTCTGGATTGTAACGTTCCATGGGGCAGATATACTCTATGTAGGTCCTGGTCGAATGTTTAATAGCAATGGGGAACCCATTACTATTAATGTTGATCCATATGTATATGGTGATTTGAACATTGTTATAGATGCTAATACCGGAGATGTACTTGAAACATTTTCTTATAACATTCCCAAACCCTGATGGAAGAATGATGCAACATTTTAGGAGGGTAAAAATCACCCTCCTATTTATTTT
>Ga0210047_1000461_pt1 | contig 15976 bp, 13 predicted proteins | sample CryGeyCG2014_300_3_FD_185453 | JGI IMG/M metagenome (GOLD analysis project Ga0210047, IMG submission 185453) | Groundwater microbial communities from aquifer - Crystal Geyser CG01_land_8/20/14_3.00 (SPAdes) (version 2) | ecosystem: Environmental > Aquatic > Deep subsurface > Groundwater | place...
TCGCTGAATCTGCCGGCGGGGAGATATCAGCTGCGGGTACAGTCTCAGGATCGTTTTTATAATCGCATTCAAGCATTTCCGGATCAAGTGGAGTTGATCACCGTCGAGACAGGACAGACGCTGGATAAGACCTATACCTTTGGAATGGGCCGACTAGTTGTGGAGGCTCGCGGCGAGGACGGCAAGCCTGTGGCGGTGACGTTGAGAATCGAGCTCGCGGATCACCCCTATTCCGGGCAAAGCATCCCGCTCGATACCCATCTGATTGCCGGGAAATACCGGCTTGCTGTCACAGAGGCCAAATCCCGCAGGAGAAAGGTCTACGACATCGAAATCAAGGCAGACCAGACTGTGACGAAAACGATCACGTTTACGTCGGGATCTTACCGTTGAGTGCGTTGAGCGGAAGCCGGTTGCGGCGAGAGAGGATGTTGCAAATAGCTGGCATCACTTGCGAACGCCATGAAGTGCGGGACGCACTGAAATGACTTATAGTAATGGAATGGACGCCCACTTCCTAACACGGCATTTAAGTGCCAAAGTAGTGGTGGCATTACTACCACTAGACATAGAAAGGGGCATCCGAAATGAAGATTACGACAATTGGCATTGATTTGGCAAAGGTAGTTTTTCAGATTCACGGTGTGGATGAGCGCGGCAAAGTGGCGTTGCGCAAGCAACTGAAGCGTGCCGAGATGTCTGGCTACTTCGCCAACCTGGAGCCGTGCCTGATCGGCATGGAAGCATGCGGCAGCGCCCATCACTGGGCGAGGAAGCTGGAAGGATATGGGCACACGGTCAAGTTGATGGCCCCTCAGTTCGTCAAGCCCTATGTCAAAACGAACAAGAACGATATGGCCGATGCGGAAGCGATCTGTGAAGCGGTCAGTAGACCGAACATGCGCTTCGTCGCCCTGAAGAATGTCGAACAACAAGCGATTCTGTCTGTGCATCGCGCGCGTCAGGGATTCGTCAAAGCCCGAACGGCGCAGGGCAACCAGATACGGGGCTTGCTCTCCGAGTTTGGGATCATCATTGCGCAAGGAATAGGTGCCATTGCAAAACGCGTCCCGGAGATTCTGGAAGACGGCGAGAACGGATTGCCAGGCACGATGCGCAACCTGATCGAACGGCTAACGGAGAACCTGAAAGAGATGGATCGCCAGGCCAAAGAACTTGAAGCGCAAATACAACTGTGGCACCGCGACAATGCAGCGAGCCGCAAGCTGGCAGAAATACCGGGGCTGGGGCCGATCACGGCGAGCGCGATCGTGGCGACCGTGGGCGATGCGCGGGAATTCAAGAATGGCCGCCAGTTGGCTGCGTGGATGGGACTGGTACCCAAACAGAATTCCAGTGGCGGCAAGCAGAATCTGCTGGGCATCAGCAAACGGGGCGACACCTACCTGCGCACCTTGATGATCCACGGCGCAAGATCGGTCGTTCGGGTTGCCGAGAAGAAAGCGGAACCGGGAAGCTGGATGAGAAAGTTGATGGATCGTCGCAACAAGAACGTGGCAGCGGTTGCGCTGGCGAACAAGAATGCCCGGATCGTGTGGGCGCTGCTGGCCCATGATCGAATGTTCCGCCTCGATTACATTCCGGCAGCCACGGCTGCCGGAATGTAATCGAGGCGGTTGAGTAAAACCAGTTATTAACGAGTTGAAGGAGCAATACCACCGATTGCATAGGCAATCATGAAGTGATGGCGAGACTGGTCAGACCGTGAGTGGCAAAACCTACGAGGTCCACAGTGCGTGAAGCACGCTATAGTGATCAGGAGCTACTCAGCGTATTCCATCAGGGATAGAGGCGATTGCCTCATTAAAAATCCGGATGTATGGCTGCAATCTTTACCTTCTCAAAATCATCGATTGAAAGCTTGGCAAAAGTGGGCGTCCATGTATGGACCCCAATTTTCAGACAGCGAATTAAGGGCACCTCTAGAAATTCACTTTTGCGGGATGAAGCGCAAGGCGCACAGAGCACAGACGACGAGACATATCAAGTAGATAGGCAAGGAGGCGAGCACCGCGCAACGCAGCGATTCGCCCGCAAAATGGATTTATAGAGGTGACCTTACGTCAAACCGAACTCAGTGCAGGGGGTTACCCAATTGTTGGCTGAAAACCGACATGCCGGCGGCGGTGCACAATACCTGTTGCGTGTCGGGCCTGAAACAGGCGGAAAAATAGTGAACCGCTTGATTCGTCGCAGCGCCAAAGTGGTATCGCGTTTTAGCAGAGAGTAAAAGGGACGAACGATAATGGAATATTTCAAAGCGAATACCCGTGTCAGCTATTTATTGTTGGCGTTGTCATGTCTTTCTGTGGCCAGTCAGGCGAGTGCCGGTGAAGGGAAAAACCTGTCACCTGAGCAGCAGATGCTGACACCGCAGGACAATCTCGTCGTGCCAGCGCCCGCCGCGAAGAAATCACTGATATCTCCGCGGGTAGCGGCTGCCTCCGGCAAAGCGGCTGCGACCAAACCGCGATCGCCCGCCGCGATGTTAGCTCCCGCATTGGCGCCGTCCACACCGGCTCGACATGCGATAAAACACAAAACGCTCACCATTGGCGGGCGTGGTTTGTTGTCGGGTTCTCGACCCGAATCAAGGCAAGCACCGGCGACTCAGTCGCGGGCTATGCCCAGCCTGCCATCGGTGCCGGTTCATCGCCCACCGGCCCTTGCGCCCGCGCGGTTGAATCCACTTGGTGGGGGGCTGGCACCGGTAGCGCCGGCCGGCAGACACTCAACAGGCTCGGCAACACTGCGGGGGGCCGCCACTGCTCCTGCCGCTGCGCGCGTTACCGGCGGACAGTCAGGCTTCGCACCCGCGCAGCGTGGCATAGGCAGGTCGTCCGGGGGTGGTTCCGCAGGCGTCGACAATGGTCGCAAGACGCACGGCTTCTCCGCGCCCAAGCCGGTTGGCGACGGCTCGGTGAGCTACAGCAATGGTGATATTGTCCGTGGCGAGAATAACGGCTCAAAAACCACCCGTCACGTGGATGGCAGTACCGAGACCTTCGATCCAAACGGCGGCACGCTGCAGACGGGGGCGGACATCAAGGTGTCCCCGGCCGCCGATGGCGGAACCGATGTCGACGATACAAAAACCGGCACCAGCGCTCATTTTGGTGGTGGCCATGTCGAACACGATCCGGGCGATGACAAGTACAACCGATCTGGCGATATGCAGGCACCGGACGGTTCTTATTCATTCACGGATAGTAATGGCTCAACGAACATACGCCATCCCGACGGATCCAGCGAGGTTTGGCAGTCTGATGGTAACTATCTGGAAACCGGACCGGGCATGAAAACCAATGCAACACCGGATGGCGGCACGGAGGTGATCGATCCGTCGGGCGGTGTCACCGCTCATTTTGGCGGCGGCCGTATCGAAAACGATCCGAGCGCAGACAAGTTCGACGGATCTGGCGATATGCAGGCGCCGGATGGTTCCCATTCATTCACGGACAGTAATGGCTCAATCACCGTGCGCAATACCGACGGTACCAGTAACGTCTGGCAGTCTGATGGCAGCTATTTGGAAACCGGAGCGGGCATGAAAACCAATGCAACACCGGATGGCGGCACGGAGGTGATCGATCCGTCGGGCGGTGTCACCGCTCATTTTGGCGGCGGGCAAAGCAGCACCGAGCAGAGTGAGGCCAAGTACATCGGTGGCGGTACCGTGCAGGAACCCGATGGCGATAAGCATCCCGGCAAGAAACCACAAAGTGACAACAGCAGTTCAGCGGACGATGACAGCGACTCGGGCAGCAGTGCATCAAGCGATGACAGCAGCAGTGATAGCGACAGCTCTGCTGATTCCGGTGACGACAATACGGATGACGACAACAGTGCCGATTCATCCGACAGCAGCAGCGATGACAGCGCCAGCAAGGATGACGATAGCAGCAGCGACGATGGCAGTAGTGACGAAGCACGCGCTGGTTTCGAAGGCGGTAGCGGCAGCGATGGCGGCCCCCGCGCCACTACGGTGGTTGATGATCGCGTCGCCCGTATGAAGGGCGAGAAACGCGCCCCTGAATCCCCCGATGATGCCGAGCCTGGCAACGGTGGAGCGGCGCCGGACAGCGTTAGCCAGCCCGGCCCAAAAGGTGGTCATCGCGGTTCGCCGCTGGCACGACCCTCCGCGGCGGGACATCAGTCACCGGTGGCCGGTGTCGTGGTGTCGCCTGTGAAGAGCCGCGCCGCGGTGGGCGGTGGTGATTGTTTCGATTCGGCGGGTTGCGACAATGCAGCCGTCGGCGGCTTTAAAATGGACCCCCTCGATCGCGCCCCGGTGACCAACCCCGGTGATCACTGAAGGCCGAACAATAGAATCCGGTATAGTGGCCCCCAATTTTCAGACGGCGAATTAAGATGGTAGCCTGCCGTAAAAAGGAGCAGGTTATGAGTGAGAAGAAGCGCAAGATTTTTACTGGTGAGTTCAAGGCCAAGGTAGCACTGGAAGCGATCCGTGGTGTTAAGCCAGTGAACGAAATCCCTCAACAACATCGGCACATGGAAATGTTCTCTGTTGGTAAATGGCAAAGATCTCAACTCGGGCCTGAACGATATGGCTAAATCTGGTCCTCAGTATATGCCGCGTTTGACTGGCCGTTTTTGATACGGGCTGGAGTGCGGTGATAGCGGTTGTTCCAGACAACAACTCAACTCACTGGTGTTGTACTTGGGAACTGAATCCGCACAAATATTAAAGGGGAAATAACATGAAAATAACTCGATGGAGCACGATAGGATTGATGACGATGGCATCGCTGGTCTTTGGTGGCAGCCTGGCACAGGCGATTACGCTGCCTGCAGATTCTGTTCCGGGCGTCCAGAAGAACATCAACCCAAAAGTTGCTAATCCCAATATTGCGCCGAAAAAGATAAACCGTATCAAGGGCTCTCAACCCATCACCATGGGGTGTCCCAAACTGGCCGCACAGGAGCTTCATATCGTGCGTGCAGTCCCGCAGCCGGGACATCCCGGCGAGTATCGTTTTATTCTGGATGGAACGATCGTGAATCATGGGTTTGCGGGTGTTGCATCGTTCGGCATGAATGCTTACCAAACGCCGCCGGGTGGTACGGCAAGACGGATTGCGCTGAATCTTCTCAAGCAAAATGTGCGTCGCAATCAGCGCTTGAGCATCAGCCGTGATTTGCATATGACTGTCCAGTCTGACCCAATTTCACGGGAGACAAGTTCCGTGCCGTCATTCACCCTGTCGGTTTTGAACATGAACAATGATAAGGGGCAATGCTCCGAGCGCAGTCCCACTGTCGCGACTGTGAGCACGGCCAAGGTTCGGCAGGCCTTCCCGGTACAGCCGCATGGGGATGTTTCGCAACAAGTGGGAACGCTCAAAAAGAACGGTGCAGGGGCCGGGCTGTCGACGCCAAAACCATTGTTCGGGCAAGGCAAGCCGGTTACCGGGCGTGATGGAAAATCACTGATTCCACCAAAGATCGGCCCGATGCATGTTTTGGGAGGCGATGCGCCAGCCACACCGCATGTCGGCTTCGCAGCGGCGCCCAAAGCAGGCAAACCAGTGTTGGGACGTGACACGCCGATAACAGGCCGTGATGGGAATTCGCTGGTACCGGAAAATAAATTGAAACTGGAACTGGTTGAGATAAAAGCGAACAACCAGAGTGCCTTTTACAACGGTGTCAGCATCGGTGATAGGGCGACGGCATTGCTGAATGTTCACAACCTGAGCAACACGACCGAACGGATAAAGGTTGCTTACATGATCAATGGGCACCCTCGCGTGAGTGATTCGTTCACCACAGTTGCACCCCGGCAGACAGTACCTGTGATGGTGAATGTGCGGATCAATGGCACGAATTTTGACGGGAATGTCCATCTTCCCGATGGCGTTGGGGATACTGTCGGTCGCGCTGTGTGGCTCCTGTGGTCGCCTGTGTTCGCGTTGGTTACTGAAAGGAATAATCCGTATCGAGATGTCAACATGGCTGACAATTCGGTTGGCCAGTTAGAGGTAATCAATATTCCGGTCATACCAAAGAACGATTTGGCTGTGGTGGGTATCGAAGGCGTGACGTTGACCGAAACATGGCATGGCGGTGGATCGCTGGATGAAGGGACAATACATCCAGTATCACTGGCTGCGATCATAAGAGTGAAAAATAACGGTTCACAAACCAGTCGCCCCATGACCATGTCGGTCGGTGTAATAAGTACCAGGGAGGCGGTAACTAGCGCCAGGGGTAGTCGTGGTGCAGAGTATGATCGAGTCGGATCATGCGCATCTTGGCCGACATGTGCCATGTCGCAGGATCTGTCAATTGCCGCGATCCCGGCAGGGCAAACGGTTTCTTTTCCGGTTCATTTTGCTCCGATTCCACACACCATCGAGCATGTCCGCCATCATGCGAAGTTGGCTGGGGGGCCATATGTCTGTGGCCGTGGTTCGGACGTAATGTCCAGTTCCGCAAAAATAGGCGTAACGCTTCGAACTGCGGATGAGGATGATGCGGCATTTACGCAAAACAACACGTTGACGAAAGAAGGGAAATTCGGGACAGCTCCGCAAGGTCGCGACACTGTAACCTGTGGGTTTCAATGAGCGGTCGCATCTCACGCGGCTCTGAACCATCCTCTTTTGGATTAGGACACTTGCGATGCACCTCGCGGTAGTTGACATGATTGCACAGCCACTACGGGTTAGCACGACCCAACGGCCTCAACTGGATGAAATGATGTGAATGGTTTGACGCTTAAGGTGATTTATCGAAAGAGACCAGCAGCCGGCGGGTAAATGCAGGGTGAGTAACATGTTGAAACTTTTATTTGGATTTAGGACGGATCATGAACAGAAACTTGAAGCAATGACCTGTGGGTGCAACCATTGGAGGTAAGTTTCAAGCCGGGGATCGACGGTTTTCATGGGCGTTCTGGTCAAACTTTTGTCCCGGTTCCCGCCAAGGGGACCAAGGCGATGATTCTGCATAAGGTGGAGATTCCACCTGACAGCAACGTCACGAAAACGCTGCGCTTTAAGAGTACCGAGTGATCTTCGATCCTGAAAAGTTAACCTGTGTGATGGAGCACTAGTGTCCGGTTAAATTGAGACGTACCGACGGCAACGCCAACATTGATAAGGGTTCCAAGCGATTCATGGGTGTCCACGATTTGAATTTTAGGTTAAGAATTTGCGATCATTCCGGGTTTAGAGAGCTTGGGGTGACGTATGAACGTGGGCAAAACGCTGTTTGCGCAAGTCATGGAGTATGTGCCGTGGAAAACCTTCGGGCGCATCATCGACCGCCATGGCGGCGATGCGGGAGTGCGCACCTTGGACTGCGCCGATCTGTTTCGCGTGATGGCATTCTCGCAATTGACGTGGCGCGAGTCTTTGCGCGACATCGAGGTCTGTCTGGCATCCAATCAATCCAAGCTGTTTCACATGGGTTTGAGCAGCATACCCGCACGATCGACTCTCTCGGATGCGCTGAATCAGCGGGACTGGCACATTTATCACGCGCTTGCGATGCGCTTGATCGTGCGAGCCAGGAACCTCTACGCCGCAGAACCAACGGGACTGGAACTCGATGCGACGGTCTACGCGCTGGACTCGACCACCATCGACTTGTGTTTGAGCCTGTTCGATTGGGCTCCGTTTCGCAGCACCAAGGCGGCGGTGAAGATGCACACGCTGCTGGACTTGCGCGGGGCGATCCCGGCCTTCATCCACATCAGCGATGGCAAGATGGGCGATGTCAAAGTGCTCGACATCTTGCCCATCGAAGCGGGTGCGTTTTACGTGATGGATCGGGGTTACGTGGACTTCGACCGGCTCTTCAAGATACATCAGGCCGGCGCGTTCTTTGTGACCCGCGCCAAACGCGGCATGGATGCCCATCGGGTTTACTCGACCAAGACCGACCGAAGCACCGGTGTGATCTGCGATCAGGCGATTCGGCTCAACGGGTTTTACGTGTCCAAGGACTACCCAGAGCATTTGCGGCGCATCCGATTAAAGACCCCGATTCGGGCAAAACGTTGGTGTTTCTGACCAACAACACAACGTTGCCGCCGTTGACCATTGCCGCGCTGTACAAGAGCCGCTGGCAGGTAGAGCTGTTCTTCAAATGGATCAAGCAACACCTGCGCATCAAGCGCTTTTTGGGAACGAGCGAGAACGCGGTGAAGACGCAAATCTGGTGCGCCGTGTCCACTTACGTATTGATCGCTATCGTCAAAAAGGAGCTCCATCTCAATGCCTCGCTCTACACTTTGTTACAGATATTGTCGGTCTCGATTTTCGAGAAAACCCATATTTCATGCGCCTTGCAGCCAGACACTACTGGAGTCATTGCGCCATTACCCAATAACCAAATGATTCTATTTGATTTTTAACCGGACACTAGTGGTGATGGAGGGAGAATAAATGAAATCCGTAGATTTAAGACACTTTGGAACGATTCTATTTTTGGTGCTGCAGTTGACTCCGTTGCCCCTGTTTGCCGCCCCTTCTGAACGGCGCCCGCTGTTGGCCGAGATGCAGGTGCCGGATACCTGCGGTACGGGTTATGGCGACCACTTGGCAGCTTGTACGCCTTTTCGTTGCCAAAAGCCGCATCCCATTTTCGCAATCAATTCTCCAACGGAAGCGGAACTAAGCAAAATGACCGCCGCACAAAAGCAGGAGGCTGAGGCTTATCTGGCGGATGTTGAAAAAAAGTTGCAAGAGATGACTCCTGCGCAACGCGTTGAGAAGAAGGCCAAGATGGTCGTTACTTTTGAAATTAAAGGCCCTGATGCTCAAGGCTTATGTCAGACAACAACCTCAATGACGGCGAAAAGCCGTCAGGACTGTGCCCTTGATGAAGTAACACGTCAGAATATTGCTGATTTCGATCGGCTGGTCGCAGCTGCCGACAGTCTCAAAACCGAAACCAGTTCAGAATTGGTCGAGGGCAAAATGGTAACGAAAACCCTGACCACAGTCGATGGCAAAACCATGGAGCATCCATTGCAGCATGCACTGAATAGCGGACAATGCAAGGTCCTCGAACAAGGCGAGGATGGCCGTTGGACTCCAATAGAGATGGGCGTTATAACGGAATCACCGGTCAAAAAAACTTCAGGCTCAACCAATACCCTTTTTATCCTTGATGCTTCCGGCAGTATGTGGGAGCAGATAAAAGGCACGCCCAAAATCACTATCGCCAAAGAGGTAATGGCCAAGCTGGTGCCCGAGCTGCCAAGCACTAGCCACATCGGTCTGATTGCCTATGGGCATCGCCGCAAGGGCGATTGTAATGATGTGGAAACATTGGTGAAGCTCGGTGCTAATCACAAACAAGCCGTGTTGGAGGCGGTAAAAGGTTTGAATGCGTTGGGGAAAACACCGCTTACGAAATCGGTGAATCAGGCATTCAAGATATTGCAATCCGAAAAACAGGCTTCAACAATTATTCTTGTGAGTGATGGTATTGAAAGCTGTAACACTGATCCATGTAAGGCGGTTGCTACCGCGAAGAAAGAAGGCCTTAAATTCATTCTCCACACTGTCGGTTTCGGCCTGAATAAGACAGAAAGCGCGCAGTTACAATGTATGGCTAAAGCCGGTGGTGGAGAGTATTTTCAGGCAAATAATGCCAAGGAGTTGCTGAAAACTGCCCGCAAGGCGGTTAAATCCAAGGGGACGGGCAGGTTGAAGCTGACCTTGCGTGCCAATGGCAAGCCGGTAAACGCCTGGGTGAAGCTTGTTGGGAATGGCGAGATTGGCTTGGCGGAGCTCACTAATGATGAAGGCGTAAAACCTGGATATGTTTGGCAAATCAAGCCCGGAGTCTACCATCTCGAAACCCTGCCTGCCGGGATACGCGGTGTTGATCCGATCAAGCTGGATAATATCAAAATAGAATCGGGTAAGACGGTGGAGAAGACCCTGGATTTCGATCAGTCCACGCTACATATAATGGCGACTGAAAACGGCAAACCAGCCGTGGTTCAGATCAAGGTGGAGAATGTCGCAATGAACAAAACAGTTTTCGACACCTCCACCTATTCGACATTCACCATGAATGGCGTCAAGACACCTTATGAGGTGAAGCTGCTACCGGGGAAATACCGGTTGATTGTGCAGATTCCCAATTCATCTATCCCATCGTATAGTGAGAATGTTGATTTTTCTGGGGGGATAACTGTGGAAAAAACGGTTGCCTTTGAATCCGGTACGATGCGGGTGACGGCGCTGGTTGGTGGCAAATCAGTAACAGCAGGGGTCAACATAAGAAAAGCAGGGAGTCCGAAGGATATTTTTGCAACGATGCCTTATGTTGGTGATGCTACACCAATGAATGTAAAACTTGGCGCGGGTCATTATGATCTCTCTACTATACCTGTCGGCATCGAGGGAGTGGTTCAAAAAGTAATCAAGAATATTGAGTTGAAGCCTGGCAGCGTTGTCGATGAAGTATTGTCTTTTGAGGTTAAACCCATCGCTGCCGATGCCGACGGCTTGGAGCAGAATACGGATCGTCCCAGGCGTGATTTCAAGCATATTATCCCGGCATCAGATGATGCTGTCCTGTGCCAAAAAGCGTGTCAGGATGATGCACGGTGCAAGGCATGGACGTATGTCAAACCGAATACGCTACAAGGGTCACGGCCCAATTGTTGGCTGAAAACAAGTGTGCCGCCAGCCGTGCCAAATAGCTGCTGTGTGTCCGGGACGAAATGAAGAATTTCAGGGAGAGTGGGGGCTCCTTTATTGGGTATTATTGTGAATTAATTTTTTGATGTTTCTAAAAAGAAAGGGATATCTTTATGTTTAAAAAAAGATTGTGCAAAATGATACGCGTCGGGGTGTTGATGCTTGTTTCACTGAGTTTCTCGGCTTGCATGATGGAGAGCGCCCCTGTCGCTGACAATTCAGCGACATCACGAAAGCTTGCGAACCTGCCCAGGCATCAGGGGCCCAAAAAAACGGTCACGATTTATGAATTTAAAAGCGAGGTGCCAGAAATTTCGGTCCAGTCTTCTACCGATATGTTTACGACAGCGTTGGTGAAATCACATAGCTTTCTTGTTCTGGAGCGACAACGCCTCGAAGAGAGTGTTTATCGCGAAAAGCAATTGAATCAGCAGGGGATGACGACCGGTGATGTCGGCAACAAGCAGTTGACCGGGGTCGATTATATTTTTGTCGGGGTCGTCACCGAGGCAAATCCGACAGAAAGCCGAACCGGTCTTGCCGGGACATTTAAGGGCTTAGGGGTCGAAAAGAGCGGTGAGTCGGGTGAGATTGGTTTAGACATACGCGTGCTGGATGCCGCAACCGGGGCCGTCATGGACGCAATCAACGTCCGAAAAAAAATCCAAGAGGGCGGCTATTCTGTTTCGGGACTTGGGGGCTTCGTGAATTCGATGACAAAAGGCGCGCTCGGCAGTGCCGATGCGAGTATCTCGCATGACAAAAAAGAGGGGGTCGACAAGGCCCTGCGTGCCTGTATCGAAGAGGCGATCTATCAATTGGCGTCCAGATATGGCAACTGAACGTTCGGGTCGACAATCTTTAACCTTGATCAAGGTGCTGGGAATGATCGGGGTCTGTCTGCTTAGTATCATAGTTTCGCTGCCTGCGTCGGCTGGCGGCGGAGCCGCAGGTTATCCCGTGTTCGCGCTTCCTGCCGATGGCCAGTTGTACCTCGGTCAAGTCGACTTTATTGACCGCAGCAGCCCACTGGATCGTGACGGTTTTGCTTTTAAGGGGGGGCGGCATCTTATTTACCTGGTCGATGTCGAACCGGGGGAGGCCTACACCTTCGGGTTGCGGATGCCGAATCTCGGCCGGCCTGAAATGGACGTGATGCTCTTTGATCGCTGGCCCTACGATATCGATGCCAAGATGCAGCATTTGGCCAGCGGTAGCACCCTGATGGGCAATCAGGACTATATCGAGTACCAGTGGCATCTTGGTGTTTCAGCAAAAAGCCCGGGGAATCTGCTCTATATCATGGTAGAGCTCAAAAAACCGCGCAAGGCAGAATATCGCCGCTTTCCGGTTCGGGCCTTTGTGGCTTATCCCGCTATCGACCCGATGCGCTCGACCGGACGGGGAGTAACCTATGGCCGGGGGCCCTCCAATCTGATGCTCCAGGAGCGTGCGAATCATATGCGAATCGTACAGGCGGTACAACCTGAGCCGGGATGGCGCCTTGATGAAGGCCGAGCCATGCCCCCACCGGTTGGCGTGATCCACAACGATCAGTTTCTGGATGGTTTAGTCTCCTGGAACCTCCTGCCTGGGACGCAGCAAGGAAAAGAGCTTGGTGTTTCTGTCGGTGCAGAGGGGTTACGACTCTGGGCCGACGACTTGCACCAACGTGCTGGCGTCGAACAGGTTCTTGCGCCGCAGGCGCTGAGAGTGCGACCCGCCCACTTGGTGCTTGATCTGCGGATCAAGCACCAAACGCAACGGGAGAATTTTGAGAGTCTAAACGACTTCCCGTTGCGTCTTGATTTGATCTGCAAGACGTCGGGCGAGAGCCAACCGGAATCGGCGCAGACTTTTTCGCGCGGGTTTTCTGTTGTTCGTCCGGCTAAGCATTCACCGATAGGTAATCAGGTAACCTTTGTTCCGCTGAATGTGTGGTATCACTACGAAAGCGACCTGACCGACTGGTTGCCGCAGGGTTGTCACTTGAAGCGTATCCGCCTCTCTGGTGGCGGGTTTCCTGAACGCGATGTTCGGATAAGACAGGTTCAGATACTACCGGAGTAAGGGAGGATTCCCCGGTTGCTTGGGCTTAATCAATCATGAAAAATATCTATAACAAGGGGGTTTCTATGAGGATTATTTTGAGGTTACCTGTCCGCTTTTGCACCGTCGGGGTTCTGATCTTGCTCTCTGCAGGAGGTGCTTTGGGTGGTTCACTGGATCGTGGTGCGATGCCGGAACGCTATAACGGAGCCACAAAAGATATGCTGCGTGTGCCGGGGGTTGTCGGTTCTTACGAACAAGATGCTTTGAGCTTGCTGCAACAGTCTGGCCTGGCCGTGAAAATCAAACGCATAACCAAGGAGTTAGCGAAGTACGAGGGTCAGGAGGGTCAGGTCATTGGTCAGAACCCTATGAGTGGTGGACTTGCGATGATCGGCTCTACCGTGACCCTGACGGTATATAAAAAAAATGAAGGCTATGATGGGGGTCATGCCACCCCGCCAGCGGGAACCTGGGGAGAGACGGAGCCCCCTGCGGGAACCTGGGGTGAGACGGAAACACCTGCGGGAACCTGGGGTGAGACGGAAACACCAGCAGGAGAGGGCGGATTTGAACCCTATTCGGGTGAGGATGAGTCGTCTTACGATGGTAGCTGGCCGAGCGATTCATCGGGGGATGGGGCGCCCACCAGTTCAGGAACAACCGGCGAGGGGGAGGTTACCCCTGCTCCCGCACCTGGCTGGAGGCCTTAGTTAGTTTCCGTTCGGAAACGATTCCTTTCTGCGGTGGCGGTTTCAAACCACCCCATCCCTAAAGGAGAGAGGGGCTGGCTGGCGCGATTATTACAATCAATTTTCAGTGACGGCTACGGTCGTAAATGCGTTTTCCGTCAGGTCCCGTGTTATAGCAACTGGAATCGGTATATCCATCGCCATCGGTATCTCTTCTACCCACGGTCATTGGGTCGCAATCTTCGTTCCTGCCCGCAGGGTCACAAATTTCCACGTTGCCGGGGTAGCTCATGGCATCGGCATCATTGCAGTCATCCCCACCGGTTCGGATTGACGCGTGACCATCTCCATCTACGTCTTCAGAGGCATGCCGACATAAATCCTCTTCTTCATCGCAATAGTCGCGGGTGTAGGGATTGTCGTCCTGGCGACAGATACTTCTTGCGACCCTCCTCTGCCCGGTAAACCGACCATTGACCCCCGGGGGCTCAATCCATTCGACACAGCCGTTGGGTAAAGCCAAGGGATCAGCAGGCCGGCATAATTCCAGGCCGTTGCAGAAGAGACCATCATCGCACTGGCTGTTGTTGTTACAGACCGTGGCACTGACGTTGGTCGGCAGGGCCAAGGTCATGAGAGACAGGGCCAGAAGACCGCAGGGCAGGATCATATGAACTTTATGAAACGGCATCGTTAAAGCCTCCTATTTTCGTTAGTGCCCTGCTGTAGCGGGTGGGCAATCGTTCCAATGGCCAGGATCCTGATCGTTGCAGTCATTGCCGACATCAACGAGCCAGTGGCCAGTGCCTAAAGCCCTTTCGATATCGGAGGAGCAGACTTTCATCATGGTGGCGGGATCTCCATGGGTGTCCCCGTCGACATCGGCAAACTTGTAGGTACCGACACCTTCGTCGATTTCACCATCACAGTCGTTATCCTTGTGGTCGCAAGTTTCGGGGCGTCCCGGTGAAATTTCTGCATCCCTGTCATCGCAATCGGCTCCTGAATGATAGGCCTCTTCTGATAAAGCGCGGATGCGCTCCTCTGCCGCGGCCATGGACTCGGCAAACCGGCGTTGAAAGTTTTTGAAGTTTTGTGAATTTGTGCCGATTTCTCGTAATTGTTGGGTCGACAGCGCATTGTGCCGCTGTACCTGTCTTGCGGCAGGTGAAGTGCCGGACAAAGGAAAACTACCGGCACCGGGTGTTGCCTGCGGTGCTGGACTTGTCGAGGCGGAGGCCCCGACTGCTTTATGCTCCGGCGGTTTGGGGTTGGTCTGAGGCGATCTTGGCGCTGCGAGGGCGGCGACCGGGGCAAGCCCTTGCGCGGTGGTTTTTATGCCCTGAACTCCGGCGTTGCACTGTTTGAGATGTCCTGCACTCATGACCACTCCCGGTCTGCTGAAAGAGCGCAAGGCACCTACGGCATGTGACAATTCTTCACAGGACTTGAAAGGGGGGTACTTCCAGGCCGCTTTTGCCGTGCATCTGCTTCCCTTACAAAGCCATTTTGCATCGCTGAGGTTAACCGTGCCCTGTCTAAAAGCCTTCTGTTTGGTGGTGACCGTATAGAAGTATTCTAAGGGTGCGGGCTTGTGCCCCACAGAAGTTGAAAGGGTTGGTTTTGCACCGAGAACCGGTTTTTGTTTTTGTGGAATTATCTGCCTGCCTGGGGTGGGCAGGGAGTAGGAATCTGCTTTTGCCGCAGGCACGAAAACGCTCGTCACGGCTATCATCAGCATGAGGGAAATAAAAGATCGCAGCATTGATAAGTCCTTTCTGCCCTATTTTTTTGGCGTGCAATTTTTATAAATCTAGACCCCACAGCGCATATTTCCGTGAGTTATCTGCAACGAGAATCAGTGGTTCATGCTGACTGTTGAAGAAAAACTTGGCCATGTATGGACAAATGAAAAGCAAGATCTATCCCGAGCCTTTTGCAAAAAGATTGTCATCCCGAGTGCCTTCATCGGGGATCCAGCATTTTCAACCATTGAGAGAACGGGATTCCCGACTAAAATCACTGCGGGAATGACGTAAAGGAACTTTTGCACAAGGCTCTCCCGCCACTGTTTTTTTGTAGAATGGTTCTTTCCCGAGATTTTGGTCAGGCCCCACAGAGAAATGCAGTTATGCCGAGAGAGTGAGGTTGTAATATCCCCTCACCCTGTGAAGTAATATAGCATCTAGCCTCGCATGTTGTCCCGAAATTAAAATGAAATGACCTTCCCGCGCAGGCGGGAGCCCAGTCAAATCAACAAGCTGGATTCCCGCCTGCGCGGGAATGACGAATTTTTAGAGGTTCCCTTGAGATAGGCGGCGATGATCATGCCGGCCACCGCCAGCAGCCCGGCGATCAGCAACCAGGGAGAACCGCTCTTGTCAGCGAGCAGGGCGATCAGCGTGCCGAACAGGGAAACCAGGGCGAAGGTGCGCAGGCCGGCTTTGGCTGAAGGATTGCGTTCGCGCTCAAGGCCGATGAGCAGTCCGATGGTGAGGCTGGTCAAGAACTTGGGGAGACTATCGA
>Ga0210047_1000492_pt1 | contig 15517 bp, 9 predicted proteins | sample CryGeyCG2014_300_3_FD_185453 | JGI IMG/M metagenome (GOLD analysis project Ga0210047, IMG submission 185453) | Groundwater microbial communities from aquifer - Crystal Geyser CG01_land_8/20/14_3.00 (SPAdes) (version 2) | ecosystem: Environmental > Aquatic > Deep subsurface > Groundwater | place...
GATTTAAGGAGGAAGGGATTTACTGTAACTCCCAGATGGATAAGTCCCGGATTAAGGAGTATTGCTCAATTAACGAAGAGTCAAAAACCCTCTTAGGTTTAGCCATCGATAAACTGGGAATGAGTGCCCGAGCCTACGATAAGATTCTTAAAGTCTCCCGAACCATTGGTGACCTGGAAGGTTCCTCCTCAATAGAGACCCCTCATATTTCCGAAGCAATTCAATATAGAAGTCTGGATAGAAGGCTGGAGATTTGAATAGACTTTTCTTCTTGCTTTTTCTCCCCCGGTAACAAAAAATTTGCAATTTTCAATTATAATGTTATAATTCCCGAATTAAGAAAAATTAATTTATTGTATGGGAATTTCAAAGTTACCCCCACCTCTTTCCTCCCCCCTTGAGGGGGAGGATGTGAGGAGGGGGGGTATAATTCAATACCATAGGAATTTTCTTTTTAACTTTCATCCACGAATTAACACGAATGAACACCAAGAAAACAATTATTTAAGAATTAACTAAAATATCTATAGTTCTTATTCGTGTGCATTCGTGGCTAATTTATTATTTCTGGCTTTGTGTCTTTGTGGCTCTGTGGTGAGAATCTTTTAATCTGTGGTTTCATTTTTTTAATCGGATTACTTTATAAATACGAATCTCGTCTTTCTTTCCCTTTACCCTGATGGGCTCCATTTCCTGGCAATCCGCTAAATCCTTCACCAGAGAATAAGTATTTTTACTGATTACGATTTCTCCCTCGTTGGCAAATTCCTCTAAACGGGCGGCTAAGTTTACCGTATCGCCAATGGCGGTATAGTCCATTCTTTCCGGGGAACCGATGTTGCCAATAATTGCCTCTCCGGAATTAATCGCAATACCCACTTCTAATTTTCGGCCAATTTCTCCAACCCATTTTTCCTCAATATTTTTTAGTTTTTTCTGAATTTCCAGAGCCGAACGCACTGCCCTCTGCGCATGCTCAGTTTGAGGGATGGGAGCCCCGTAGACCGCCATCACGCAATCCCCGATAAATTTGTCCAGAGTGCCCTGTTCCTTAAAAATTGCTCGGACAATTATGGTTAAAACCTCATTTAAAATCTCTACTACCTTCTCCGGGGGGATACTCTCGGAGATTTTGGTAAATCCTCTGATATCGGCAAAGAGAATAGAAACTACCTTTTTTTCTCCTCCTAAAGTTATCTCGCCGGGTCGGCTTAAGAGTTGGTCAATAAGTTGGGGAGCGGTATAACGGGAGAAAATTGATTTAATCCGCCTTTTTTCCCGGCCCTCTAAAATAAAACGGTAGAAGATAATCGCCAGATAACTAAGGGTAATCACTAAAAGAGGAGAGAAAAGATCAAGGCAGATTCCCAAAGAAACAAAGAGCCCTAAAGCCAGAAGAAAATATCCTGCGATAATAACAAACATTAACAATGCTCCCCGCGGCGCATTTAATTTGGGTATGGCTATCCCCATTAATAGCCCTAAAAAAATAAGGATTAGAAAATTAAGAGATTTTCCGGTCTCCCGGAGGAAATTCTGCTGCAGAATATTAGTAATTATATTGGCTTGAACTCCCACCATAGGGTAGAGGGCAGAAACCGGGGTTGGCCCTAAATCTGTGGTTCCGGTAGCCGTAATCCCAACCAGAATAATCTTATTCTTGAGCTTGCCCAGAGGGATGATCGGCTTTTTCCCCTCCTTAACCTGAAGATAGGATTGGAGAACCTGGACAAAGGAATAGTGAGGGAATTTTTTGATATCTCCGGCAAAGTTAACCAGCATACAGCCTTTTTTATCGATGGGAATCCTGATGCCTTTTAGTTCCACGTATTTTCCCGGAGAAACTTTAATCTCTTGAATCGGAATTCCCAGATAGGAGGCAGTAATTGCCAGACTTAAAGTTGGATAAAGCCGGTCCTGGCAGTGAATAAAGAGCGGAACCCTTCTCCTGATGCCATCGGTATCCGGAGGAAAATTAATCGTTCCGAGGGCTTTTGCCTCTTGAGCGATTGCCTTAAGAGGCAGGGAAGGTTGGGGAGAGGAATAGAATTCTTCAGTCCCGGGAGGTGCGGGAAGAGAAAATTTTCGATAATCTTCCGTGAAAGGGATGCCTTTTGCTCCTTTGGCAAGTTCAAAAAAAAAGCAATGGCAGACATTACCTGCTTCTTTGGTTGCCTCAGCCAGAAGTTGGTCATCTTGAGGATTACCAGGGTCCAGGAAGAGAATGTCAAAACCAATAACCTTTACTTCACACTCTTTAAGGATATGAATAAGAGTAGCGTGGTAATCTCTGCTCCAGGGGAAGCGACCCACTGTTTTGATATCTTCGTCTCCGATGAAAACAATTCCCACATCCTGGCAAACCTTCTGAGAAGGGCGAAATTTGAACCGGTGGTCAAGAGTAGCCAATTCAAAGTTCTTTAAGACTGGTGTGGGAGAAAGAAGGATGAATAAAAAAGAGGCGAAAAGCCCAATGGCAATTCCGATTGTCTGAGACCGGTTCTTTAATTTAAGAAATTTCAAGGTTTAACTTGATTACAATAAGAATTTCCTTTTAAAACACTCTACCACGAAATCACGAAATAAAGAAGACACGAAAGAAAATAGCAACCACGATATTATCTCTAATTACACGAATTAAAAAACAGCATTCACCACAGAGGCACAGAGACACAAAGTTCACCAAGAATTATAAATAAATTTTTCTTGGTTATTCTTCGTGCCTTCGTGTCTTCGTGGTTAATATTATATTTTATCTTGTTTTTCTTGGTGTGCTTTGAGACTTGGTGCCTTTGTGGTTAAAGTGATTTGTAGTTTTTCGTGTTTTCAAGTTTTCGTGTTCTTGTTGGTAATCTTTATAATTTCACTTGACCTTTTTTAAAAACAGCATTCACCACAGAGGCACAGAGACACAAAGTTCACCAAGAATTATAAATAAATTTTTCTTGGTTATTCTTCGTGCCTTCGTGTCTTCGTGGTTAATATTATATTTTATCTTGTTTTTCTTGGTGTGCTTTGAGACTTGGTGCCTTTGTGGTTAAAGTGATTTGTAGTTTTTCGTGTTTTCAAGTTTTCGTGTTCTTGTTGGTAATCTTTATAATTTCACTTGACCTTTTTTAAAAACAGCATTCACCACAGAGGCACAGAGACACAAAGTTCACCAAGAATTATAAATAAATTTTTCTTGGTTATTCTTTGAGACTTTGAGTCTTTGTGGTTAAACTGTTTTGTAGTTTTTCGTGCTTTCAAGTTTTCGTGTCTTCGTGGTTAAGATAGAATTAAAATGAATAAACAAGGGAAACTGGTTAAGGTCTCCGGTCCTCTGGTAGAGGCTTGCGGAATGCAGGAAGCCAAAATGTATGATGTGGTCAAGGTTGGAGACCAAATGTTGATTGGGGAGATTATCAGACTATCCGGAGAAAGGGCTTATATCCAGGTTTATGAGGAAACGGAAGGCTTGGGTCCCGGGGACCCGGTTTTTCTGACCGATGAGCCTTTAGTGGTGGAATTGGGTCCGGGCTTGCTTGATTCAATCTATGATGGCATTCAAAGACCGTTGGAAAGAATTAAGCAAGAAACCGGCGACTATATTGGCCGTGGGTTAACGATTAATTCTCTTCCCCGAGAGAAAAAATGGACTTTCAAACCTCTGGTAAAGAAAGGCGAAATTGTCCGGGAGGGAGATATTATAGGAAAGGTGAAAGAGACCGCTTTGATTGAACATAAAATTTTAGTTCCGGCAGGAATAAACGGCAAGATAGAATCAATTAAAGAAGGTTCTTTTACTATTGAGGAGGAAATTGCAAAAATTAATGGCCAATCAATCAAAATGCTTTCCCGCTGGCCGGTGAGAAACCCCAGGCCATTTAAAGAAAGGTTAGCTCCGGTTGCTCCATTAGTTACCGGGCAGAGAGTTATTGACAGTCTTTTTCCGGTGGCAAAAGGCGGAACCGCCTGTATTCCCGGTCCCTTTGGCTCAGGAAAAACCGTAGTTTTGCACCAGATTGCCAAGTGGGCTGATAGCCAGGTTATCGTCTATGTCGGATGCGGAGAAAGAGGGAATGAGATGGCTGACGTTCTCCTGGAATTTCCCAAATTAAAGGACCCAAAATCTCAAAGACCTTTAACCGAGCGCACCATCCTGATTGCCAACACTTCCAATATGCCGGTAGCCGCAAGAGAAGCCAGCATCTATACCGGAATTACCATTGGGGAATATTACCGGGATATGGGTTATGATGTTGCTCTGATGGCTGATTCTACCAGCCGTTGGGCTGAAGCGCTCAGGGAGATTTCCGGAAGGATGGAGGAGATGCCCGGAGAAGAGGGGTACCCGGCCTATCTTGGAACCAGAATAGCTGCATTTTATGAGCGGGCGGGAAGAGTAGTTAATCTGGGAACTAAAAGAGTTGAAGGAAATCTCTCGGTTATTGGAGCGGTTAGTCCTCCCGGCGGCGACCTCACCGACCCCGTGGTTCAGCAGACCCTAAGAGTGGTCAAGGTTTTCTGGGGTCTTGATGACCAGCTTGCCTATCAGAGGCATTTTCCGGCAATTAATTGGCTTTCCAGTTATTCTCTCCACTTAAGAAATATTGAAGAATATCTGAAAAGAGAAATTGATGAGGAAGCACCATTATTAAGAGAAATGGTCATTAAAATTTTGCAAAGAGAGACCGAGGTTTTGGAAATTGTCCGGCTGGTAGGAATGGAGACAATCTCTAAGGAAGACCGGCTTCTTTTGGAAATTGCCCGCTCAATTCGGGAAGATTTTCTCCATCAGAGCGCCTTTGACGAAAAAGATGCTTATACCGCTTTACCCAAGCAATACCGTATGCTAAAAGTTATTCTTCTTTCCTATGACCTTTTTAGAGAACTTTTGGATAAGGGGATAGGACTAAAGGAAATTCTTTCCTTACCCATCCGGGAAAAACTTGCGAGAATAAAGTATATCCCGGAAGAAAACCTGGAGAAATTTGACCAATTAGAGCAGGAATTAAAGAAAGAGGTAAAAAATATAACCACGAATTTATCGAATTTTACGAATTAAAGACTAATAAAAAAAATATAGCCGTTTTTAAATTCGAGTCATTCGTGAGAATATCGTGGTTAAAAATAGAAATGATACAGAAAGAATATCATTCGGTTGCTGAAGTAAGGGGGCCTTTAATGCTTATTGAAGGAACCTCAGGCATTAAATACGGGGAATTAGCCGAGATTATTCTCCCTACCGGCGAGAAAAGGAGAGCGAAGGTTTTGGAAGTGGAGGAGGATAAAGTTCTTTTGCAATTATTTGAAGGGACTTCGGGGATTAATCTAGCGAAAGTTCGGGTAAAGTTTGAAGGGAAAGGGATGGAATTAGGAGTCTCTCCTGACCTTTTGGGCCGGATTTTTGATGGTTTAGGCCGGCCGATTGATCAGGGACCCCAAATTATTGCCGAAAAAAAAGTTAATATCAATGGCAATCCGATTAATCCGGTTGCCCGAGACTATCCTTCCGAGTTTATCCAAACCGGGATTTCCGCGATTGACGGCCTCAATTCCCTGGTAAGAGGCCAGAAACTTCCCATTTTTTCCGGTTCAGGGCTTCCCCATAATAGACTTGCCGCTCAGATTGCCCGACAAAGCAAAGTTTTAGGAGAAGAAGAGAAATTTGGCATTGTCTTTGCCGCAATGGGAATTACTTTTGAGGAAGCAGACTTTTTCATCTCGGATTTTAAAAGCACCGGGGCAATTGAACGCAGTACTCTCTTTATTAATCTTTCCGATGACCCGGCGATTGAGCGAATTGCCACACCCAGACTGGCTCTTACGACGGCCGAATACCTTGCTTTTGAGAAGGATATGCATATTCTGGTAATTTTAACGGATATCACGCACTATGCGGAAGCGCTGCGGGAGATTTCCGCGGCCAGGAATGAGGTTCCGGGCCGGCGGGGTTATCCCAGTTATCTCTATACCGATTTGGCTACCATTTTTGAAAGAGCTGGCCGAATCAAAGGGAAAAAAGGTTCCATTACCCAGATGCCGATTCTCTCTATGCCTGAGGATGATAAGACCCATCCTATTCCCGACCTTACCGGATATATCACCGAAGGCCAAATCATTCTTTCCCGCGCTCTTCATCACCAGGGAATTTATCCTCCGGTTGATATCCTGCCTTCTCTTTCCCGGTTGAGGGATAAAGGGATTGGGAAGGAAAAAACCAGAGAAGACCATCCCGAACTTGCCAGCCAACTTTTTGCCGCCTATGCCAAAGGTAAGGAAGCGAAGGAATTGGCAGTTGTTTTAGGGGAAGCATCGTTATCGGACCTGGATCGGCTTTACCTAAAATTTTCCGAGGGATTTGAAAGAGAATTCATTCTTCAACTGGAGAATGAAAACAGGAAGATTGAAGATACCCTCGCGCTGGGCTGGAATCTGCTTAAAAATCTACCTAAAGCAGAACTAAAACGAATCAGGGAAGAATATCTGGAAAAGTACTTGAAATAAGACGCAGATATAACAGATTAAAATAAAGCAACCACGAATTTCTCGAATTACACGAATTAAAGAATATGTGGGGAATTGTGCTACTTGTCTATCTGCTACCTTTAGTAGCAATATGCGTAATGATACTTTCACATTAATCTTGTAGCAAAAGGTCTCCTGACCTTGATCTTATATCGACATCAGGAGATGTCTCCCACAATAAAAAATTCGATTAATTCGTGTAATTCGTGGTTAAAATGATGAAAGAGGAAATTTTGGTATTCGGGGCGGGGGCATTATCTTTGGGATTTTTAGGGCCGATGCTTTCGGGAAACTACAAACTAATCTTTTGCGATTTGGAGATTAAAAAGAACTTGATTGAATTTCTCCGGAAAGAAAATAATTATTTGGTAAATATCTGCTGCTCTACGAAGATTATTCCTCTTAAGGTTTTTGGAGTGAGTGGTTTTAATCTTTCCCGGGTTAAAGAAAGAAATCAGGTTAAAAAAATATTAAAAAAAATCAAGATTATTTTTACCGCAGTGGGCTCTAAAGGCATCGATGAAACCCTGAGTTTCATTGAAGAAAATAGCGGAAAGGATAGAGAAGAAAAATTGTACGTTTTCTCCGCTGAAAATGACAAAACAATTTTTAAAAGATGGAGGGGAAGATTAGGCAAGAAGATAAAATTATGCGATACCATTATGGGGAGGATGTGTCGGGTTGAGAAGACGGGAAAGTGTTACCAATCGGTTGGCTCCCGTTTTAAAGAAGCAGTTATTGCCGAAGATTTCTACGGATTGCCGGTTTCGGCTAAAGTCTATCATCAGGCCGGCTTAAAAGGAAAAACCTGGCAGGTAATGCCTGAAAAAGAGTTTGAAGCCAGAGCCGAGCTTAAATTATTCGGACACAATGGCGCCCATCTCTTTTTGTCCCATTTAGGAGCATTGCAAGGACTTACCTATTTTTACCAGATTAATTCCAAGGACCTTTCGGAAGTTAAATCTTTTCTGGACCAGGAAGTAGGTCCGGCTATTCTTCACCAATACGGAGAATTTCTAAAGCCAATTGAAGTAAAAAAATATTGCGCTAAATTGATTCAAAGACTTATCCGCCGGACTTTCTCGGATACCATAGAGCGGGGTATTAGAAATTCCTTAGACAAGATTACTTCAAGCGAAAGATTAGTTAAAGGAGCAAAGTTTGTCTTAAAAAATGGCATTACCCCGAAATATTTTTGCAGAATTATTGCATTGGTTATAAAATTAAATATTAAAAAGGGTTTGCTCTCGGGCCCGGTTGATAAAATTATCTCTCATCATTGCCGGATTAAAGAAAAAAAATTGATTAGTTTGATTAAAAACAATTTTGGACGCCGATAACATCAGGATAAAAGTAAAAACAACAAAGTCATTGCGAGGCACATTCACTGCGTTCAGTGTAAACTCCGCCGAAGCAATCCGACGAAGTCGTTGCGAGGAGTCCGCCCAGTAATATTGGCGGACGACGTGGCAATCTCATCTTTTTACAGAAGTGAGGGATTGCCACGCTCCTTTCAGTCGCTCGCAATGACAGCTGTGCTGTCATCTGCGTTAATCTGCGTCCTATTAATTTACTATGAGAATGGCGGTAAATCCTACGCGGATGGAACTTTTAAAACTGGGGAAGAGGTTTATTCTTGCCAGAAGAGGGTATAAAATGCTCAAGGATAAACAAGAGGAAATTCTTCACCGGTTTTTAAAACTAATTGAGGAAAACAAAGGTTATAGAAAATCTTTGGAAGAAAAACTGGTTAACGCAGCTACCAGATTTCTTTTAATTCAAAGTACCATGCCGGAAGAAATCCTGGAGGAAGTTTTAATCAAACCTGAAGTAAATTTGGAGGCAACCATCTCTCCGGAAAAGGTTCTCAATATTCCGATTCCTCATTTTACTTTAATCCAGAAAGGCGATTTTCATATTTTTGGCTCTTTTACCCCCCCTTCCTTAAATAGGGTTCTGGATGAATATTCTGAAATCTTAAAAGAACTTCTTAGTTTAGCGGAATTGGAGAGAAAAATCGAACTCTTTGCCGCTGAGATTGAGAGAACCAGAAGGAGAGTCAACGCCCTGGAGTATATTTTAATTCCCAATTTAAAGGAGACCATCGCTTATATTAAATTTAAGCTGGAGGAATTAGAGCGGGGAAATCTTATTCGCCTTAAACGAATAAAAGAACTTTTATGAAAAAAAGTAAAGCGTTATTACTCTGTTTGCTTGTTCTTATTTCCGGATGCAGTATCAACAAAACCTATCTGAACGAGGATAACGCCCATAAATTTTATTGCCAGGGCTTGCTTTATGAAAATGACGGAAAAATTAAAGAGGCGATTTCCTCCTATCAAGAAGCTTTGCGCAACGACCCTTCCTCAGGAGAAATTCTGGCCAGATTAGGCATTATCTACCTTAAAGAAGGTTCTTTAAAAAAGGCAGAAAAATTCTTCTTCCTTGCCCTAAAGAAAGAACCGGAAGATAAAGATGCTCTTTACGGGTTAGCCCTTTTTTATTTGGCAGAAAAAAAGATGGATTTAGCCGTAAAAGAATATGAAAAATTAATTCGTCTTCTCCCCGAAAATGACTCTTTGCGTCTTATGCTTGCCGACCTTTATAGCCAGCAGGGTAATCTTACCGAAGCACTTGCTCTTTATCGGAAAATTGTGGTCGCTTTCCCGGAGAATGCGCTTATTCACTATAATTATGGGCTTCTTCTTGAAAATGCTACTGATTTGGTTTTGGCCGAAAAAGAGTTAAGAAAAGCCATTGAGCTCCAGCCAGGATTAATCAGAGCTTATCTGGCCCTCGCGGTTATCTATGAAAAGAAAAAAGATAATCTTGGGGCAATTAACCAATATGAAAAAGTTTTGGACCTTATGCCAAAAAACTCTCTTATTTATCAGCAGTTGGCGCGTCTTTATTTGCAGGCAGATAAAAAGGAAGAAGCCAAAAAGATTCTGGAGAAAGCCATAGATTCGGATATAAAGGATTGGCAGATTTACTGCAGTTTAGCTTTTGTTTATTACGAAGAAGGGAGGTTTAGTCCGGCCAAAGCGCTCCTGGAAAAAGTTTTTGCCCAGGAAAATAGCGCCACCGCGCATTTTTATCTGGCGCTAATTCTGGATAAAGAAAAACAGAAAGAAGGAGTTATCAAGCATTTAGAAGAAGCAATCAAATTGGAGCCCGAAAATAGTTTATTTTTAAACTATCTGGGTTATCTTTATGCTGACTCCGGAGTCAACCTGGAAGAAGCGGAAAAATTAGTAAAGAAAGCGCTGGAGTCGGAACCTGACAATGGAGCTTATTTAGACAGTTTAGGCTGGATTTATTTTAAGTTAGGCAAAATGAAAAAAGCAAGAGTTCTCCTGGAGAAAGCGATTGCTCTGGAGAAAGACCCGGAAATTTATGAACATCTCGGAGACCTCTATTCTAAAAGCCGCCTCTTTTTGGATGCTTTAGCCGCTTATGCCCATTCCTTAGAACTTAAACCGTCGGAAAAAATCCAAAAGAAATTGGAGGCTGTCTATAAACTAATAAAAAAATAATATAACCTTAAAACATTAACCACGAATTAACACGAATAGAAATAAGAAAGAAAAAATAGTAAAAGCTCAGTTAACCCCGTGTCATCTGATAGATGTAGTGCGAGGCCTTTAGCCTCGCCAACAAGCGAACCTGAAAGGTTCGCACTACTGTAGTTGCAGAGCTTGCTCTGCGGCAAAGCAAGCTTTGCCACTACAGACAATGACGTGGTTTGGTGAATATTTACTAAAAAGAAAAATACTATGGAAGAGAATTGCGGGTTATTTGGTATTTATTCAGATAAAAATATCATCCAGAATCTTTACTACGGTATCTTTAAATTGCAGCATCGGGGACAGAAATACTGCGGTCTTTCCACCTTTAAAAAAGAGATTAATCTTACCACCCACAAGGGTTTTGTCCGGCATACCTTCACCCCGGAGGAATTAAAAAATCTTTCGGCGAATTCCGGCATTGGCCATGTCAGCTTGAAAGAACGCCAACCGATCATCTTAGAATCAAAATTAGGAAAATTCGCTATTGCCTTTAGTGGAAATATTGCCAATGCCGGCAATCTCATTGCTAATTTAAAGAGTAAGGGTTATTCCTTTGCCACTAATACCCAGATAGAGCTTCTGGCAAAATTGATTGCCCAGGGAGAAAATTTTGTTGATGGAATTGAGAAGATGCGCAATAGTATCATCGGTTCCTACGCTCTCTTAATCTTAACCAGGGAAGGAATCTATGCGGCAAGAGATTCTCATGGATTCAAGCCGTTAGTTCTGGGAAAAAAGGATAGAAGTTTTGCGGTTTCTTCAGAATCGCGACCGTTTAATTTAATCGGCTTAAGAATTTTCCGGGATGTCAAACCCGGAGAAATTGTTTTCATCAATCAGCATGGATTTCAAACCAAGAAATTGACCAAGGATAAAAGAGTTGCTCATTGCGCCTTTGAATGGGGCTATATTGCCTCTATGGATTCAATTATTGACGGGGTACCGGTAGTAAGGGCTAGAAATAATTTAGGGGCAAGTTTAGCCAGAAACGATAACATCAGCGCAGATTTGGTGGCCGCCGTCCCCTTCTCCGGTATCGGGCACGCTCTCGGTTACCACAAGGAATCAGGCATCCCTTATGATGAGGTTTTCTTAATTGACCGGTTTGCCAGCAGAAGTTATACCCCTTTAACCCAGGAAGAACGGGATGAAGAAGCAAGAATAAAACTTTCGGTAATTGAAAGTGTGGTTAAGGGAAAAAGAATTATCTTGTGTGACGATTCTATCGTCCGGGGTACCCAAATCAAGAATAAAGTTTTGGAATTGAAATCTGCGGGAGCAAAAGAGGTTCACGTTAGAATCGCCTGCCCTCCCCTAATGGCACCCTGCAAATATGGCATCTCCACAAGATCATACCAAGAATTGATTGCCAAACAATATTCCCTTAAAGAGATTGAAAAGCACATCGGAGCTGATTCTCTCCGATATAACAATTTAGAAGATTTTATTAAGGCGATTGGATTGCCGGCAAACGAACTCTGCCTTACCTGCTGGACCGGAAAAAAATCAATATGACACGAAGTTGTCATATTGAGCAAGGTTTCTCTCGTTTGTCATTGCGATACGTCAGTGAAGCAATCTCATAAGATTGCCACGCCCTTTGGGCTCGCAATGATAGTGTAGTATATATGCCTTGGCGAATACGGTATGAAGTATGAAACCATTGTCGGATTGGAAGTTCACGTTCAACTGCTAACCAACTCCAAGTTATTCTGTAATTGCAGCACTAAATTCGGAGAAAAAGCCAACACTCAGGTCTGCCCGATTTGCTTGGGAATGCCCGGAGTCTTGCCGGTAATCAATGAGCAGGCGGTCAGATTAGCCATCAAGAGCGCTTTTGCCCTTCATTGCGAGATTCTTAAGTTTACCCGTTTTGCCCGCAAGAATTATTTTTACCCGGACCTGCCCAAAAATTATCAAATCTCCCAATTTGAAGAACCATTGGCTATTAATGGTTATCTTAATTTAGGAAAGAAAAAAATCGGAATAAAAAGGGCTCATCTGGAGGAAGATGCCGGAAAACTTCTTCATCCTGAAGAAGAAGCCTATAGCCTCGTTGATTTCAACCGGTGCGGCATTCCCCTCCTGGAGATCGTAAGCCAACCTGAACTAAAAAGCCCTCAGGAAGCGGAAGATTATTTAAACGTTTTAAAATTAATTCTAAAATATCTGGAGGTAAGCGACTGCAATATGGAGGAAGGCTCTTTGCGGTGCGACGCCAACCTTTCGGTACGGCCACAAGGAGAGAACAATCTGGGGGTAAAAACCGAAGTCAAAAATATGAATTCCTTTAAAAGTGTCCGGAAGGCCCTTTCCTATGAAAGAGAAAGGCAGATTAAACTATTGGAAAAAGGAGGAAAAGTAAACCAGGAAACCATGCTCTGGGATGAAAAAAAGGGAATCACCCTTCCTATGCGCAGTAAAGAGGAATCCCAGGATTACCGGTATTTTCCTGAACCGGATTTAATCCCGCTTGCTTTCAACGAAGAATGGCTCAAAAAAATAGAGCAGGAAGTGGCAGAATTACCGGAAACAAGGAAAAAAAGATTTATTGAAAATTACTTCCTTTCCGATTACGACGCTGGCGTTTTAACCTCGCAAAAGCCCTTAGCCGATTACTTTGAAGAAACTGTCTCTCGGGGAGGAAAACCTAAACTGGTGAGTAACTGGATTTTAACCGAACTTTTGGGAAGATTGAATTCCCGGCATTTAACCATCGGCCAATCTCCCTTCACTCCGGCCCACTTAGTCGAACTCTTGAAATTAATTGAAGAAGGGAAAATCAGCGGGAAAATAGGAAAAGATATTTTAGCCAAGGTTTTTGATAGCGGTAAAAGCCCAACGAGCATCATCAAGGAAGAAAAACTAACCCAAATTTCCGGAAACGCCTTATTGTTAAAGGTCGTTGTAGAAGTAATCAAAGAGAATCCCAAAACCATTTCTGACTATAAAAAAGGAAAGGAGAGAGCGCTTGGTTTTTTGGTGGGAATGGTGATGAAAAAAACAAAAGGCAGGGCAAACCCCGCCAACGTAAATAAACTCTTGCAGGAAGAGATTAAAAAATTATGAAGATTCAGGAATTGCCGGCGCATCAGATTCATAAGTTATTGGTCAAGAAAGAAATTTCCTGCCAGGAAGTTATCCGGGAAATATTTAAAACAATTGGGGAGAAAGAAGGAGAAATTCATGCTTATCTTTCCTTCAGAGACAGGGAAAAAGTCCTTCGGGAAGCCAAAAAGGTGGATGAAAAACTCAAGAATGGAGAAAAACTTTTTCCTTTAGAGGGAATCCCGATTGCCATTAAAGATAATATGTGCATCTCCGGAGAAAAAACCACCTGCGCCTCCAAAATTTTAGAAAATTTTATCTCTCCTTATGATGCCACTGTAATCAAAAGATTAAAGGAAAAAGGCCTTATCTTCATCGGCAAGACCAATATGGATGAATTTGCTTTTGGCTCCTCTACGGAAAATTCCTATTTTGGACCAACGCATAATCCTTATGATTTAGAGCGCGTTCCTGGTGGTTCCAGCGGGGGTTCCGCTGCGGCGGTAGCCTCTGGCGAAGCAACCGTTGCGCTGGGTTCAGACACCGGCGGTTCTATCCGGCAGCCTGCGGCTTTCTGCGGTGTGGTAGGCTTAAAACCAACATACGGAAGAGTCTCCCGCTTTGGATTAGTTGCTTTTGCTTCCTCCCTGGACCAGATTGGCCCAATCACCAAAGACGTTACTGACAGCGCCCTCCTCCTTAATGTTATCAGTGGATATGATTTAATGGATTCTACTTCAGTAAACATCACCCTTCCCGACTTTACCAAAAGTTTAATTCCCCAGGTTAAGGGTTTCAAAATTGGAGTACCCCAAGAATACTTTGTTTCCGGTATTGACCGGGAGGTGGAAGCATCGATAAAGAAGAGTATCAAATTATTGGAGGCTATAGGAGCAAAAATAGAGGAAATTACGTTGCCCCATACCGACTACGGAATTGCTACTTACTATATTATTGCCACCGCAGAGGCCAGCGCTAATTTAGCCCGCTTTGATGGCATCCGTTATGGTTATCGTAGTAAAAATAATAAAACTTTGAGCGAACTTTATGAGCATAGCCGGGCCGAAGGATTCGGCAAAGAGGCCAAGAGAAGAATTATATTGGGCACCTATGTCCTCTCGGCTGGTTACTATAATGCCTATTACCTGAAAGGATTAAAAGTAAGAACCTTGATTAAAGAGGATTTTAATCAAGCATTCAGAAAAGTAGACGCAATCCTTACTCCAACTTCTCCAACTACCGCTTTTAAAATAGGAGAAAAGACTGACGACCCCTTGAAGATGTATTTAGCTGATGTTTTTACTATCTCGGCAAACCTTGCCGGGATTCCGGGAATCAGCATACCTTGCGGGTTCTCTAAAGAAAAATTACCCATTGGACTGCAAATTCTCGCTCCTGCTTTTGGCGAGGAAAAAATCTTTCAAATTGCCTTCACCTTGGAGCAGAGCCTGAAAAAATAAATTAGCGAGGCTAAAAGCCTCGCACTACATCTTAGTTCTACGTAGTGCGAACCTTTCAGGTTCGCCAAAAAAGGAAATTCCTATGGTATTAAATTATACCCCCCCTCCTCACATCCTCCCCCTCAAGGGGGGAGGAAAGAGGTGGGGGTAACTTTGAAATTCCGGACAACAAATGGAAACAAGGGTTGAAGTTTTTCTAAAAAAGGGAATTAACAATAGCGAGGCTGAAGGCATTAAAAGCGATATTCAAGATTTAGGAATTAAAAAGGTTAGAGAAGTAATAACCACTCAAATTTACCTGATTGAAGGGGAAATTTCCCCAAGCCAAAAAAGATTAATCTGCGAAAATTTGCTCGCTGACCATCTCATTCAGGAATATCACCTAAACTCAAAACTCAAAACTCAAAACTCAAAACTCAATCCTTGGATTGTAGAGGTTTGGCTTAAAAAAGGTGTTACCGATACCGTAGCCGAAAGTGCGGCAAAAGGAATCAGAGATTTGGGAATAAAAACAATAAAAAATGTCAAAACCGGAAAGAAGTATCTTCTCTTCGGTTCTCTTTCCTCAAAAGAGATAGAAATAATCTGTCAGAGACTTCTCGTTAATAAAGTAATTCAAAATTATTTTATAAAATGAATAACGCTCGTTACATAAAGATATTGGGCTCAGCCGACCGCCAACTGGAAAAAATCAGCAAGGACTACCTGCTTTCTCTTAATCTGGCTGAAATGAAGACCATCCAGAAGTATTTTAAAAAAGAGAAGAAAAATCCCACCGATATAGAACTGGAGACAATCGCACAAACCTGGTCAGAGCACTGTATCCACAAAACCTTCAAGAGCAAAATTGAGTATGAAGAGAATGGGAAAAGAGAAGTAATTAACAACCTTCTGAAGCAAACAATTATCAAGAGCACCCGGAAATTGAAT
>Ga0210047_1000512_pt1 | contig 15237 bp, 16 predicted proteins | sample CryGeyCG2014_300_3_FD_185453 | JGI IMG/M metagenome (GOLD analysis project Ga0210047, IMG submission 185453) | Groundwater microbial communities from aquifer - Crystal Geyser CG01_land_8/20/14_3.00 (SPAdes) (version 2) | ecosystem: Environmental > Aquatic > Deep subsurface > Groundwater | place...
GGCAGCAGCAAAATCCCTGCGGCTGATCTTGCGGACGTTTTCCGCGTTCGCCAATTGCTCCAATTGCGCGTCCGTCAGCCCAACGATCACCTTGCCTTCCAGGACGCCAATCGTGGCCGGCGTCGCGCCGTTCTCGCGGACGACGCGCTGCATGTCACGGGCGAGGGTCAGGTTTTGTGGGCGAGGCAGGCCGTGGGTGAGAACGGTCGATTCGAGGGAGAGGAGGGGGATAGAAATCTTATTGAGAATCTGTGCTTCTATGATTTGTTTTGACATTATTGTTTCTTTGCCTTGCTTGACAATTTGAATGATATAAGTATATACTATTTTTGTGATGGGATGATCGATGATCCGAATTGGAACAAATGAGGTGGATTGTGGCTGAGCAAAGCATTCATGATCCAATTGTGAGCGAAGACCAAGATATTCTCGATAGGCGTTATCTTGCCGAGAGGATTATTAACCGCCTTAACGATGAAACTTGTCCCCAAGTATTGGGAATCTATGGAAGTTGGGGAACGGGAAAAACAAGTTTATTGAATCTGATACAGGAAAAATGGGGGAAATCGGGCGATCAATCTCTTCAAATAGAGTATGTTGATGCATGGCATTATGAAGGAAGCGGGAACTTGTTTGTACCAATCATTGTCCGCATGATGTCAAAGCGGGCCGCACTAAACCCCGATCTTGGCGAGTACATCAAGCGGGTTTCCTTTTCGGTTTTGTATATGGGGACCGATATCGCATTAAGGGCTCTTACGGGGGGAGTTAGCTTGGGGGACGCAAAGATGTATCAGGAAGATATAGAGAGCTCGGGGATTACCAAAGTCAGTCTCCTGGATTGGGAGAAGTTCACTGATAAAGTCGAAGAAACGCAAATTGCTTTTAGAAAATTGGTTGATGCAGTTAATCAAAAATCTGCGACGAAACGCACCATTTTCCTGATCGATAATTTAGATCGGTGTTCTCCCGAGAATACGGTTGGTTTACTGGAATCCATCAAAAACTTTTTAATCATCCCAGGTTGTGTCTGGGTCTTTGCGATGGACGCGGAGGTTGTGGCTAGTTATATCAAACGGAAATATGAAGGTACTGCCATGGATGGGAATAGTTATCTGGATAAGATCATTCCAGAACAATATCATTTATCATTCTTTCCAGAGGAAAACGACCACAGGGTTTTTGATCTTATCTCTAATGCCACAGGAGGCTCTTTTACTTTGGACGAGGGGAGATTTCCCCAAATTCCACGTGTCATGGTACCGCGGAGGTTGAAAAAGAGTGCAGGAAAACTCGCAGAATATTTCGCTGGGAACATGCCGAATGTTGACAGTAACACTGTATTTCTTATGAGTTTGCTATACCATACTTGGCCTGACTTTTATGAACGCTTATCTTCGTCTTCCCTAAAGCACATTGGTGGTATTCTGGCTAATTTTTACGGTAAAGATCAACCTGACGGGACAAAGAAATGGGGAGATTTTAACGCCTTGTCTCTGGGAGGCGACTTTGCAGGAGACAAGGATATTATATATTTTTTACAGACAGCATTCCCACGATACGATGCTGATGCAGAAATTGTGAGTGAGATCAAGCGCGCACTCGATGGCTTGCGACAGATAGGGTTACCCTGATGGATGAACCAGGCCCATTCTATACAAGGTCAGGCTTTTGGCGAAAATTTATTACGGTTGGCTTATTCATCCTGTTCATTCTGGCTTTTTGGCGTGATATTGGGCCAGCCCTGCGCGGCTGGTGGAATTTACTGCTGGTAATCTACTATACTCACAAAATGGCAGAGTTCGATGCCATCACTTTGGCAGCAATGCTGAAGGTCGCGTCGAACGTGGTGGTCTACCTCGTCATTTATATTCTTTCGCTATTTGTAGTCGCTCAATTTACTCTGCCAGTCCAGAGTTGGAAAGAAAGGCTGAGTGCATTTGGGCGGTTAGCCCTTTTCCTGTTTCACTGGCATGGACCGATTGTGATCATCCGAGAAGGAAAATGTGTAGCAAAAGTTGGCGATGATGAAAATATCAATCCTGGCGTTGCTCTGGTTGACTTGAGTAGCGCCATCGTGTTGGAACGGTTACCCTGGCAGGAAGAGCCGGACGAGACGCAGGAGAAAACCCGCCCCGAGAAATTGAAGCCATCCTTCCTCTATCGCAAAATTTCCCAGGCGCGCCAGGAGGATGATCGGTGTTGGTTGCGTGTTGCTGGGCCTGGCGTTAATTTTACAAAAAGTGGAGAAAGCATTCATTCCGTTATTGATTTGCGCCGACAAGTACGGATTGATCCTGGCATAAAAGCCCTCACGCGGGATGGAATAGAAGTCGAGACGCCTGTTTTCTCAGTTTTCAGTATCAGTGATCCTCCTGATGTGATACCGGTCGCATATGTAGGAGGAACAGGAAAAGAGAATCTTTATGCTCTTGACATCGAGAGTAAAGCAAACAACTTGGTTATGATTAAAGGGAAGTTCGAATTAGATCCGATTGATGCCGAGGAAATCCATCGTTTTGTCGAATCCGGTGGAGTACGTGCGGAAGAGTTGGCTGCTCCGCAGCCGTCTTCGAGTAACGTCAAAACGCCATATCGTTACGATGAAGAACGAGTTTTTATGGCGGCCTGTGCTGAAGCCGGGCATGTGTCGCCAGAGGAAAAAAATACGCTGTGGCATCAACTTCCGCGATATATTGCCATTGAAACTTTTCAGAATCTCCTTGCGCAATATACCTATGACTACATTTATTCGCCAGTAAGTGAAGAAGATATTGCAGTCGAACCAGCCTCCCAAAAAACGCATACAACACAACGAGAGGAACCTTTTTTTAAAAAACTCAAAAGAGAATTCAACCGAAAAGTAATGTACCAGGGAGTATTGTCTTATAAACTCGTAAGATTATCAAGTTCGAAACAAACTGTGGGCAGACGCGTTCCAAAATGGAACGCAAATCCCCTTACCGAAGAGAACTTCAATAGCATTCGACCTACATCCGAATTTGAAATGTCATCAGCCTATCCGCTTTCTGCCAGTAAAGTGCTTCGAGACCGGGGGATTAAAATCGTTGCTGTGGGTTTCCCTGAAATTAAATCCCCGCCAGAAATACATGCTCAAATAGCAGATAGTTGGACGGCGCGTTTAGAGCGCCAGATCAAGATTACCCAGGCTAAACATGAGCGTGAGGCCATGCAGGTGATTAACAGTGCGCGAACGCAGACGCAGCGAGAGAGCGCCTACTTCTTATCAAACATATTCAAAAACGAACCTCATTCTACAGAGGCACTTGCATTGCTTCTCTTTCAATCACTGGAAAACGTTGCTACAGATCCAAGTAGTCATAAAGATTTGCCTCCCAAAGAGGTCCTTACAATGTTGCAGAACCTGCACCGCTGGTTGTTGATTGAAAGAAAAGAGATGGAGCGTAAAGAAAAAGGCCACAAAAGTGGTGACAATCAGAAGCACCAACCTTCTCCGCCCAAGGAACCTATATAGTAATGACAGATAAGTCTTTCCCCACCGATAAAAAGAAACAGAATTTACTTTTGTATTTGCTAGTAAACAGTCTCTTTAGCGATGCCCCCGGTATTCGTTTGTTTCGTGTTGTTGCAATGCTGCTAATCATTTTCGGTTGGGGAATTGGGGGAGCGTTTATTTTCCGATCACAAAACAGTTTGTACGTAGTGTTTTTGCACGATATGCCTCGCTATATTCTCGCCCCTCTCGCCGCGATGATCGGAGTGTTCCTGCTTGGTGCGCGTTACGTACAAGAAATTTATCAGCTTCCGAGCTACTGGTCTGCCGTCCGCTATTTATATGTTGCCATCTTTGATGGGCCGCCATATGCGTATGTTCCACCCAGCGGGTTGTTGCTGCCTCGTCTAACAATCTCTGGCGGGAAGAAGAAGATAAAAGAGGGTGAAATTAACTTGGTGGATTGCATTGGCGGACCTGGCTGGTTGTATATCGAACCGGGAAATATCGCCATTTTGGAACGATTGCAAGAACCGGCCGCGGTTCTTGGAGCAGGAATGCACTACATTTCTCGTTTTCAGAGGATCAAGGAGATTATCAGTTTAAAAGATCAGCATTGGATTGCACCGCCCTTTCGTGCAACCACCAATGATGGTATAGAAATGTCTGTCCATGATTTTCAATTCGGTTACAAACTATATGCAGACCACCATAGTGATGGGACGAATAAACGTATTCTCTCAGACCCCTATCCCTTTTCCGTCCAGGCCGCGCGTGCATATACTTACAACCGAAGCTTTTATGTGGACGGAAGGTGCATGTCATGGGGAAAATCCATCCAATTTCGAGTGGATGGCGTCATAACAGACTATATTAACAGCAGTACTCTGGATCAAGTCACTGCTCCACGCCAATCCGAAGATGATCCGCGCGAAGTAATGTACAGAGAAATGATTGGCCCCCGTATTCGCAATACACTGAGAAATATGCTCGGTACAGAGTTACTATGGGTTAAAATTGGCCGTTTCGAGATAGAAGATAAGGAAATCAGGGATATCATTCAGCAGGAGCGTTTGAATGCCTGGTTTGCACAGTGGGCTGGAAAAACGGCGGTTATACTCGCGCAGGGGAAGGCCGAACAAATTGCACAGAAGGAAAGCGGCCGGGCAGAAACGACTGCAAATATGTTAAAGAGTATTACCCAGGCACTACAAGATGCAGGTCTTTCTCCTGACCGGGATGAAAATCTCTGGAATATTGTTCTTGCGCGTACGGCACAAATCATTGACTCGATGACTTCAATTTATGGTAAATCGTTGGGAAGCTCAAATCCTGAAAATGAAAGTAAAAAGCCATGAGCAACAAGGAAGTAATTGATAGTTGGATTGATTACGTATCGAGCCAATGGCTCAATTACCGGGACAAACCCCGCCTTCGCCCATCTACCGAAAATTTGATCCGTAAAATGGAACAAAAGTGCAATGACCGTCAATATGATGCGGCATGGAAATATATTGAAGATCTTGAACGGTTGCACGACCGTTTTCACGATGAAAACAGACTATATTCCAAAGAACCTGCGCAAATATTTGTTGAGTGTGCTATTGCGTCGTATAAAATGGGAAACACGCTCGAATCGATCCGGCTTTTCGACGCAGCGATTTCGAATTGTACCGACGCCCATGACAAGGCGGTTATTCGTTGGCTGCGCGGCTGTGTTTACTGGTATATGGGAAACTCACTTGAAGCAATTACCAATTGGGAAGATGGCCTCAATGATTTTGAAGAGCAGGCAAAACTCACTCAGAGGAATGCTCAGTGGGCGGATTGGTACACGGAAAAAATTAAAGAGATGAAAGATGCAATTCAGCGTGCTATTATCGAAAACGACGGTCCTCCCCCGCCTCCAACCAGAGCCACTTCGACAGGAGGCGGTTCAGGCTCCCCAGGGACCGGCGCAGGCGGAAAGCCGATCGATCCACTGCAATCGGATGTTCTGAGAGCATTTTCTGTTTCCGAAGAAATTCCCGCTGGCGGTTTTGGCCCGACCGGTGTGGATCCGAATCCCATCGGATACATAGATTTTGATCAATTTCTCATTGACAATCGCCTTTATAGAATTGTCAGTTTGCGCGGCGGAAATATTATCGATCCGCATTCGAATGGGAGGCACTTTGTTGTCAAGGTAAAAGGCGATAGCATGACCAAGGAAGGCATTGACAATGGCAACTTTGTATTGTTGCGTCAACAAAATACAGCAGACAACAATGACATAGTGGCAGCTGAGATTGTTGGAGTGAACACTGAGGCAACCCTCAAGCGTTTCATCAGGCGAGAAGGGAAAATCTTTCTGCAATACCGCAGCAATAATCCCGACTATACAGTTGAAGGGAAAGACAAAGAAGACGAATTCACAAAAACCGGAGAGAATTTTTACGTCCGTGGCATTGCCATAGCCGTCTTCAAACTCATTTGATGCCCCTCCTCGACTTCCACACCCACACCTCCGCCTCCACAGATTCCCTCACTTCCCCCCAATCCCTCGTCGCGACCTCCCGCCGCGGACTGGACCGCCTCGTCATCACCGACCACAACACCATCGCTGGAGCTTTAACCGCGCAGAGACTCTATCCCGAGCGCATCATCCTCGGCGAGGAGATCATGACCACGCGCGGCGAGATATTGGCTGCCTACGTAACCGAGGAAGTGCCACCCGGCCTCTCGCCCAGAGAAACCATCAAACGTCTGCGCGGCCAGGGGGCGTTCATCAGCGTGGCGCATCCGTTCGACACGTGGCGTTCTGGTCATTGGGAATTGGATGATCTTCTGGAAATCGTCCCGCTGGTGGATGCCATCGAAGTTTTCAATGCCCGCTGCATGAGACCGGGGGCGAACCGTCTGGCGGCGGAATTTGCCCGCCAGCATAGTCTCGCCGGCACCGCAGGCTCGGATGCGCACACCGCCTTCGAGGTGGGGAGAGCCTGTATGCTGCTGCCGCAGTTCGAGGGCGCGGACGGGTTGCGAGCTGTCATCCGGCAGGGACGGGTCGAGGGGCGGGTGTCGCCGTTCTGGGTCCATTTTGTTTCACGCTATGCCGCCCTGAGAGGCAGGTTGAAGGTCAAAGGTTGAAGGTCGAAAGTCGAAACCTCCTGCCATCCGCCATTCGCCATCTGCCATTCGCCATCTGCCATCCGCGATACGCGATACGCCTCGAAAATCCTTGACATTGGAAAACCCTGGAGTAGAATCAAAGCCAATCCGGGGCGGTGGCGGAATTGGCAGACGCTGCGGACTTAAAATCCGCCGGTGGAGACACCGTGTGGGTTCGACCCCCACCCGCCCTACTAAATTCTTCGATCAACGATGTAGCGCGCCAGGTCTTCCAGGGCCTGGCGTTCTGTTCCGACCGGCATGTCAGTCAGGGCGCGTACGGCCTGCGCGACATACTTCTCAGCTTCGTTCATAGAGCGCGAGATCGCATCGCTCTTGCGGATGGACTGCACCAGCCGATTCATCTGCTTCTGTCCGACGCTGTAATTTCCTTCCAAGAGGGGACGGATATTTGGGTCGTCCGGATGGTCTTCGATGTAGTGAAGGGTGGGGAGGGTGATCAGACCCTGCAACAGGTCGCTGCCGACTGGCTTGCCGACCTCGGCCTGCTCGCCGTTGAAATCCAGGATGTCGTCCACGATCTGGAAGGCCATTCCAACCTGGTAGCCATAATCTTGCATAGTCTCGACAGTGGCTTCGTCCACCGGGCTGATCATGGCTGCCCCCCGCGCTGACATTTCGAAAAGCGAGGCGGTCTTGGCGAAAATGCGTTGGTTGTAATTTTCACGGTTGGCAATGTCGCGGCTGCTGAAGAGTTGGGTTAACTCGCCGTTCACGATGATCGCCAACGTCTCGGCGAACAGGCGCATCAGGGGCAGGCAGTCAGTCTCAGCGGCCAGTTTGGCGGCGCGGGCAAAGATGAAATCGCCGGTCAATACCGTCGAGGCCGGCGACCAGCGCGCGTTCAGGGTTGGGTTGCCGCGCCGCAGCAGCGCGCCGTCAATCAAGTCGTCATGCACCAGCGTGGCGGTGTGCAACATTTCGACCGCCGCAGCCAGGGTGATCAGCTTATCGGGGTCGGCGCCCAGCATGTTGCCGGTCAGCAGCACCAGGGTCGGCCGGATGCGCTTCCCACCCGCGCCAAGCAGATGGTGCAACGCGGCGCGCAGTTCCGGATGATGCCCATCCGCCTGGGCGCGCATCAATTCTTCCACTTGCCGCATTTCCTCTTGAACGGGCGTAAAAAAAGTAACAGTGCTCAATCTACTTCTCCCCAGGAGAAGAGCCGGGCTGCGTTGGCGCTGGTGATGGCGGCGACTTCCTCCAGGCTGCGGGATTTTAGCTGTGCAATTTTATCAGCAATTTCGACGACGAACGCGGGTTCGTTGCGCCGCCCGCGCTGGGATTGCGGCGCAAGGAACGGCGCGTCTGTTTCTAGGAGTAAATGTTCGAGGGGTAAGGCCGCGACGATTTCCTGCCGCTTGGCCGCATTCTTGAACGTGACCGGGCCGGTCACGCCAAGGTAGAAACCAAGCCGGATCGCCCGCTGGGCCATTTCGCGCGAGCCGCTGAACGAGTGCAGCACACCCGGGCATTCTCCCAGCGGACTCCTTTCCACCCGCAGCCTGTTCACCCATTCCTCCAGCACTTTGATCAAATCCTCAGCGCACGCGCCGTGAGCGGCGTCGTCTTTTTCGCGGCAGTGCAGGATTACAGGCAGGCAGAGTTCGGCGGCCAGGGCAAGCTGCTCTTGCAATACCTTCTGTTGGTGGTCGTGCGGCGCTCTGTTCCAGTAGTAATCCAGCCCGGTCTCGCCGATGGCTTTCACTTTAGGGTTTTCTGCCAGTTTGTGTAACTCGTCAAAGGTCGAAGAGCCTGCCCTGAGCTCGTCGAAGGGTCGAATGTCAGACATTTGACCTTTGACCTGCGACGTTTCCGTCGGGTGGATGCCGACCGCGGCGAAAAGCCAGGGGTGGCTCTCGGCCAGTTTGACGGCCGCCCGGCTGGAGTCCAGCGTGATGCCGGGGATCAGGATGCGAGTCAGGCCAGCTTTCCAGGCGCGCGCCAGCACCTCGTCACGGTCCGCGTCGAATTTATCAAAGTCCAGATGGCAGTGGGTATCTGTAAGTTTCAAGGTTGAAAGTTGAAAGTCGAAAGTCGAAGAGCCTGCCCTGAGCTCGTCGAAGGGTCAAAGGTCGGCGGAGGTTTGACCTTAGACTTTCAGACCTGCGACCTTTAAACCGTCTTGCAGGATGGCTTGCACCTTATCGGGATGAGTTGTCTCGCAGTAGACGCGCATGATCGGCTCAGTGCCGGAAAAGCGGATGAGCAGCCAGCCGCCGTCCTCCAGCCGGAAGAGGTAGCCATCCAGCGTGACCAGCCCGGTGACTTTCAGCCCGCCGATGGTTTTCGGGTTGGCTTTCAGGATGAGGGCTTCGCGGTCTTTGCGGTCGCCAGTAAAGGGTGTGTCAATGCGGTCATAATAGTGCGCGCCGACTTTGGCGAAGAGCAGATCGAGCAGTTGGGAGGGCTTCTTGCCGGTCTTGACTATGAAGTCGAGCAGATACAGGCCGGCCAGGATGCCATCCCGTTCGGGGACGTTGCCGCGGAAGGCGTAGCCGCCGCTCTCCTCGCCGCCGATCAGGGCGTCGGTTTCGAGCATCTTCGGGGCAACGTACTTGAAGCCGACGCCGGTCTCGTAGACCGGGACGCCGTAGAGCTTGCCGAGCTTGTTGAGCATGGTCGTGGTGGAGATGGTCTTGACGATGGGGCCGCGCAGACCGCGCACTTCCAGCAGGTAGTAGGCCAGGAGGCCGTAGACGCGCAACTGGTTAACGAACTCGCCCTTTTCGTTGCCCAGACCGACACGGTCCGCATCGCCGTCGAGGACGATCAGCACGTCGGCTTTGTTGTCCAGCGTCGCTTGCAGGCCGACGTTGATGTTGGGCGGGATGGGTTCGGGGCGTTTCATCTCGGGGAAGGACGGGTTGCGGATATTGTGGATCTCGATGACGCGCGTCCTGCCTCCTTCCAGCAGCTTACTGAACCAACCCGCGCCGTTGCCCCACATGGCGTCCACGAGGATGGTCAAGCCGGCATCTTTGATCGGTTGGAGGTCAATCAGGCTTTTCAGGTGTTCGATATAAGCAGGCGCCGGGTCGAACTTGATAATCAAGCCCACCTTTTCCGCTTCAACATACGCTATACGTTTTACGTTTTCCGTTTTATCGGGTATGCGCGCCTCGATCTGCTTCAACCCCTGCGGATCAATCGCCCCGCCATGCTCGTCACGCACTTTGAATCCGTTATCTGTAGCAGGATTATGCGAGGCGGTGATGTTGACCGCGCCGCAGGCTTTCTTGTTGACGACTGAAAAAGCGATGACGGGCGTGGGCGTGGCGCCGTCGGTCAGGTAGACGCGCAGCCCGTTCGCTGCCAGTACTTCGGCCACGGCTGCGGCGAAGTGCTCGGACGAGAAGCGCTTGTCGTGTCCTACGACAACCCACTCGCCTTTGTTGCCTTTTTCGAGCAAATAGGAAGCAAATCCCTGCGCGCAGCGGCGGACGCTATCGAAGGTATAATCTTCGGCGATGACACCCCGCCAGCCATCGGTGCCAAAATGAATTGCAGTTGCCATGAGGACTCCTAAGAGGCTATCCGAAAACCCTCTGGAACGCGGACTTTAGTCCGCAATGCAGGGCAGACTGAAGTCTGCATTCCGTTATTCGGATAGGCTCTAAGTGTGATAATGATGGGAGGTATTATATCAGTAACCGGTAAAGGGGCGAAAATTAAAAAAACCTGCGCGGTATTGGCGCAGGTCACCACTCGTCTTCGTTTTTGAATTCGGGAATTAGCTTGCTCACGGGTTACTCTGCACACCGCTCTGTTCATCGTTGCGCTCCTGCCTCATTTGTTCTATATCGGCAGCGCTTGCAGGCAGTTGCCCATACTTATCGAACATCTTATTTTGGTAGCGCTGTAGGCCCTCAACTTGTTCCAAGCGTCTGCGCAGGCGCAATTCGTTTTCCAATGCCTGGGCAACCAAACCCGAGCGCTTTCCGGCAGGAACAGTATTATCGCTCATTTCTATTTCCTCGCCTTGTAATTTGCCGTCTCATCCCGCACGGCGAAATTCAGCGGCAGATTTTTCGTGTGTTCCATGTCAATTCGCTCGCGCAGGAACATCTTGATCAGCGACTGGTACGGCACATCGCGTTGATTGGCGAGTTGGCGGAGTTCAGCCAGCATCGATTCGGGCAGTCGTAGAGAAATGGCGCGCGTGGACAGTTTCAGGTTGGGGAAGGCAGCCCGCTTGGCTTTGCTCCAATCCACGTATTCGCTGGAGTCATTCTCCGCCCAGAAGGCGCGTTCTTCTTCCTCGTTTTTGAATTCAGGAATCGGCTTGTTCATAGATGGCTCTCTCTTTTTGGCTCATATCCCGCGCCGAGATGACGCGAATATTATCCTTTCTAATGGTAAAGGAGACAAATAAATATCGTCCTGCATTGGTTTGACCAAGAACGAAATAACGTGGCTCGGCTTGCGAGTGGGATGGATCGGTTTGCAAGAGCAGGGGTAGGTTTAAGAAAGTTTCCTCACACTCGCTCTTTGACACATGATGCTTGAGCCAGTTCTTTTTCTGGTTGCCTTCATCCCAGTCGAAACCGACAATGTTGTTCAGGTCAATCACACTTGTATATTACTACAATACACAAAACTATTCAAGGTGTCGGTAATACCTCATGCTATAATCACGGATACATCAATCGCAAATCGCAAATCGCAAATCGCAAATCGCAAATCGTCAATCCCCTATGATTTATCTCGATTACGCCGCCACCACTCCCGTTGCCCCACGCGTCCTCGACGCAATGCTGCCCTATTTCCGTGAGGATTTCGGCAACCCGTCCTCCGTCCACCGCTATGGACAGCGCGCCGAGGCCGCGCTTGATTCCGCTCGCGAGACTGTCGCCTCGGCGTTGAACTGCCGCCCTGACGAGGTCATCTTCACCTCCTGCGGTTCTGAATCTGACAATCTTGCCCTGCGCGGCGCGGCGCTTGCCATGCAAGAAAAAACGGGCGCCAATTGGATCCTCACCTCACGCGCCGAGCATCACGCCGTCAGCAAGACCGCCGAGCAGCTCGAAAAGCATTACGGCTTCCAGGTCGAGTGGCTGAACGTGGACGAGTCTGGCATGGTACATCCTGAAACGGTCGAAGAAGCCGTCTGCCACGAGACCGCCATTGTCTCTGTAATGTACGCCAACAACGAAATTGGCACGATCAACCCGATCCGTGAAATTGCCGAAGTGTGCCATGAGCACGGTGTGCTTTTCCACACGGACGCGGTGCAGGCCGCGGCTTATTTACCTGTGGATGTGGACTCTCTCGGCGTGGACATGCTCTCGCTCGGCGCGCACAAGTTCTATGGGCCGAAGGGGGTCGGCGCGCTCTACGTCCGCAAGGGGACGCCGCTCGTCCCATCCCAGACCGGCGGGGGGCAGGAGTTTCAGTTGCGTGCTGGAACCCAGAACGTGCCTTATATCGTCGGCTTTGCCGAGGCTTTCTGGCTGACGAACGAGGAGCGTGAGGAACGAACGGCACACGTCAAGCCGCTGCGCGACCGCATCGTCGGGACTGTCCTCGAAGAAATCCCCAATGTCCGTTTGACCGGACACCCGATCAACAGGTTGCCCAATCACTGTTCTTTTGCCCTCGAGGGCGTGGATGGCAACCTGCTCCTGACCCTGCTGGATGCGGCCGGTTTTGCCTGTTCCTCCGGTTCGGCTTGCAAGACCGGCAATCCCGAACCTTCGGATGTGCTGACCAGTCTCGGCCTGCCGCGCGTGTGGGCGCTGGGGTCGCTGCGGGTCACGCTGGGCGTTGGCACTACCATTGCTGATGTGGATGCCTTCTCGAAAACCTTGCCGCCTTTGGTGGAAAAGGCGAGAATATTAGCCACAGATAAAAACAGATGAACACGGATAAAAACAGATGAACACGGATAAAGTCGTCGTTGCTATGTCTGGTGGTGTAGATAGTTCCGTTGCCGCGGCTTTGCTCGAGCAGCAAGGCTACGAGGTCATCGGGATGATGCTGCGCCTGTGGTCGGAGGCGGGCAGGGAGGATTCCAACCGCTGCTGCACGCCCGATGCCATGACCCAGGCGCGGCGTGTGGCGGCCTTGCTCGACATTCCCTTTTACGTGGTGGATGCAAAGGAAATCTTCCGATCCACTGTCGTGCAATATTTCCTGGATGGCTACGCCCAGGGCGTGACGCCGAATCCGTGCCTGATCTGCAACCGCGCCATCCGCTGGGATTTCATGCTCGATCACGCCCTCGCCCTCGGCGCGGAATTTTTGGCGACAGGGCATTATGCGCGAAAGATGAAAGATGAAAGCGGAAAGATGAAACTGCTAAGGGCGGTGGATGCTTCAAAGGATCAATCCTACGTGCTGCATGGACTGACGCAGGAGAAATTGGCGAAAACGCTCTTCCCGATTGGCGATTACCCCAAATCCGAGGTTCGCAGACTCGCTGAATCGTTCGGCCTGCCGACCGCGACCCGCGCTGACAGCCAGGATTTATGTTTCCTGGCCGGCGAAGATTATCGCGAGTTCCTGCGCCGCAACGCGCCTGGGATCTGTAAGCCTGGCCCCATCGTCAGCCGTGATGGACAAGTGCTGGGCGAGCATCAAGGATTGGCCTATTACACCATCGGCCAGCGCAAGGGACTTGGAATCGCTTCCTCCCAACCGCTCTATGTGCTGGCGAAAGAATTGGCGACGAATTCCCTCATCGTTGGGCGCGAGGCTGAATTGGGACGATCCGAGCTGGCTGCGGAGGATGTCAACTGGATAGCCGGGCAGCCGCCCGCGGCGAGTTTCCGCGCCCAGGTCAAGATCCGTTATACGGCCAGCGATGCCCCCGCCGAGGTAAGTCTGATGGACGGCGAGCAGGCCAGGGTCCGCTTCGATGCGCCGCAGCGCGGAGTGACGCCCGGCCAGGCGGCGGTGTTCTACGCTGGGGAGGTGCTGCTCGGCGGCGGGATTATTGTCTAACAACTGCGCATAGCCAGTTCTTATTCGCTTATTCGTTTTCCATTCGTTGTCTGTTTTGGAGTAACCCATGACCCTTCCAGCACTCTTCTTCGGCTTTGTGCTTTCCAGCCTCTACGGCGCGGCCTTCCACCTTTGGAAAGGCGGCGGCCTGAAAAAGCTGCTTCTCTTTCTCATCCTCGCCTGGGTGGGATTCTGGGCCGGGCACCTGCTTGCGGCCAGGCTCGGATGGACGTTCCTTGCGCTTGGCCCGCTCAATACCGGCATGGCCACACTGGGCAGCGCGCTGGTGCTCTTCGTGGGGAACTGGTTGAGCCAGGTGGAGGTGCAGCGGAAATAAAAAATCCCTCCCGAAAGCGGGGAGGGATTCCAGGTTCATATTTAGGGGTCACACTGGCTTGACGTCGGCCGCCTGCAGACCTTTCGGGCCTTGCTCGACACGGAATTCCACTTGCTGGCCTTCTTGCAGGGTCTTGAAGCCTTCAGACTCGATGGCGGAAAAGTGGACGAAAACGTCCGGGCCGCCTTCGCGGGCGATGAAGCCGTAACCTTTCGCCGCATTGAACCATTTGACCGTTCCGGTCACACGCTCGTTCATTGTATTTCTTCTCCTTACTAGATCGAAAAAAAGAATATGGTGCAGTGGAAGTGTTCTGCGCGGCCGAGGTGCCTGCAACGGTGTTGGCATAAAAAACGCCGGCCTGAACGTGGAACTTTGTTTGGCCGGCTCCCTTACGATCCAGCACGAACACTTACCACCAGCGCCGTGAGTCTATCAGGCTGGCTGAATTCCGTCAAGGTTTTAATTTGTTTATCTTGCTGCATAAGCGGCGGGGCGGGCGACCACTTTTGGGTTGCGCAGGCGTGAGTGTACTGGGGCAAGCGTGCCCACATCAACGAAAATCACTGGTGGCTTGGATGCACTGTCTCTCAAGCCGGAAAGCGCATAATTGTTGTATTGCTGGTCGCGCTGATCCAGCAAGATTACTTCCGCCCCTTGCGGGATCTTTTCGGCAAAGGCTGGATGCTCTGCCAGATAACGGTTGAATTCTGTAAATAGCTCGTTGAATTTTGCACGGTAAAATTCGTTCATCGTTTCATCTCACTCTCGTAACGGGCACGGTAGGCAGGCCAGTTGTCAAGGATATCGCGCTGGCCGAATTGGGCGATATCTTTCACTCCACTGTGACTGACTTCGCCAGGTTGCGCGGCTGATCCACATCCAGCCCTCGAATGGCGGCGATGTGATAAGCCAACATCTGCAGCGGGATGACGGTCACGGCTGGGCTGAGCATCCAGGGCGTTTCGGGCGCCCAGAGCACGTGGTCGGCCAGCGAAGCGACCAGCTCGTCGCCCTCGGTTGCGACGGCGATCACCATTCCGCCGCGCGCCTTGGCCTGCTGGATCTGGCTGATCATCTTTTCGTGCCAGGGGTCTTTGGGGGCCAAACAGACCACCGGCATGTTCTCGTCAATCAACGCGATCGGACCGTGCTTCATCTCGCCGGCCGGGTAGCCCTCGGCGTGGATGTACGAGATTTCCTTGAGCTTCAGCGCGCCCTCGTAGGCGATGGGCATGTTGATGCCGCGCCCCAGGTACAGGCAATCGCGAATGTCTTTCAGGGTGTAGGCGATCTTCTCGATCTCGGC
>Ga0210047_1000520_pt1 | contig 15136 bp, 16 predicted proteins | sample CryGeyCG2014_300_3_FD_185453 | JGI IMG/M metagenome (GOLD analysis project Ga0210047, IMG submission 185453) | Groundwater microbial communities from aquifer - Crystal Geyser CG01_land_8/20/14_3.00 (SPAdes) (version 2) | ecosystem: Environmental > Aquatic > Deep subsurface > Groundwater | place...
GATCGAAATCGGCGTCGTTCGGCCAGACTAGAGTCTGCACTTCGGGGTCAAGTCTCACCTGGTTGAACAACGTCAGGTCGCGGAAGGGACTATAAATTTCGCCGTGCAGGATCGGCTCGAAGTCAATAGTTTGTTCGGTTTCGTCATTGAACTTTACCCACAACGTGTAGGGGGCAACAATCTCGAATTCAGTAATGTGATAAATGGGGTGTTCCATCTTGCACCTCGTAAACTACCTGAGCGGTTCGATGGAGGGCGGTTTTTTGCCGCCGTCCAACAAATTCCATGCCGCTTGTAATTCATCCTGATGAATCTCTGCCCATGCCATAATCAGTCTTTGCTGTTTGTTCGGCATGGAGCCAGAGAGAATTTCCACAGGACTGATCGTGAAAACAGCTTCATATTCCTGATACACGGCGTGAAAGTGCGGCTGATGATGCCTGCCGCCGTGTTCAACGAACATGCGAATGACGATGCCGAAAAACCGTGAAAGTTCTGCCATGGGGTTACCTGCCCTAATTATACTTGGTTCTAATGTCACTCGCGTGTCCGACCTGAACGTATTCTGAATTTTGGCAACCGTGTCCGTGTGCTCCATCAACGCGCGGATGCCTTTGGCATGGACTTTGGCGCGGCAGGTCACGTTTTTGGCGGGTTCGTCTTCTTGGTATAATTGTTTTCATCGAGAAGGAATTTGCGCCATGTTGGCGCAAACGGCTCTTGAATTCGAAAAGAGCTACAGGCTTTGACTGCCAAGAGGAGATAATCATGAACGGAGTGCTCCCCCGCGATTTTTCAACTGTGGATCGCAAAGCGCGCATGAAGATCGAGTCGCGCGGCTTGCCGCTGCGCCCGGCCGACGAACGGATCCGGGACTTCGACGAAGCCATCATCCGTTTAGACGATGAATGGGCCATGTACGAAGCCACGCGCTGCATCCACTGTCCCGACCCGGCGCCGTGCCAGAAAGCCTGCCCGGCCGCGAACGACATTTCCTACGCGGTCTGGCTGATCGAGAACGGCCAATTCCTGGAAGCGGCCAGCGTCTACCGCCAGACCAGCTCCCTGCCGGAGGTATGCGGCCGCATCTGCCCGCAGGAGAGGCTGTGCGAGGGGGCGTGTGTGCGCGGCAAGAAGGGCAGCCTGCCGGTCCCGACCGGCAGGCTGGAAGCCTTCACCACCCAGTATGAACGCCGTAAACAGGGCGTGAACATCCCGGTGGGCAAGTTCACCGGCAAGAAAGTGGCTATCATCGGCGCGGGGCCGGCCGGCCTGGGCTGCGCCGAACAACTGCTGCGAAAGGGCCACGCGGTCACTATCTTCGATTCCAAGCCCGCGCCCGGCGGCTTGCTCGTTTATGGTATCCCTAACTTCAAACTGGCGAAGGAGGTTTTCTTTTGCCGCTGGGCTGATTTCGAAAAAGCCGGCGTGAAGTTCGTCGGCAGCACAACCATCGGCAAAGATAGAACTATAGACCAGCTCTTCGAGGAAGGCTACGCTGCCGTATTCGTCGGCGTGGGCGTGGGAATTGACGCCAAAATGGAAGTGCCTGGCGAAGACCTGGCCGGGGTCTACGAAGGCACCGATTTCCTGGTGCGCGCCAACATGGACCTGAATCTGCTGCCGGAAGACAAGCGCCAGCGTCCGCCGATTGGCAAGCGCGTGGCGGTCATCGGCGGCGGCGACACAGCCTCCGACTGCCTGCGCTCCGCCCTGCGCATGGGCGCGGAGCAGGTCATGTGCCTGTACCGCCGCACCGAACAAGAAATGCCCGGCGGCAAGAAGGATCGCCAGATGGCGAAAGAAGAGGGCGCCCAGTACCGTTTCCTGACCCAGCCGGTGAAGTTCATCGCCGGAGAGGACGGCCGCCTGGCCGCCATTGATTGCATCGAGATGAAACTGGGCGAACCGGACGCTACGGGCCGCCGCAAACCGGTGCCGGTCGAAGGCTCGAACTTCAGCATCGCAGTGGATACGGCCATCAAAGCCCTCGGCTATTGGCCCGACCCACTTATCGGCGAGTCCACGCCCGGCCTGGAAGTCCACGACTGGGGCCTGATCAGCGTGGTGGACAAAGAGACCGGCGCCACCTCCCGCGCCGGCGTCTTCGCTGGCGGCGACGACGTGACCGGCCCCGACCTGGTGGTCACGGCCATGGTGGCCGGACGCAAAGCCGCTGCCGCCATTGACCGGTACCTGGGCTGGTGAGGCCGCCGCTCCTGTGGAACAACGAAAAAAAGGTGTGCGTTTCAGCGCACACCCTTTTTTATCCTCATTCCTCATGCCTCCGGGGGCGGCAAGTTTTTTCGCTGCCGGTACGGTACAAGCAGTAAAAATCCCACCACGATGATCGCCTGGCCGATCTCAACGCCGGCCGCTTGCAAGGGGCCAAAGTACGGCACGTAATCAGGAGGCGGCCGGGTGCCCAGGCCGAACACGTCTGCCATGCCGGAGAAGACTGCGATGACATAACCCGTGGCGACCAGGCGCTGTCCAATGTCGGCCGCAATCGTGCGTTCGCCGTTCTGCCAGAAAGCCATCAGGCTGACGTACCCACCCATTAAGATCAACGCCAAACCTACCAGGAAGACGGCGATCTGGACGAAACCGACCACGGGGCTGCGATCCAGAAAGAAAAGCTCAGGCCGCGCCCCCACTAGAAAAACGATGAAACCGAGCAGGGTCACGCTCAACCCCAAGCGCACTCGAAAACGGGAAGGCGCCGCCTCAGGCGTGGTATCGGGGGAAAGCGATTTTTCCTTTTCAGAAGTTTTCATGAGGGCAAAGTCTCTCTGAGATGGCGCAGCCAGTTCCCGCCCAAAACAGCACCAATGTCGGCATCACTGTAACCTCTGGAGGCCAGGATTGAGTCGAGTTTTTGCAGGTCGGCAATCGTGTCCACGTCTGCCGGCGCGGCTTCCAGCCCAAAGCCGCCGTCGAAATCGCTGCCCAGGCCCACGTGCCGGGCGTCGCCGGCCATCTGGCAGATGTGGTCAATGTGCGCCGCCAGCGTCTCCAGGGTCAAGCCGTCGCGAGCGTCTCCCCTTTTCCAGCCGTAATCAAGGAACTTGCAGAAAGGCACCACACCGATCACGCCGTCCCGTTCGAGGATGCCTTTGATGATCGCATCGGGAAGCTGGCGGTTGCCTTCATACTCCGGGATGATGGCCGCCGCGTTGGCGTGACTGGCGATGATCGCGCCGGGATAGCTATCGAGGGACTGCCGCGCTGCCAACTCGTCCATGTGACTGAGATCCAGCGTGAAGCCGATCTCGGCCATCCCGTTCAGGAGGGCGCGGCCGGCCTCGGTCAACGGACCCGGTTCACGCGTCCCGCCACAGAAGCGGGTGCCAGCCCAGGCCAGGCCGAGGATGCGCACGCCGAGTCCCCACCATTCCTCCAGCTCGGCCGGAGTCCGCACCCCCTCCGCCCCTTCCATCAGCGCCACCAGCCCGACCGGATGAGTCTGCGTCTCATCAGCCCAGGGAGCCAGGACCTCATCGAGATCAGTGACCGTGTGAATCAGCCGGAATTTATCAGCGTGGCGGTCGGCCAGCGAGAGATAGGCTTCGAGCTGGGCGCGGTAGAGGCGGTGAGCCTGCTCGAAATCGGAATAGACCAGCGTATCCCACTCGCCCAAGCGGCGGCGGAGCGGGGCGGCAAAGAGCGTGCCGAAGACGACCGCGGCGCGGGCGCGCTGATAATCGGGCCAGCCGAGCATGGTGTTGTCGTTGTGGACGACGGTCGGGGTACCCTTCTCGTGCTGGCGCGTTTCAGCCGCCGAACGGGTGTAATCCCGTCCGAGGGCGAGGATGTTCCAGGCCAGGTCTTCGTGAGCGTCTACAAGCAGGTGCATGGCAGCAATGATCTCAATGAGAGAGCGCACCTGATCAGGTGCGCTCTCGTGAGATCAGGCTTCTTCTTCGAAATCTTCCTCTTCAGAAGCTTTCTTCTCAGAGGCCTTCTTCTTGGGGGTTCTTTTTCTCTTGGGCGCCTCTTCCAGCGGGATTGCAGCCAGGGGTGTGTCTTCACCTTTCCCCAGGTCGAAACCCGCCAGGTCGAGGTCTTTGTAAGCGCCAGAATCCACTTTCCGCAGGCTCAAGCCGATGCGGCGCTGTTCGGGGTCAATGCGGATGATGCGCAGGGTGACCACTTCACCTTCGTGGAGGCGTTCCTTGGGATGCTCGATGCGCGTCTCGCCGATCTCGGAGATGTGAATCAGACCTTCCACGCCGCCTTCCAGGCGGGCGAACGCGCCGAATTTGGTCAGGCGGGTGATGACGCCTTCCACCAACTGGCCGACCTTGAACTTCTCGATCTTCTTCGTCCAGGGATCTTCGGCCAGGGCGCGCAGGGAGAGGCCGATGCGCTTCTTCTCGCGGTCAATGTTGATGATCTTGACGGTCACTTCCTGGCCTACTTCGAGCACCTCGCTGGGATGTTGGACGCGCTCCCAGGAGATCTCGGAGAGGTGCACCAGGCCGTCCGCGCCGTTGATATTGACGAAGGCGCCAAAATCGGCCAGGCTGGTCACGCGTCCGGTGCGGATCTCGCCCTCTTTAAGCTCTTCGATGACGCGCTCTTTGAGCGACTGGCGCGTCTCGCTGCTGGCGGCCCGCTCCGAAAGGATCAGGCGACGGCGGTTGCGATCCACTTCGATCACGCGGACGTTGATCGGGTCGCCGATCATCTTGCCCCAGCGCTGCTCGGGCGTCTCGCCGGTGACGGCCATACGGCGCAGCATCCCGATCTGGGAGGCCGGCACGAAACCGCGCAGGCCATGTACGGGGACGATCAGGCCGCCCTTGTTATATCCTTCTATCTTGCTGACGTAGATTTCATCGGATTCGAGGATTCTTTCGACCTCTTCCCAACCCTTCTGTTCCAGGGCGCGGGTGTAGGAGAGGACGATGTTGCCGTTTGCATCTTCAGAAGCCAGCACGAAGACCGGGATTTCGGCGCCGACCTGCATCGCTTCGCGCTCCGCGGCCGGGATCTGTTCCAATTCCCGCCTGCTGATCACGCCTTCGGACTTCGCGCCTATGCTGACCAGGAGCTGGGTCGGGCTGATGCTGGCGATCACGCCGGTACGGACCTCGCCCGGCTGCGGAAAATCCAGGGTCAGGCCTTCCTCCTTGAGCAAGGTTTCCATGTTCGTATGGGTAGGGGTAGTGCCTTCTGCTGGTGTGTTGCTTTCGGGCATGGCCCCCTGCCCGACGAGGGCGTCGTTTTGTTCCATAATCTAGGTAACTCCAGGGTTTATTAAAGATAGCTGGGATTATAAAGGCGAATTGGTAAGTTGGCAACCCCGACTTCCAGAAAATCGCCTCCAGCGTTTACCAGTCTGGCAAGAAGCAGTATAATCTTGCCTGGAGTCACCTATGCCCTCGATCTATCCCTTTACTGCCATCGTCGGACAGGAGCGCATGAGACGCGCCCTGGTGCTCAACGCGGTTGACCCGCGCATCGGCGGCGTGCTGATCCGCGGCGAGCGCGGAACGGCCAAATCTACGGCCGCGCGCGGTCTGGCCGCACTCCTGCCCAGGGTCCGAGCCGTGCGCGGCTGCCGTTTCGGCTGCGACCCCGACCAGCCCACCTCGTGGTGCACCGAGTGCCGCGAGCGGGCCGCATCCGGGGAACCGTTGCCCATCGAAGAGAAGCGCATCCCCTTCGTCAACCTGCCCGTCTCGGCGACGGAAGACCGCGTGGTCGGCACGCTGGACATCGAGCAGGCCATCCAAAAGGGCGAGCGTCACTTCGAACCCGGCGTGCTAGCGGCCGCCAACCGCGGCCTGCTCTACATTGACGAGGTCAACCTGCTCGACGACCACGTGGTGGACGTGCTGCTCGACTCAGCCGCCATGGGCATGAACATCGTCGAGCGTGAGGGCATCTCCTTTTCCCATCCCGCCCGCTTCATCCTGGTCGGCACGATGAACCCCGAAGAAGGCGACCTGCGCCCGCAACTGCTGGATCGCTTTGCCCTCTCGGTGGACATCACCGGCATCCGTGAGGCGCGCGACCGCGTGACCATCATCGAACACAACCTGGCCTTTGAATCGGACCCGGAAGCCTTCCGCAAGTTGTGGCTCCCGCACGAGGAGAAAATCTCGCGCCAGATCGCCTCTGCCCGCACGATGGTGGACAAGGTCAATTATGCCCGCCGCGACCTGCTCTCCATCGCCGCGCTGACCGCCTCACTAAACGTGGACGGTCACCGCGCTGACCTGGTGATTCTCAAGGCAGCCCGCGCCCATACTGCTTTCGAGGGTCGCACCGCAATCACGGACCGCGATATCGCCCTGGCCGCCGAGCTGGCCCTGCCGCACCGCATCAAGCGCGGCCCCTTCCACCAGACCGAGATCTCGCCTGAGCAGTTGCAGGAACGCATCGAACAGTTGCAAGGCTCGTCTTCGGAAGGCGAACCCTCTGAGCCGGAGCCGAAAGAAGCCGAGGCCGAGGCGCAAAAAAAAAAGTCATAACTGAAAGCGCCGAGCAGGAAACCCCTGACCAGCCGCCCACTGAGCCTGGGCCGCAAAAGACCGTCTTCGATGCGCACAACACCCACTGGTGGGATGGCGGCCAGAAGGTCAAGATCGGGGAAACGTTCGAGCCGCGCAAGCTGGATACCCCCCTGGATAAACTCGCCCGCCGCCACGCCGGACGGCGTTCACGCACGCACACCGAGCGCAAGCGCGGCCGCTACGTCCAGGCGCGCCCGGCCAATGGCAAGACCGATGACGTGGCCTTCGACGCCACTTTCCGCGCGGCTGCCCCTTACCAGAAACGCCGCACCGAGCAGCGTAAACGCGTGGCGTTGGCCATCCAGAAGAGCGACTTGCAGCGCAAGGTGCGGGTCAAGAAGACCGCCAATCTGGTGCTCTTCCTGGTGGATGCTTCGTGGTCCATGGCCGTGGCCGAGCGCATGGCCGCCACCAAAGGCGCGATCCTGTCCCTGCTGACTGACGCCTACCAGCGCCGCGACCGGGTGGGATTGGTCGTCTTCCAGAAAGACCGCGCCACGCTCATCCTGCCCCCCACGACCTCCGTAATGCTCGCCCAACGCGCCCTGGCCGATATCCCCGTCGGAGGCAAGACGCCGCTCGCAGCCGGATTGCTCCTGGCCTACGACGTGCTCACACAAGAACAGATCATCCACCCGGATGTGGAACCGCTGCTGCTCGTCCTGACGGATGGCGCCGGGAACGTCTCCATCGGCGTGCTGCCGCCCCAGGAGGAGGCGTACCAATTCGCCGAGCAGATCGCGGCGCGCAATTTCCGCAGTGTGGTCATCAACATGGAGCACGCCTCCTTCGATCAAGGCCTGGCGCAGGCGTTGGCCGACCACCTCGAAGCCCCGTGCTACACGTTGAACGAACTCAAGGCCGAAAATCTATACCAGACCGTTCGCCAAGAAATGAGCGAGCCGCGCAAGCCATAAGAATTGCCAGGAACCCGTTTTCTCAGAGAAAACGGGTTCCTTTTTATTCCGTGGAGCATCCCACCTCAATTCGACTACAACGAGTTTCCGCAATACGGGCAGTTCTTCCAGTCAGGTTGAACCACTTTGCCGCACTGCGTACACGCCCGGCCAGGAACTGGAGCCTGCGTCCCTTTCAGCGCCTTGACCGCCCACAGGATGCCGAGAACCAGCATGACCAGGAACGCCAGCGGGATCAGTCCCATGAAGATCATGCCGAATGGCATGAAGCCAAATGAACTGATGCCATAGCCCATCATGGGCATCCGGCCGGTATGCCAGCCATAGGCCGCGTACTGCGGGCCAATGAAGCGGGACAAAATCCCCAGGCCGAAGAAAACGACTTGGACGAAACGCGATATACTTCGAGCATGTCAAACCTGATTGGCATCTTCGGCGGGACGTTCGACCCGCCCCATCTCGGACACCTGATCCTGGCCGCTGAGGCCTGTCAACAGCTCGGCCTGAGACGGCTGCTGTGGGTGCTCACGCCCATCCCTCCCCACAAACTCGACCAAACCATCACCCCCAGCGAACACCGCCTGGCCATGCTCCAGCTTGCCATTGCCGGGAATCCAGACTTCGAGCTTTCGCGCGTCGAGATAGATCGTCCTGGCCCGCACTACGCGCTGGACACGGTCAACCTGCTGGCCGGACAGAATCGCGGCGCGGAAATGGTCTACCTGATGGGCGGCGATTCGCTGCGCGACCTGCCCACCTGGCGCCGTCCCGCGGACCTGTTATCTGCCTGCCGATATCTCGGCGTGATGCGCCGCCGCGGCGATTCCATCCACCTCCCCGAGCTGGAGGCCATCCTGCCGGGCATCACGCGCAAGGTGCGCTTCGTGGACGCGCCCCTGCTGGATATCTCCTCGCGCCAGATCCGGCAGCGCGTCGCAGAGGGGCGTCCCTTCCGCTATTTCCTGTCTCAGCCGGTCTACGAATACATCGTAAAGCATAACCTTTATCGCGATATCGTAAAACCCGCTTTGTCACCCCTTCACTCCGTTCAGGGCAGGCTCTGAGGGAGCGTTCTTCAGCGACCGAAGAGCCTGCCCTGACGAAGGAAGGGGTCTCCTGTCGTAAAGGGGATTCTTCGGGCACACCGTCCTGCGTTCGGTGCAGGGAAATACGCCCTCAGAATGACAGGAAGAAGCAAGCCATCGCCAATCGTAAATCCCCAATCCTCAATCGTAAATCGTCAATCGTCAATCGTAAATCGTCAATCGTCAATCGTCAATCGTCAATCGTCAATCGTCAATCGTCAATCGTAAATCGTCAATCGTCAATCGTCAATCGTAAATCGTAAATCCCTATGTCTCTCCTCCTCGATGCCCTCTTCAACTCCATAGCCCTTGGACATTTAATCGTGGATATCCTCAACAGTCAGCGCACGGTCTTGCTCACCTATTGGAGTAACGAACTCGGCTTGAGCAACACCATGCTGGCGTTCGTCACCACGATCTACGTCTGGGTCGCCTCGCTCTCGCAGCCGGCCTTCGGCTGGATCACCGACCGCTTCGGCAAATCCCGCCTGATGGCGGCTGGCGGCATCTTGTGGATGTGCGCTCTATTCGGGCTGGCGCTCTTCCTGCCCGTCTATTTTGCCATTCCTTGCCTGATCCTGGCCAGCCTTGGCTCGGCTGCCTTTCATCCGGCCGGCGTCATGCAAGCCACGCTGCGCGGGCGGACTCACCTGGAGAGGCGCGAAACGACCGCCGCCTCCTGGTTCTTTCTCTTCGGACAGTTCGGCTACTCCTTCGGGCCGATCATCGGCGGCCCGCTCCTCACCCTCTTCGGGCCGACAGGATTGCTTTTCCTGGCCGCGCCCGCACTGCCCATCGGCCTGAACGCCGCCTGGCAGCTGCGGAAGACATCCGGAGTGGCACCCCCAGCCCCAAAAAGCGAGGCGGTGGAGACGTCCCGGCCGGCCGTCGCCCGCAGTTTCCTCGTCGCGCTGGCGCTCATCGCCGCGCTGCAAGCCTGGGCGCAGCAGAACATGCTCACCTTCATGCCGAAATATCTCAGCGACATGGGCAAGACAGCCGCCGTTTACGGCCTCATTGCCGGTCTATTCATGGGCGGCTCGGCCCTTGGGAACGTGATCGGCGGCAGCCTGGCCGACCGTTTCAGCAAGCAGCGCGTCGCCACGAGCATGTTGGCGCTGGCCAGCATTCCGCTGTTCCTGGTTTCGATCCTGGGATGGTCTCCGTGGCTGTACTTGCTTGTCCCTCTTTCGGGCATGTTCACCGGCGCGGTGCACAGCATCATCGTGGTGCTCGCCCAGCGGATGATCAAGGGCGGGATGGCCCTGGCTTCTGGCCTGACGCTGGGCTTCATGTTCTCGGCGGGCGCTTTAGGCACGCTGCTCAGCGGCCCGCTGGCCGATGCCCGCGGTTTCCCGCCCGTCTTCCAAATGACCGCCGGGTTGGTCATCCTCGCCTCCCTGCTGACTTTGTTCTTGCGGGGTGGGGTAAAATAAGCCATTCCATATTACGGAGGAGTCCCCCATGAATCCCTTTCTCGCCCTCGTTCTCACCTTTGTCATCGCCCTCGCCTGACTGCGCCTGATGGACTTTGCCGCCCAGCGCGGCTGGATCGAGAGCCGCCTGAGCCGCAAGCTCATCCACATCGGCACCGGGCCGATCTTCGTGCTGTGCTGGCTGATGTTCCCGGAAATCTGGTATGCGCGCTGGCTGGCCGCGCTGGTGCCGCTGCTCATCACCGCCCAATTTGCGCTGGTCGGCCTGGGAGTGATGAAGGACGAGGCCTCGGTCAAGGCCATGTCCCGCACCGGCGACCGGCGCGAGATCCTGCGCGGGCCGCTGTTCTACGGCATCGTCTTCGTCGTCATGACCCTGGTCTATTGGAAGGATTCCCCCATCGGCATGACCGCCCTGATGCTGATGTGCGGCGGCGACGGCCTGGCCGAGATCATGGGGCGCGGACTCAAATCCCCGAAACTGCCCTGGAACAAGGATAAATCCTGGGCCGGCTCGCTGGGGATGTTCATCGGCGGATGGGCGCTGGCGGCGTTCATCTTAGGCATGTTCGTGTTGGCCGGCGTCTTTCCCGCACCCTTTACCGGCACCCTCATCCCCATCACCCTGATTGCCCTGGCCGGGACGCTGGTCGAATCCCTGCCGCTCAAAGATGTGGACAATATCACCGTTACGCTGGCAGCCGTGGCGCTGGGGTATTGGCTGTTCTAAAGATGAAATTACGATTACACATTCCTCTCCTTGACCGTTTGCATTTATCGGATACGGGCGTCCTGATTGGCACGGCATTAGTCATCGGCGCAGGCACCGGGCTGGGCGCAGTCGGATTCATCAAGCTGATTGCCTTGATCCAGAAGCTCTTTTTCGAAGGCGGGGAACAGATCTTGGGTTCTCTCGGGCGCTGGCTGTTCTTGCTTATTCCCGCGGTGGGCGGCTTGTTGGCAGGCCCCATCATCGCCTATCTCGCGCCGGAAGCGAAAGGGCACGGCGTCCCCGAAGTCATGCAGGCGATTGCTTTGCGTGGCGGTCGTATCCGCCCTGTGGTGGTGGTAGCGAAAGCCACAGCTTCGGCCTTGTGCATCGGCAGCGGCGGATCGGCCGGCCGTGAGGGGCCAATCGTTCAGATCGGCGCGGCGCTGGGTTCGACGCTCGGACAATGGCTGAAGCTTTCCGAGGGCCGCATCCGCAACCTGGTGGCTTGCGGCGCGGCCGCCGGTATCGCGGCCACGTTCAATGCGCCCATTGCCGGTGTGATTTTCTCCATGGAAATCATCCTGGGAGAATTCCATTTAGGAGACCTGGGTAATGTAATCATCTCAGCCGTGATGGCCTCCACCATCGCGCGCATTTTCCTGGGCGCACAGCCTGCATTTACGATCCCCAGTCACGGCGTACAGACGCCCTGGGAGGTGTTGCTTTATGCCTTGCTGGGCGTGTTGGCTGCTATTGCGGCTGTGGGATTTATCCGTCTCCTGTATTGGTTCGAGGACCGTTTCGACGAGTGGAAGTTCCCCAACGCGCTCAAACCGGCTGTCGGAGGATTGCTCTTAGGCATTTTGGGATTCTCCTATCCCCTCGTGTTAGGGCTGGGCTTGGTTCCAGCAGGAGAAAGCCGGCTTGGGCTGCCGCTGATCAACAATATCCCCCACATCTTTGGCGCTGGTTTTTCCACAATCGAAGACGCCCTGCTGGGTAAACTCTCATTCACCTTGCTTCTTGCCCTTGTTTTCCTAAAGCCATTAGCCACCTCGCTGACGCTTGGCTCGGGCAACTCGGGCGGTGTGTTCGCCCCCGCCTTGTTCACCGGCGCGGCGCTGGGCGGCGCCTTCGGAAATCTGGTCGAGAAGCTGTTCCCGGATGCGACTGCCGGCCCTGGGGCGTTCGCCATCGTCGGAATGGCAGCAGTCTTTGCTGGGGCAGCGCATGCACCGTTCACGGCCATCTTGATCGTTTTCGAGATGACCGACGATTACCGCCTGATCATTCCGCTCATGGCCGCCGTGATCATCAGTATGCTGGTTTCCGAGCGCTTGCATCGTGAATCGATCTACACGCTCAAGCTGGCGCGCAGGGGCATCCGTTTGCGCAGCGGACGGGATGTGGACGTGATGGAATCGGTGCACGTGTCGGAGGTCATGCTTCGCGATTTGGTCACCCTCTCGATGGATACACCCACCACAGTGTTGGCGGAAAAGTTCATCGAAACCGGGCGGCACGGCTTCCCCGTCTTGGACGAGATTGGCGATCTTTATGGCATTGTCTCTCTGGAGGATTATCGCACTGCGCTCGAGCGCAGCCCTGGCCATAAAAATCTAACTGTAGGTGATATTGCCTCGCGAGGGGTCGTCTCGATCTTCCCAGATGAAACGGTCGGCGCGGCTTTGCGGCGCATGGCGCCGCGCGATCTCTCACGGCTGCCAGTGGTGGAACGCGATAATCCGCGTCATTTGATCGGCATGGTGCGGCGCAACGATATCGTGCGCGCCTATGATGTCGGCGTGACCAATCGCGAGAAGATGCGCTTGCGCAGCAGCGAAGCGCGTATTCGCGAATCGAGCGGCTTGAGCACGGTGGAAGTTCGTATCGAGAAAGGCTCTCTTTGCGATGGTTCGCGCATGAGTGAGGTGCAATGGCCGCGCGATTGCATCATCGCCGCAATCCGGCGCGGCAGACGCTCGATCATCCCACATGGTGATGCCATCCTGCAAGCCGGGGATATCGTGGTGGCCGTCACGGAACAAGATGTCCTAAATCTTGTGCGTGGCCTGTGCGCGGCAAAAAAGGCCTAGGAGCGGGCGCCATCCCAATGGGGCGCCAAGCTCAAAACTGTTTCGTTGGCGGCGGTGGCGCTGGGGCATTTGTTATTCAAGTAAGGGTCACAGGCACGAGGCAAAACGTTTACGGCATCAGCTCACTATCTCTGCAAAGCTTCAATCTACTGACAAACTTTGCAACTCCTCGCGCACCACGCGGCGCAAGATCAATTCTAACGGCTCTTTTTGTCGCTGAATGTACTCGCGCAGGGCATCGTTCATCATGGTTTGATAGTTGCCGCCGCCCCTCTCGGTGACCACCTGACGAAACCATTCGATGACATCGTTATCCAACCGGATGGTGATGCGCGTCTTACCCAAAGGGGTCGGATCTATCGCGCCCCGTTTACCTTTGCTGAAATCATACTCTGTTTTCATCGTTTTTACTCGTATTGTCTGCATTCTCTTGCTGTGGCTTTGCGGGCCGATTTGTTTTTATCCCATTGGTAGTCCATCACTCATATTATATGCACAAACGTACACATGCGCAAGTGGGTCGGGTGCATGGGGTGCATGTCAGTTCTGGGGCGAGTTTCCCAAAATAGCCTGACCGGAGTCCAAAATCTCCAGATTTTGGCGTTTTTCTGGCTGTTTGCGCTCCAACGTCAGAGACGTTGGACTCCATTGCCACAAAACTGACATACACTCTGGACCATTCAAAACCCAAGTAGGACGGGAGGCGGGACGCTGGTCGAATCCCTGCCGCTCAAAGACGTGGACAATATCACCGTCACATTGGCGGCGGTGGCGCTGGGGCATTGGTTATTTTAGATGGGAAAGTGGGGTGCACTCAGTAAAGTGCGCCCCACTTTTTAGGCAAACAAAACCTCCTGCGGGGAAATCCTCAGGGGGTTGGTGTTTTGGTAAACGACACCGAGCTCAACCGCTGTGCGGAACGAGCGAAGCGAGCGCAGCGCAGTCGGCTGGAGCAAGTTGTAGGGTGCCAATTCAAGCAAGCCGCTTATTAGCAAAGTTATCGAATTCGTCAAACAATTCCCAGGCTTCGACATAGCCGAAAAAACTGAGTGAGAGGAACTGCCCATCCATTGCCAGTGTGATAGTACGCAATTTCCACGTGACAGGTAACAGACTCTTGTCATATGAATTGAACTCGAATCGAAAACTGTGAGAGAGACAATTGCGCATCATTCTGGCGAACTGATACCAACTCTCCGCCTTGAATTGGCCCGCTTGGCTGGTCTCGTCACAATAATCTTTGAGAAGTTCAAACGACTCTTTTATTAGAGCCCGCAACAACATCGTGAGGAATTCCTTGGTTGCTATGTCGCGGTCCGTAGGGTTGCGCAACAATGCCGCTACTTGTTCAAAGGTAACTGTGTACGGACCGAAAGCTGCTCGATTCTTGTCCAGAAGAGGGTAAGCTTCTGGAGTCGCAAACAGCGAAAGCGCTGCGAGTCCAAGTATGTAGTTATTCTTTGCGTTCGTAAGCTGACTGAGTAATTCCGGCTTCGTTAACATGGCAAAATCACATTTCCTATTGGCGGCCTAACGGCCAGGTTCAGCTGCGGCTGCGCCACACGTACTTACAATCGCGCGAGCTCCACCGGCGCAGCCGTCAGCTGGAACTAATGTTAGGCAAGGCCCACTGACCAGCGCGACACAACGAGACCCATCACCCATGACGGCGAACCGTGGCTGACTGCTGCTACGCAATCCGCCCAACAGCCATTGTTCAGGATTGACCTGACGCTGTAATTCGCTTTTTGTCATTGGCGTTCTTTGCAAGTAGGACAATCGCTGTGATGACGCTGAAAATGAGGCCCAAGAAAAACCACAACCACGGGTTCCGGCCTGTATTTTGCGCCCAGAGCGCACAGAAGGCGCCGAACAGGAAGGCGACGCCGCCGCCGCCCGCAGACGCCACGACTGATGTGTTGGAGTTGCCTCCAGGTTCTTGTGCGGCCGCTACCATCGGAAAAAGCACCAACAAGGCGATACAGAGAACGAGAGAGACTGTGCGAGACATGATTTCCTCCTGGCTGCTCTGACTTGGATATAGTAGACTTGTTGCTGAATAACTAGACGGCAGCAGCTTGGGCAAGGGCGAGTGACCAGTTGGCTAAGCCCGCCGCTGCCAGTGCCACGTCGTCGATGAAGGTCGTCACCCGGTTGCGGAAGACGTCGGTCAGGGCACGGAACCGCTTCATGCGACAAATGGCATTTTCCACCAGCACCCGGATGCGGCTCAGTTCCTGATTCTGCGCCTTCTGCTCCGCCGTCAGGGTCGGATTGGGGTTCGCCTTCGACTTGTGTGGCTTCTTGTGGGGAATATGCAGTTCCAGCGTCGTGTAGTCGGTCTGGAAGCCCAGATACCCCAAGTC
>Ga0210047_1000538_pt1 | contig 14886 bp, 12 predicted proteins | sample CryGeyCG2014_300_3_FD_185453 | JGI IMG/M metagenome (GOLD analysis project Ga0210047, IMG submission 185453) | Groundwater microbial communities from aquifer - Crystal Geyser CG01_land_8/20/14_3.00 (SPAdes) (version 2) | ecosystem: Environmental > Aquatic > Deep subsurface > Groundwater | place...
TTCTTCGCATCATTTGAGGACGATTGTCACTATCCCCCCCCCCCGCATTATAGTATAGCAGTACTCTACTGTAAAAAGGTCCGTTTGTAAATTTCTTCTCATGACAGTGGGACGAAGATGCGGAAATTGACATCATTTGCGCCAAAATTTCCCGTGAAACTGTGAAAAACACTGTCAAAGTGGGAGAGAATTGAAAGCGATCTTCTAAATATTAGTTTTTTCAGTGGAGTCATAGCATTACCGTTAAACATTTGCACGATCCGCGAGAATCTTTGGTATCGTGTCGCTGCGAGCCTCTCTTTGCGAAGCAGTCTCCCAGCACGCGAGGGGATTACTTCGGCGGAAGAACGCCGCCTCGCAACGACACCGGTTTGGTTGCGGCTGGAAGCCGCGCTATGCTAAACTCATAGTAATTTTATCGCTGGAATTTAGAGAGCTTATCCATGCAAGAGCTTATTCGCCAAGCCGAGATCCATAAATTTAAAAAAAATGACCGGTGGATTCTATTTGATGTCATGGAACATTCTGTCTCTTACATCGATCATCTTACCAGTGACATTCTGGACCTGTTCCGGAGGCCAGGGCCTGCTCATAAGGTGGAGCCCCTTAAGGAAAAATACGGCAGTGAAGCTGTAACACATAGACTTGATGCTTTAATCGAAAGTGGGAAACTTCTCTTCTCCTCTGAGACGAGAGAATCCCCTCCATGGGTGAGAGATACTTATGAACCGGGAATCTACTTCAGCGTTAACATAAGTCAGCAGTGTAACATGTGCTGCAGATACTGCTATGCGGATAATGGGACCTATGGAGATCCTTCCCTGATGAGCGATGAAGTGGGACAGAAAACCATAGACTTTCTATTCGAAGAGTCAATGAGGAGAGGGGAAGAAAAACTTGCGCTCACCTTTTTTGGAGGGGAGCCGCTTCTAAACATGCCTCTGTTGAGGAAGATGACCCAATACGTAAGAGAGCGGCAGAAAAAGTTCAATAAGATCGTTGATCTCAGCATTATTACTAATGGGACTCTGATTGATGAGGAGTGTGCCAGATACCTGGGTGAGGAGAAGATCAGAGTAACAATAAGTAGTGATGGCCCTAAGTATGTCCATGATCGGTTGAGGGTGCGGCGCGATGGCAATAGCTCATACGATGCAATAATGGCCGGTTTGCCTCTGCTGAAGGCCTATGGAAGAGAGATTGGGGCACGAGCAACTGTGACCCGCTATAATGTTCATTTGAGCAGCATATACAAACATCTATTAAAAGCCTGCTTCGATACGGTGGCTTTCTCCCCAGTGAGGGATGACACAGGTGAGTTCACTCTGAGGAGGGAGGACTTCAAGACGTTAGAAAAAGAGCTAGATTTGGTTGCGGAAGATTTCCTTGAAGAAGTATTTAAAAATAAGAAGTTTACTTTAGTGAATTTTGTAATGCCTCTGGTTAGAATATATACCCGGCACAAGAGTCACTTCGTCTGTGGTGCTGGAAACGCGCTGGGGGTGATCACAAGCAAGGGAGATATTTTCCCTTGCCAATCCTTTGCCGGAATGGAAGAATACAAATTGGGCAATGTATTTGGTGGAATCAACAGGGAGAGACAAAAGGAGTTCCTGAAATATGCGGATGTTGATACTAGACAGGGATGCAAGAACTGTTGGAATCGCTATATTTGTGGAGGAGAGTGCTACCATTTCTCCATGATTCACACAGGGAGCTTGAAAACGACCAGCAGACTTTACTGTCATTACACCAAGCACTTGACCGAGACCGCTTTGGCTCTATATTTAGCAATCGCTGAAAAAGATGAGAGTCTTCTGTTCAATCTCCTCATGCTGAATCAGACTCCACTGGTTGTTCAGCCCTTCAGAGAATATATGAGAAAGCTGCTATTGGGGAATTCATCCCAACCAGCGTGTTAAAGGGGAACTACGATGCCAGTCGCTCTCCTAGCCACCAGGGAAATACACAAGTTCAAGCAGCGGGGGCAATATATTCTCTTTGACGTCGAGAGTTGCTCTGTCTCCGAGATTGATAGATTGACATACGATGTATTGAATTTGTTCGAGAAACCTGCCCCAAGCAGTAGGATAAATGCCCTGCAATGTACATACGATGCTCTGCAACTCGAACACAGGCTCAACTCTTTACTTAACGAAGGAGTTCTGGTCCCTTTTGAGAGTAGGCCGCCGAAGAAATCCCCTGAGTATAGGAAAATCAACTCGCCAGAATACAATCCCATAGTTCGCCTGAGCCTGAACATAAGCGAGCGTTGCAATATGCAATGTGGATATTGCTACGCCAGGGGTGGAACCTATTACGGGGGAGCCTCTCGGATGACAGAAGGGGTGGCTGATAAAGCGGTTGATTTCCTAATAGATGAGTCCAATGATGAAAAGAGATGTTCTATCATTTTCTTTGGGGGAGAGCCTCTTTTAGGCTTTGATCTGCTAAAACATGTCGTCTGCTATGCTAGGAAAGAAGCCGCTAAGGTCGGAAAGACAATCACTTTTAGTATTCTTACGAACGGAACTTTGATTGACGAGGAGATTGCCGCCTTTTTCGACGAAAATGGAGTGGCCGTCAATGTAAGCATAGATGGACCTAAGGAGATTCACGACTTGGCTCGGTGTTTCGCCAATGGCGAAGGTAGCTATGAGGTCTTGATCCCCAAGATCGAGTTATTGAGGAATACTCAGAAAATTCCTGTCAATGCCAAACCGACTATAACCCACCAAGATCCAGACGCCTGGCGGGTTTATTCCTATCTGTTAAGCCTTGGTTTCACCTCAATGAAAATGGAACCTGTTTCCTCTCAAGACGCCAACTTTAGTATGGCACCGGAGGACATAGGGACGTTTAATCAGCACTTGACGAGCATTGCCTATGATCTTCTAGAACGATGGCTGGAGGGACAAGCCATTAATTTCATCACTTTCACAGAGCCCATCGCCAAACTATATGCCGGTAACAAGAATTTCTATCGTTGCGATGCTGGTCTTTCTTTCTTGGCGGTTTCCGCGCGAGGAGACCTATACCCATGTTACGCTTTCCCAGGAATGACAGATTTCAAGCTAGGCAATGTGTTAGATGGATTGGACAAGGACAAGCGGAAGGATTTTCAAAAGTATACGCATGTAGACAGTCGTAAACCATGCTGTACGTGCTGGGCTCGCTATATTTGTGGGGGGGAGTGTTACTACCACTCTGCCAAGTTTACCAAGGGCATCGAAAGTGTGAGCGGGAATGTTTGCGAATACTATAAGCGCGTAGCTGAATTATCACTCTTTCTGTATTTGAACCTTAAGAATGAAGACATACTATTCGCTTCGTACTTCTATCAGCCGCTAAGATCGTATCTCAGCAAAGTGCTGTGTGTGAAGTGAGGGCTCTGATGGGAGAGAAACTGGAATTCTCAGAGGACTTCAAAGATGAGGTGGCTATACTAGAGCAAACGGTTCTAACCTATGTGGAGAAACTCTTACCGCCACTTAATGAGTTGAGCAAGCAGTATTGTGTTAATATCATCCCTTACTTGGCCTTCCAGATATATTTGCCCCTTTGGTTGCAGAGTTGCTTCGATTTGACCCCAAAAATAGTTATGACTGCTGCTTTGGGCAACATATATGGAAGCATGTACTTCGTTATCCAGGATTCAGTCATGGATGACCCTAGGGAGAGAAATACATGTCTACTACCTTTGGCCAATCTGTTCTTTGTGGAGAACTTGAGGTGTTATCATCGCCTCATGCCCTCAGACCAGAGGTTCTGGATTTATCTAAGAAAGTACGTGGAGGAATATTCTCAGAGTTTGCTCTGGGAAAGGCAACAGCATTGGGGACAGATTGGCTCTTTTTCACAGCAGGACATGGTCCTATTGGGGAGGAAAATGTCACCCCTGAAATGCAGTGCGGCGATACTTGCCGTTTTAGCTGGTCAAGAGGAGAAGGTAAAGTTGCTGTCGCGAGCGATTGAGTTAAGCGAGATCGGCAGACAAATCTCCGATGACATCCAAGATTGGAGGGAGGACCTGGCTGCTGGGAACTACACTTATCCCATAACGCTTGCTGCTGCTCAGATTTGCAAAGACAAGTCCATTATCGTCCCACTTCAATATAGCGAGAGTGAGATCGCCAATGGCCTGTTCTTATCGGGTCTGGTCGAGTCGTTGTTCGAAGAGAGCGATTCTTATTACCTTAAGGCACAAAGGTTGGTGGAACAACTGGGTTGCCACTATTGGGTTCAATATATAGACCACCATATGCAATTGAACAAAGAGGCAAAGGCTCGAATTATCAGAACAAAATTAGAAACAATCCTGGGATGTACGGATGGTTCTCCCTGAGTATGCTAGTTGCATTTCACGTTTTCTTAACTTCAATGGACAATCTACTGACAAACCAGGGCCGTTGCATTAGAGTAGTTGGGCTGGCTGTAGCCGAGCTAGCCTTAAGATAGTTCCCGTTTTACGCCAGTTTAATTCTTGAAGAAAGGAGGTAAACAAATGGACAAAACCGTCGATGCCTTGATCGAAAAGGCAATCAGTGACCCGGAATTCCGTACACAGCTATTTGATGATCCTATCAAGGCTGTCACGGAATACGGATTTCAGCTGACCAACGATCAACTAGCGGCTCTCAGCTCTATGGACAGAGAGGAACTACGGAGCCTAGCTGAAGACCTGGACGAACGACTGTCGAAGGGATGTTGCTACACCTGCGGAGGCGGGTGTACTTTAGGCTAGTTAGTTGTTCATAGGCAAGTCAGCCCAACTACACTGCAGTTCAGATAGGCCAGAAAGCTCCCCAGCAGACTCAGGCGTTGTGGAGAAATTAGAGGAACGGCCAGCGAGGAGTCGGAGCAGGCGTCCCTAACACAGGCTTCTCGGTGGGAAACCCTGCCGCAGGTTGAGGGGTGATTCATCTATCTCACCAACTATCGCTGTGACTACTGTGCGCTTAGGAGCAGGCCGGAAGGAGAGAGTCCCTTGTCAAGTAGTATTGCTATTGTGGGAGCAGGCCCGGCTGGTTCCATGTTAGCCTACGGACTAGCACGTGAAGACAAAGATGTGATCATCTTTGACTACAGGGCACCATGGGAGAAACCATGTGGAGGTATGCTAGGGCCTAAGACCATTGAGGAACATCCTATATTGGCATCCTATCCCTATCCAATAACTGCATGCCGAGGAATATGGTATATCTCGCCTCGCTCACAGCGAAGATTCGTGCCAGCGAATCAGCCCTTGCCTGTGATCTCGCGGCTTGAATTCGGTAAGTTTCTTTTAGACAAAGCAAGGGAAGCCGGAGCGAAATTTATCCAACAAAAAGTAGCGAACATCTCTTGGGATGGCTCAAAATGGGATATTGAAACGAATCATGGGTTGTATACAGCCGCCCTAATTGTAGGAGCAGATGGTGCCACAAGCATCGTTCGAAAGAGCATAGTAGGCAAGATTCATAAAGAACACCTATCACTAGCCTGCGGATATTTTTTGACAGGAATACCCATGGAGCAATACATAATCAAATTCTTGGATGTTCAAGGTTACCTTTGGATTTTCTCTCGTGCCGATCATGCTAGTGCTGGCATTGGGGCCAGGCTCGGTACTACCTCTGGTAAGGTACTTTTTGGGAAATTAGACGATTTCCTCAAAGAGCACTATCCTAGCGCGACAAAATCAAAAAGGTGGGCAGCCTTGGTACCGACAGTTCAAGATGCTAGCTTCTATAACCAGCCTTGCTGTGGAGATAACTGGATACTTGTAGGCGACGCGGCTGGGCACGTAGATCCAGCCTCAGGCGAAGGAATTTATTATGCTTTGCAATCGGCAAAACTGGCCTACCAAAGTATACTTAAAGATGATTTGACTTCGTACGAATCAGCATGGCGAGCAACATACGGCCATGTTTTGAGGGATAGAGCTGCATTGATGCAAAGATTGACCAAACTGGCGATTCCGTTCGGTCCTACAGTAATAGGTACTCTCTTGTACAACTATAGCGTCGGATCAGCAAAGCGAGTTTCCTGTGAAAGAACGTGCCCCTGTTGAGATCGCACTGGAAAATGGCCTAAGGGTGATCCTCGTGAAAAGGCCTTATTCTAACACAGTGGCGATCAAGATATATGTCAAAGTGGGAAGCCGCCACGAGAATGATACTTGTAGCGGCGTTTCACATCTTGTCGAGCATATTCTTTCGAGAAGGAGAGCAGAGTGGTCTAACAATTCCATCCTCCATGAGTTCGAGAATTTCGGAGCGAAGTTCGTCAGCAGCACAGCCAAGGAATATACCTCCTATGGGCTTGTAACGGATAGTCAATGGTATCAGAAGGGAATAACTCTCCTGGCAAATATGCTGCGAAATCCCTGCTTTGAGAGTGATATCTTCGATAAGGAAAAAGAAACAGTTAAGAAAGAAATAAAGATGTACATGGATAGCCAGCAGCTAATGTGGAATATGGTAGATCGAATGTTGTGGAATGGGCACTCTCTAGGAAACCCTATTCTCGGTTCGATGGAATCTGTGGTCAACCTAGATCAAGGAGCAGTTGCCAAGCATTACGAAGACTTTTATAGACCCAACAACATGGTTATTTGTATTGCAGGAGACATATCAGAAAGAGAGGCAACAGAGACCGTCGAGGCAACGTTATCGGGTAGGGAAAGAGGCAACATCATACCTATGGACGTAAATGAACCACCTCCTCTCAGAGGTAAAGAGCTTTTCATCGAAAAGGACATCCACCTGACACATTTGATCCTCGGAATGTTTGGTGCAGGATTGAAAAGCTCAGATAGGCATATCTTTGAGATCATCAATATTCTACTTGGGCAAGGTGCAAGCTCTCGCCTAGTAAACTTGCTGAGGGAGAAGTACAATTTGGCTTACCAAATCTCCTCGGAAATGCGTGCGTACGAGGAAACAGGCCAATTCTCTGTGCACGTTTCTATTGATAGTCGCAACGTTCAAAAGGTCAAGGAGTTGATAACTGAGGAGCTTGATAGACTTAAAACTATCCAGGTAGAAGATAGAGAACTGGTTCGGGCTAAGGCATGTTACAAACAGGCGCTGGCGATAGTGTTAGAAACGAATATGGGAATAGTCAGCATGGTGGGGAAAGAAGCCTTGCTCGCTACGATTGCACCGATAGAGAGGCGCATTTCGATGATAGACTCGATAACCGGTTCAGATGTCAAAAGAGTGGCTAAATACCTTGATACGACAAATTGCGTCACTCTAACGATGGGACCAAGAGTCAATTCAACGATTCTGCGGAAATGGTAGATATGACTGATTGCTGTCGGCCAGGAGGAGCTGAAGTTGATACCCTGTTTAGGCCCTGTGATGAGAAGGACAACCTTCTCGAATGGCGTCCCAAACGAATGGAGAGGTCTGAGTTGTCGGCAAAACTCGACTCCCGCCAAGGAGAATACTATGTCCTGAAAAATAATCGCCACAATACATATATGATGATTGGCGATCTCGAGGTATTTGTCTGGAATCTCTTGGATGACGAGCATTCTGTACGGGACATTATTGAAGCATATTATCAACAGTCTGGGGTTGTGGACTATGACCGGATAGTACATTTCATCAAGATGTTGGACGCTAGATCTATGATTGATAGGGGAAATGACACCGGTGAAAGGAAGCGACCGGAGGATAATGGTGTTTTCTCACAGTACAAAAACTTAGCGGCAATGTTTGTCCAAAGCAAGTTTAGCTTTCGAAATGTTGATGGTCATCTCAGTAAACTATACAACTGTGGAGTATGGATTTTCTACAGCAAGCCCATCGTAATATCATCTTTGCTGGTAATTTTGTTTGGCTTTGTTATATTCCTAGGTCAATTAGGGGATACCAGATATCCGTTGCTTGCAGTCAATGGCTCACATTTCCTCGGCCTCGCCACCTTGGCGTTTTGGGGAACTGTAATCCTGTTTATCCACGAGTGTGCTCACGCTTTCACCCTCAAACACTATGAGAGAAAGGTCCCTGAGTGGGGTGTGATGATTTATTATGGAACTTTTGTGCCTTTCACAAATACCAGTGACGCGTGGATGCTGCCCAAGTGGCCACGTATCATGGTTTCCCTAGCTGGGCCATATGTAACCCTGTTTCTCGGCTCGTTGGCTGCGATCATCACCTTTATCTCTCCATCAGAGTTGATCGCCTCACTGTTCTTCAAGCTGTCTTTTATCTCCTTCACGTCTGTATTCTTTAATCTGAGCCCCTTAATGGAATTCGATGGTTACTACGCCTTAATGGACTATCTGGAGATACCTAATCTAAGGAAAAAGGCATTCCGCTTTTGGCGCAAAGAGCTTTTCAATAAGGCCAAGCGTCCGGCACGCTTGACCAGGGAAGAAATCTTCCTTGGGGTATACGGTGGTCTGGCAGGCGGTTGGACACTCCTCACTCTTTGTTTTGCGATATTCACATGGTTTCGACGAATAGACGCTTATCTGTTTCGCTCACTCGATATCTACACAAAACTAGCCGTTATCTCACTAATACTAGTCTCTCCCCTAATATGGCACATAATCAAGAAATATCATGCCTCAGGCAGTGAGAAGTAAGCTTCTAGGGAGAACACTTATGACTTATCGTACCGCTAATCCTCTATCTGGCTTAGTCTATCTCCGACGCAACATCGGAAATATGACACCAATTATAATGATCATTGCGTTCTCTGTCTTTGGTCTCACTACTATAGGAGCAGTAAACAACTCAGCCAAGGATACATTCCTGAAGGCGTTCGATCTTTTCCGCTTTGTAACCATTGTTGAGCCCAGAAACGCAAAAGATATGCCTACTCTGCCAGCGAACATTATCAACGACATTCAAGCCGACCAGCGCGTAGATGACATTTATCCCTCTGTCAATTTCTATGTCAAATTATCGCTGCTAGCAAACACTTCGGCTTTCTTGAGCTCTGACATCCTGGTTTTGGGAGTCTCCGAAGAACATGCGAGGGAGTTACTGGCGCTTACGGGGAGCAGGGTAGTCGCGGGTCGCTTGCCAACAGATGGACAAAACGAAGTAGCCCTTGCGGCAGAGATCGCACAAAACGGGGGGCTCAAACTTGGCGATACTTTCACAAGCAGTGATACTCGAACAGAAAAGAAATTTGTCTTGGTTGGAATTCTCGAGGGAAGAGTCCCTCTAGGGCTAGCTTCCTATACCTACATGCGAACCAAATCAGAGCTATTTGGCTATCCACAAGGGGTAATCGTGATCCCAACATCTCAGGAGCAACTATCATCCCTGAGCCAGTCTTTGAAAGATATTTTGGACAGTAGGAGAATACGAATACTCGACTATAAATTTGTCAGCAGATATATTCATACTATGATGCAAAGCACAGGCCTGGTTCTAGGTCTCGTTATCCTCGTAGTGGCAATTGTCATATCTATTCAAACCGCCCTGTTGAATACCATTTACCTTAACCAACGCATAAGTGAGTATGCTCTACTGAATGCTATAGGCCACCAAAAGAGCTACCTTCTCTATCGAATGTTGAAAGAACTCTTGTTTACAAGCCTTATTGGGTGGGGAATCGGTGTTCTTCTTGCTTATGGAGGTTTGCATTGGTTAAAAGGCTTCTTCAATCTCCGAGGTATCGCGCTGAACCCACTGGCCCCTCAAGCATATCTGTCTACTTTGTCAGTCCCAGTCCTCCTCGTGTTGTCTAGCATAGTGGCAATGAGAAGGAATCTCTTCCATCTTGATCCTATCAGAATTGTGGAAAGGAGAGTAGAGTGAGCACAGGACAAACTATCCAGATCAGCTCTCCTTTCATCTACCACCGACGCAATTGGACCAAGTCATTGATCATCCTCTTGGCGACAGTCGTCTCCACCGTGGGTGTTATTGTTGTCGCGACTTTGGGTCATTCTATAATGACCACATATCTGGTCCGTCATCGCTACTTACAATCCTCTATTTTAATCAACCCTATTGGCATGGAGACAAGCCTCCCACTCGCTACTACGGCGACCCTAGAAAGAAGCCCGCTGGTTGAAGCGGTTTATCCTCAGATAACCCTTGATATCGAAGGAACGATGATCGCTGGTAATACATTTTTCGACTGTCTTTTCGTGTTCGAGGAACATGCCTTAGATCTCCTGGAATTTTATCAGTTGGAAATCAAGGAGGGCCGCCTACCACGCCGAAATACTGCTGAGATAGCTATGTCAGAGGAGTTGGCGAGAAACCGAGGGCTGAAAGTAGGAGACGAGTTCAGTCGCAATTTGGTGGTTGACTCAAACGAAGAGAAAATCTTCACTCTAGTCGGTATTCTGCAGGGGAAGACGCAACTAACCCTCGGATCCTACGACTTTGCTAGACGCACTCTGCTTCCCTTAGGGCTCGCGGCGGGGATTATCGTCATCCCTACGAATCCAGCTCAAGAAGGTATATTGAGGAGCTTCTTGAATCAAACCCTAAAGACAGACGATGTCGAGATAATCAGTTATCAAGATGTAGTTCAGCAGGTTACTGCGGGGGCGACCATGATGGAGTGGATAATGAGCGTCATTGTGATGATCCTCGCGGTAGTGATTTCTTCCACTACAGGTTTGATTAGCATACTTCACTTCAACCAGCGTCTAACCGAGTTTGGCATACTCGCCGCCTTAGGTTACGGAAAAGGTCGCCTCGTTATTCGGACTATCAACGAGACGATCGCTCTGGTAGTAGTTAGTTGGACGTTGGGCGTGTTAGTGTCCTACCTGGTTTTATTTGTACTCTCTAACCTTGTCTTCGCTCCCCAGGGCCTGCTTATCAAGATCATCAGTGGCCCTCCTCTTTTGTATTCTACTATTGCCCCGATGGCTATGACGTTGCTAAGCATCACACCTGTCGCCCTAAACTTGTTTCGCCTGGACCCAGTAACCATTGTAGAGAGGAGAATTTGAATGCTACAGACCGAAGACGCCACCTTAACCTACAAAGATGGCGAACAAACTATTGCCGCCGTGCACAAAGTCAGCCTTACTGTAGAAGATCACCAGTTCTTGGGGATTCTCGGCCCCTCCGGCTCGGGCAAGAGTTCGCTGCTCTACCTGCTGAGTGGGCTGAGGCCGGCCACCAAAGGGCGCATCTACTTTGAGGATCACTGCTATAGCGATATGAAGGAAAAGGAGCGTGTGGCGCTCCGACGACAAAAGTTCGGTTTCGTGTTCCAGCAGCATTTTCTGATCAACTACCTCACGGCTCTGGAAAACGTCCTCGTGGCAGCCCCTGATCAGAGCTGGGCCAACGTAGAGCAGGCGACCGAGTTGTTAGCCAATCTGGGGTTGGGAGACAAGATGCATCGCTTCCCCTATCAACTCTCAGGTGGTGAGAAGCAGCGGGTGGCCGCGGCCAGAGCCATGGCCAACAACCCTTCGGTGATCTTCGCCGACGAGCCAACTGCCATGTTGGACCACTCTAATGGCAAAATTGTCATGGATATGCTCACCACTTATCGCCAAAGGGGGAGTGTTATCGTCGTCACTCACGATCCAGAAATCCTGGCCGGTGCGGACAGGATTATTCACCTGAGAGATGGAGAGATCGTGGGGTAGCGCTGGGCTGCCGTAGCGCTGCGCCAGGGTAACCACTTGTTCACGAACGGATGCAGGATTAATAGCCAGCCCTTTTTATTGAGATGGTACCATCATTGGGAAATAATCTCCACAATAAAATTGCCGTTGGCATGGATTTCCATGATGGACAGCGGAAAGGGGTAAAAATGGCCGGGTGGATAACCCAGGTTGGGGTTCTCGGAGCGGGACAGGAACGGGATCGAGACGTTGAATCCCTGTGCGGAGAAAGGCGCATCGGTGCGGACCTCGAGCCTGATTCCGTTCGCCAGGCCCCATCCCCAACTGGTAGGGGTGAGGCTGGCGCGCACGTCCGCTGCCCAACCGGCGCGGAAACGCTGCCAGGGGTCAACGGCTATCGGGATGCGGGTCGTGAGCGGGGTTTGGCTGTCGTAGCGCACCTGGAGACCGTCTTCGGTCAGGCGGAAGGTTTTGAGGCGGTTTGCGCCCGCGCTCGAAAGCATCAACGTGCCGTCTCGCGTCCATACAGGAATATAAACTGCAAAAGGTTGGGAGGTATCGCTGAAAGCGCCCATGATCTGGGCCGGGTCAGCCGCCTCGCCGCGCGCCGGTTCCCATTCGGAGGGATCGCTCAGGCCGAGGGCGAACTGCGCGCTGGGCGCAATGAGCTGGTGCACGCCGCTCTCGTCGCGGGAGAAAAGGAAAGCCAGCCGCGCGCCGTCGGTCTCGATCACGGCAAAAAAATCCAACGAGGCCAGCAGGCATTCTGCCTGCCCATCGTAGTCCAGGTCGAGGGTGCATGCCGAGAGTGTGTATGGATTTTCGGCCCAGCGGCTGGCAGCCAGCAGGATGCCTACCTGACCAAGGTACTGGGCGCGCAGGGCCTGGAGGTCCGTATCTGCGCTGGGGGCAGTCAGCGCGAAGTACACCTGCCAGGCCGAATCGGTGAGCGGGTCATCCGGCGCGCTGCGCAGCTCGGTGAGCAGGCGAGCCTGCAAGGTCAGGGTATCGAAACCGGTCGCCTGCCCCTGGGTAGTATAGATGGGCATGGGCAAGGCAGGCGCAGGGGATGGGATCGAGGCCGCTGCTGCCCCAACCGGAAATGACATCAGCGCATCCCCATTCAGCGGCCAAATCCAGGGGTGAGCGGCGATGTAAGCGAAAGAGGCGGCGGCCATGTCCGCATCGCCCCAGGTGCTGTGGGGCAGGCTGCCGCCCAGCACGACGATATCCCCTGGATCGGGCGAGAGGGCAGCCCGGATCAGCAGGCGGCGGACTTCCAGGCTGAGGCCGTCATCGCTGGCCTGCCCGTCGGCCAGGGTTGGGAGAGGAATGAGCGTCTGTCCGGCGCGGCGGGCGAGGTGGGTCGCGTCAGAGAGGTTGATGAATTGGTAACGGTAAGCAGGCAGCAGGTCCGAAAACGGCGCGCTTGCCCCCGTACTATGGGGGTAGATAAACAGGCTGGCAGGCAAGCCAAATGCCTGGGCCGCCTCCCGGCTGAAGGCCAGGGAACCGTCCGCCGGTTCGCCGTAAACAACATCCGGCAGGAGGAGCAGGCGTTCGTCCACCAGGCGCTGAATCCGCCCTGTTTGGCCGATGAAATCCAGCGCCGAGAGGCTGGCGGGGTTCTTCAGATCCAGCAAAGCGACCGGGATGCCGTAACGCTCGGCATTATCCAGCACGTGGCGCAGGCCGTGACGCTCGCCGGTCGGGCCGGTGTGCGCACCATCCCAGCGGCGCAGGGCCTGGGCGGGCGTGTAGGCCGGATAGGAATCGGTGAAGGCCAGCAGGAGCGGGGCACGCGCCAGAGGCGGCGGATCATCCGAATGAATGTCGAGGGCTTCATCAGCCGGGGTCGAGGAGGCAGGCAAATAGGTAGTAACGTCGAAGTGATAGCGCTCCCCGATGAAAAAGCGGTTGAGGCTGATGGTGATCGTATCCAGGCCGGGGTCGTGGCTGACGCGCACCTGCAGAGGCGAGTCTGCGCCTGGAGGCTGGATGAGCCGGATCCTGCCGCTGGAGGGGATTTGGATGACGAGCGGGGCCTGGGCGTAAAGAGCGTTGTCCCACAGTTGGATTTCGAGGCGGTAATCATCCTTGAAAGTGAGGTCGAGCAGGTCGAGGCGGATTTGCAGATCGTAACCCGCGGTGCGGGTGTAGACGGCCAGCAGGTCGGCGGCGGGCGTGGGGGTATCATCGGGCGGGTCGAGGCGGCGCAGGTCGCTGTAAGCCCAGGGACGGTTCGCCACATGCGCTACAGCGCAGGAGGCGGTGAGCAGGGTGAGGATAGCAAGAATGAGGAAATTTCGTTTCATAACGGGCTTATGGGCCGTTGCGGACGGTCAGGGTATAGTGAACGTACTGCAGCCCAGCGCCAGTCGCGGCGCGCAGGCGGAGCAGGTACGGCGCACCGGCCGTCAGCTCGAGGGGCTTATGCTGGTCACCGCAGGCCAGCCCGCCCCAGCCGGCCAGCGGAGCGCCGTTCTGCCACAGTTCCACTTCCAGTTTTCCGTTCCCATCGCAGACCAGGCTGAACAGCACCTCAGCAGGTGAGCCTGCCAGACTGGCATACGGTGTGAACATCACCCAATCCTCCGCGTCGCCTTGCGGGGAGGAAACCTCGCTCGTGTAACTGAACTGGCGTGTACCCCCGTAGTTCGGGGGTGTACCGGCAGGTGAGAACGTCACCTGGATGGCCGGGGCAGCCGAAGAGTCCTTGTCTGCGCTGGCCGGACCGAGGGTCGGCGTGGGTGTACCCCCAAACTGCGGGGGCGAGACGGGGACGGAGGTCGGCGCGGAGGCGCCCGCCGTGACCGGCGCGCCGGAGGCGTTCAACACTGGCAGACTGGCCGTGTCGCCGTGCAGGGTCTGGACGTAGGCCGCCGTGACCCAGCCTCTGCCGCCCGCTCCGGCTGCGTACTCGACCTGCAGCCAGGTGGCGGTCTCGTTCTTGCCGGTCAGCACCAGCACGGTATCCGGCTGGATCATCCCCAGCACTTCGTAATCCGTACCCGGCCCACTGCGCACGTTGAGCGTTTGTGTGGCTTTGCCGATCAACGGCGTGATCGTCGCGCTCGGCGAAGGCGGGAGCCCTCTGTGACTATAATGGTGAGTCTGGCTTGGGGCTGGTGTGGGCGAGGCAAGCGCGGGCGTGGCTGAACCATTCGATAGCGCAACTGAGCTGCAGGCCACGGCGAGCAACGCCAGGGCAACAACCAGAACGTCGAGTTTCCAAAGAAGTGAAGGGATCATCGTCCTATCCTGGGACAATTGTACCCAAGATTTGCGATCTACATGCTCGAAAGGTGAGGAACTGTCCAAACCAACGTGCTTAT
>Ga0210047_1000549_pt1 | contig 14682 bp, 17 predicted proteins | sample CryGeyCG2014_300_3_FD_185453 | JGI IMG/M metagenome (GOLD analysis project Ga0210047, IMG submission 185453) | Groundwater microbial communities from aquifer - Crystal Geyser CG01_land_8/20/14_3.00 (SPAdes) (version 2) | ecosystem: Environmental > Aquatic > Deep subsurface > Groundwater | place...
TTATTAGGGGCAGACATTGTTATACCGGCGAGGGTTGTAGCCGGAGAACCTGGTCCACTTGCTGTAAATATACACTACACGGTCATAGGAATTGTACGTCGTAGACTCATAATCCCACATACCGTCTGATCCAAAACTGCTAAAGAGCACCACATGATCGCCACACTTGTTATAGATATCTCCCCGCAACATGTCATTTTTCGAGGGCAGTTGCGTAGAGATGTTTTCGAGAGTACAGGTGCTATGTTTGGAGGTTAATTGCCAGGTTCTGCTCACGAAACCTGAGCAGTCCACACCTCTGGAACAGGACTCCTCGGTGGTATTGATGTCTCCAGCCTTATAAGTGTTCGGATACATATAACCATTGAAGCCGCTAACCGTATCGAAACCTCCCCAGTCATATGACACACTGGAATATGTGCCTGCACCGCCCAGGTAACGTGGCTTTTGCCGCCCGGAACAAGCCCCATTGATATTCGTCGAGCTGAGGTATTTTGAATTGTTTCGGTAACTGGAGGCAGTACTTATGATTGTGTTACGAGATACGCAAGCCTTGACCCCAAAGCTCTCATCATGAATTTCTGCGGGGTTGCTCGTCAAGGGCGGTTCGTAGAGGATTGAGTCAAGACTCTGTGTGAAAACTAACCGCCAAACTTCTACCCGATCAGGGCGAGTGGCAAGCACATATACCGAACCGTCAGGGCCTATAGCGAGCCCCTGCTGGACGTACGTGTATTGCTCTGCAATTGGCACACGAGCCACTCCCATGTATTTGCCCAAGGCATCATAGTGGCGAACGGTTTGATCGACCTGCAATCCGGTATCCGGGTTCAGGGCCAGTTCTTCCAGGGCCACAAAGAAGTCGTCTTGGGGGCCAAAGCCTAAGATCTGCATGCCACCCAGATCATACTCTGTTTCTACTTCAATGTGCAATTGACCCGCTAAAATTGTGCCACGCTTTGGAGTGAGTGAGTTTAGTCCAGAAGCATTGGCTGCAAAAAGTCCTCCTTTGTGAATATATCCATTGGTGGTCATCGCTTCAACCGGATTACCTGTTGCATCCGTGAATTGAGTAACGTAAGCATCACCCTCTCGTTCCACCAGCAATTCCCCTCGATTTCCGAGAGCAATCCCCGTAAGACCATCCTCCAGGTGTAAACCGGGTGGCAGATCATATTTTCCCAATGCAGCTCCATCCTCTGCGAGACGAATCACTTTTGGTGGCATAGATGCTTGATCGAGTACCCATATCCCGGCTTTTGCCGCTTCGACATCGGTAGCGCCGACGATAAGGCCTTTCAGATCGATTTTACCAAGCAGATTACCCGCCGGACTGTAATGAAGAAGACGACCTCCGACTGTGTCTGCGATCCAGAAACTTCCATCTGGCGCCACCGTGAAGGCCGCTGGTCCCCACGTAAGCATTTCAGGAATGTCAACGCCTTCGTAGTGGATACCATTTTCTCCAACCGGAACAGTAAATACAACCTCATGGGCATTTCCAGATTGGGCATAGGCCTGGAATTGGAGCCCGGATAGGCCTGTATCCCTAAAACCTAAAGCCAGTGAAATGAGCAACAGAATTGCGAAAAACTTAATCTTGTTCATTTTTGATCTCCCGAAACTGAAAACCCTGCCAGCATCCGTGTGGTGTTTTAATTTTATCATTCCCAAGTTTCGGGGATATATCAGCAGTGTAACAGTGTGTAACAACCTTTCAAGACGCAACTGGTAAGCGCATGGTAAAGACCGTGCCCTGCCCGGGCCGGCTGCGCACCGCAACCGTTCCCTCATGACGAGCTATAATGGTTCGCACCATAGCCAGACCCAACCCACTGCCCGGGCATCCCTGCGCGTTTTTCCCCCGATAGAGCTCCTCAAAAATGTGGGGCAGGTCTTCTGGCGGGATGCCCGGCCCGTTATCTGTGACCTCCACAACGAACCACGGGCTTACTTCGAACGCCCGCACTTCAATCTCAGAAGAAGGTGGGGTGAACTTGAGGGCGTTGTCCACCAGGTTGAAGCAGGCCAGCCACAAGAGACCACGATCCCCTGGCACGGGTGATAATTTCCAGGGGGACTGAAGCAGCGTCAGGTGCAGGCGACGCTCTGAGATGCCGGGATGATCCTGAACCGCTTCTACCACCTCCTCGAGCAGTTCGCCGACGTCGACCGGCTCGCGTTCGATGGCGTGCTCTTCGGTCTGGGCCAGTTTACGCAGATCGGTGATCAAACTCCTGAGTCGCTCTACCTGGCCGTTCATGTCGCTCAAAACCTTGTCGGCCTGCTCGATGGGCACCTCCTCCGCTAAGTAAGCCAGCTCGGCCTGGAGCGCCGTCAATGGGTTTTTCAATTCGTGATCCAACCGCCGCAGGAAGCGGCGCCGCTCTTGTTTGGCTTCTTCCCTCGCGTTTTCTACGGCCATTCGGAGGCGAGTATTTGCTCTACGGCGGAATGACCAGAACCCAAAGGCACTGGCGGTTAGAATGCCGCCCGCTATGAAGAGGGACGTTCCCAGGTCGAACCGAACCTGGAAGTGCAGGACAGGGTTGGCGACCCTCGGGGATTGCAGGGCTACGGCGAGGATTAGGCCAACTGCCAAAGGAGAGAGAATCAAGACGATCACGGATACACGGCGCAATTTCATCTCGTCTACTCGTCCGCACTCTCTACAGGAGCCATAAAGCGATAGCCTATCCCGGTCATTGTTTCAATGTATGCCGTCTGCTCGTCGTCGCCGATGGCGTGGCGTATCTCGGCAATGCGCACATCCACCGCCCGGGAGGCCACCGGTTGCATCCAGCCCCACACCGCGTCCATCAATTGTTCCCGGCTGAACACCTGATCGGGATGAAGCATCAGGTACTCAAGAAGCGCCACAGCCTTCGGCGTCAGTTCGATGACCTGCCCATTTTTCTCGAGGCGCCGGGCTTTGCGGTCAAACACCAGGTCGCCAGAGCGGAGCTCCCCGGCCATACCGAGCGGCTTTCCCGGTTTTCCGCTTCCCTTGCGCCGGAGAACAGCCCGGATGCGGGCAATCAACTCCTGAGGTTCGAAGGGCTTACACAGATAGTCGTCGGCCCCTTCTTCCAGGCTCAGGACCTTATCGGTCGTGGTACTCACCTGGGTGAGCATGATCACCGGCGTCCAGTTTCCGCCAGCACGTAACTGGCGGCACACTTCGCGGCCATCCATGCCTGGCATAAGGACGTCCAAAACAATCAAATCAGGGGGCAATTCATCGACCTTGCGTAGGGCGGTCTGCCCATCACAGGCCACAGTTACAGAATAACCGGTGCGCTCCAAAATAGGAGCCAGATAGTCGGTAATGCCTCTCTCGTCGTCTACCAACAGGATATGAGCGCTTTCCATAGACAAATCTCATTTTCCATGTCCTGGAAAATCAAAATGATCCTGATGACTTTTTCACCATCACTATCTTTGCACTTTAACAACTGGATAGAGCCAATTGTACACTGATTTGCTGTTGGGTGAGCCCGGCCTGGAACTGACTCAAAAGCCAATCCAGAAGATTGTGTTGATGTTCGTCCTGAACCGCGTGGCGGGCATCTCCCCAGGTTGCCAGACGGTCCTGGCCAGCACGCTGTTCGTCCAGGAAGCAAGATAGACAAGCGATCAGGGTCCAAAAGCGCAAGATGGCTTCTACGCTCATGAGCTGGTAATGGTCTGAGCCAAGCAGGTCTTTTGCGTCCTCGAAGAACTCGATGCTCCAGCGGATGGCCAGGATGTTGATCACCGTCTGCGCATCGGCGTCCAACAGCGTGGAGCCCTAGTAGCGAATGGACTTGGCCGGATTGCGGACATCATGGCAGGTTATGAGCACGAGCGTTGGCCCCAGTTTGTGCGGATATGGGTGCACACGATATGCGCATACACCTTTTGGCCGCCCTGTTGAGAGGGCTAGGTGGCTTCTTGCCAATCTTCCGGCTTGAGTTGGGCGGCGTATTCGGAAGTCTGTGTTCATCCCATTTTCTCCAAAATTCCATTCGCCCGCCACACCCTCTCCAGCACCTTCTCCTTCCCCACGATCTCCATGCTCTCGAACAGCGGCGGGCTGATGGCGTTTTCCCGTTTTACAGATCCTCTGGCGTCAAGCCGGTCACCTTGGCAATGCGCGCCAGCATACGCGGGCCAATCTCTTCATTGTCATGGAAAGCGAACACCACATCCGGCCAGCCCGGCTTCGCCAGCACCTTGTGTGAACCGGTCTGGCGGTTTACAGTCCAGCCCAGGCGCAGCAAGGCAGAAAGCAACCGTTTGGCCTTGATCGAATGCCACTGGCTCATGCCGTTGCAAAAGAGATCAACAGAGGGGAAATACTTTCGCTGTGTTCCAGACGGTCGGCAACGACACGCAAAGCCAGCGCCTGCGCACGTGCAATGGCATCTTCCCTATCCTTCCCATAAGCCAAAACACCCGGCAGTTCGAGCACTTCAGCCAGCCAGCGACCATCTTCTTCTTGCTCATATTCAATCGTGAATTTCATCGCGGCCTCCTCGCGGAACAAGAGCCGAAGGGATTATAGCACTTCGGCTACATCTTCTCCAGTATTATGATTGCCCTGCTCACCCTCTCCAGCACCTTCTCCTTCCCCACAATTTCCATGCTCTCGAACAGCGGCGGGCTGACGGTCTGACCCGTCACCGCGGCGCGCAGGATGCCGAAGACTTGATTGGCGTTCAGGCCGAGGTCCGAGATCAAATGGCGCATGGGCGGCTCGGCAGTCGTCAGGGTGATAGCAGGCAATCCGGCCAGGATCTCATAGGCTTTTCGGGCAACGTCCGCCGACTGCGCGGCAGTCAGGTTCTTGCCGATGAGTTCCTCCGGCTCCGGCTCGACCGTCTCTTTGAAGAACCAGGCCGCGAAGGGCAGGCAGTCATCCAGCGTGACCAGGCGCTCACGGATGAGCGGGACAATGCGCAGGAGTCTGGCATCGTCCACGGTGAGGCCAGCCGAGGTGAAGTAGGGCTTGATGCGTGCGGCCAGGTCCTCGGTCCGCAGGGCGCGGATGTGAGTCCCACTGAAGTGGTCGAGCTTGGAGAAGTTAATGGCGGCCGGCGCCGGGCTAAGGTTGGCTATGTCGAATCTGTCCACCATCTGATCGAGGGTCATCACATCGCCTTCGGAAACGCCCCAGCCCATCAGCACGATCCAGTTCAACACGCCCTCGGGGACGTAGCCGAAATCCCTCAGATCGCTAACGTAGATCGAGTAGCCGCTGTCGAGTGCAACGGAGGTGTCGCGCTTGCTCATCTTGCCCTTGCCGGAAGGCTTGAGGAAAACCGAAAGGTGTATCCAAACCGGCTCTTCCCAGCCGAAAGCGCGCACGATGAGCGCATGGAGCGGGAAGGTCGAGAGCCACTCCGAACCACGGATCACGTGGGTGATCGCCATCAGATGGTCATCCACCATCGCCCCACAATGATAGGTGGGCAGGCCATCGGACTTGATGAGAACGTAATCGTCAATCTGGCTGTTCGGAACCGTGATCGGCCCGCGCAATACGTCTACTGCGGTGGTGCTGCCCTGGCGAGGCGTCTTGAAGCGGATGATGTGCCGTTCGCCATCAGCAATGCGCCGGCGGGCCTCATCGGGATCAATCGAGCGACAGAGGCCATCGTAGCCGGTATTCAGTTTCTGCTTCTGCCGCTCCCGGCGGACGCGTTCCAGTCTGTCAGGTGCACAAAAGCACGGGTAGGCCGCGCCTTTCTCCTGTAAGATCGTGACCTGTTCGTGGTATAGCTCGCGCCGCTCGGACTGGCGGTATGGCCCACACGCGCCGCCCACATCCGGGCCTTCGTCGTATTCGAGGCCAAGCCAACGCAGACCGTCCATCAGCTCCTGTTCCGCGCCGGGCACAGTCCGCTTTGTGTCGGTATCCTCGATGCGCAGGATGAACTGTCCACCAGTGCGACGCGCCAACAGGTAATCATAGAGCGCTGTCCGGGCCGAGCCGATGTGCATCCGCCCGGTGGGAGAAGGCGCAAAGCGAACGCGGGCAGGTTCGAGGCCCGTACTGAGCAAAGTCGAAGTATCCATGATGGACTCCAGATTGCGGAATGAATTCCGCGTTACGCAAATTCCAGCGACCTGTGGCGCACGACGACGCTTTCCACCAGGCCGATACCGAACATCAACGAGAGCAGGCCGCTACCGCCTTGACTGATGAACGGGAGCGGCAGACCGCTGACGGGCATCAGGTTCAGGTTGACAGCGATGTTGACCGCGGCCTGGAAAGAAATCAACACTGCGACGCCATAAGCGAGCAGCGAGCCGAAGGGATCGCGCGCCAGCCGCGCCGCACGCAGGCAGCGATAAATGATGAAGGCCAGCAGCGCGAGGGTAAGCACTGCGCCGATCAGTCCGAACTCTTCGCCGATGACCGAAAAAATAAAATCGGTGTGACGCACCTTCATGAAGCGCAATTGGGTCTGCGAGCCGTGACCATATCCCTTTCCAAACCATCCGCCGGAGCCGAGCGCGATCAAGGCTTGCATCACGTTGTAAGTGGCGCCGTAGCTGGCACTCTTGGGAGGAAACAAGAAGTTGAGGACGCGCTCTTGCTGGTACGTTTGGAGGAACGGAAAGCCAGCCGCGATAGCGAGCAAGACCATCACGATGACCGCAGCCAGATGTTTGAGCTGCAACCCGTTCACCCACACCATGGCCGCCCAAATGACCATGATGACGATCGCATTGCTCAGGTTGGGCTGCAAGAGGATCCATATCATCAACCCCCCGGCGATGAGCAGACTCTTGGCGATCCAGAACCAATCACGCCGCGCATCCTGGCTGCGGGCAAAGTAATCAGCCAGAGCGATGATCATCGCCAGCTTGGCAATTTCCGCCGGCTGGATCAAGATCGAGCCAACTGTGAACCAGCGCGTTGAGCCAAAACGGGCGATGCCCGAAAGGTATAGGATGACGAGGAAGAGCATCGTCACCAGGTAGAGGATGCGATCCAGTGAAGACCAGTAGCGGTAATCCAGGACTGTCGCAATTACGATGACAACCAGACCGATGCTGGCATAAATGATCTGGCGGTTGATTTGCGGCAAGAGGGTCTCATTTCCAGCGATGGCAGAGCGGATCATGGCAATGCCAAACGCATTGGCCAGGATGACCGCACCCAGCAGCCAGAAATCGAAATGCCGCCAAAATTCACCACGTAACATAGTATTCTATTCCGGCTTGTTGAATGCTGAAGGGTTGCACCCGGCAATCAGCGCGGCCGGCGGCGGATTGTGTTCCGCAAGGGGATATCAGCCACAAGCCGCTGAGAACGCCCCTCCTGGGCGACAGTGATGCTCACCGCGTTGGAATCGATATCCACGTGCCGCGAGATGGTCTCGATCAAATCGTCCTTGAGCGCTTCCAGCTCGGATGGCGTCAGGTCGGTGCGGTCGTGGATCAGGACAAATTGCAGGCGCTCTTTGGCGCTGCCGACGCTTTTCTTCCGTCCAAACATGCGGTCAACGAAGTTCATCTCATTTCCTCCCCAGCAGACGCTGCCATAATCTCTGGGCTTCCAGTTCGAGGAACGGCACCTCTTCACCCAGCAAGCGGCGGGCGATATGATGAAATGCCTGCCCGGCTTTGCTTTTCGAATCCAGCGTGAGCGGCGCGCCCCGGTTCGAAGCCACGATAACGCTTTCGTCTTCGGGAACGACGCCGAGCAGTTTGATTGCCAGCAGGTCGAGCACATCATCCACTGAGAGCATATCGCCGCGCCTGACCATGGCTAAATTCAGCCGGTTGAGGACGAGTTCGGGTGTGCCTTTTTCTTCGGCCTCCACCAGGCCGATCACACGGTCGGCATCCCGCACGGCTGAAATCTCGGGATTGGTCATCACGATGATCTTATCAGCCCCGGCGATGGCATTGTGAAAACCGCGCTCGATGCCGGCCGGGGAATCGATCAGCACCCAGTCACATTCCAGGCGCAACTCGTCGCACAGGCGTACCATGTCGCTCGGCGAGACGGCGCTCTTGTCGCGCGTCTGCGCCGCCGGGATCAAATAGAGTTCAGGCAGGCGCTTATCGTGGATCATCGCCTGGCGCAGCCGGCAGCGGCCCTCGATCACGTCCACCAGGTCGTAGACGATGCGGTTTTCCAGGCCCATCACCACGTCCAGGTTGCGCAAGCCGATATCGCCGTCCACGCAAACGACCTTCTGCCCCTTGGCGGCCAGCGCCACGCCAATATTGGCGACAGCCGTCGTCTTGCCGACGCCGCCTTTTCCCGAAGTTACCGTCACCACCTTTGCTGTCATCTCGTCCTTTATTCCTTTGTCTGCCACGGCTCGGCCACGAGAACCCCATCCTGCAGACGGGCGATCTCCGGTTGTATCTTGCCTTTCCGTTTGGGTGACACGGCGATCTCGCCCGCAATGCGCAATTGCGTGGGCGAGAGTTCCAACGCACAAACCACCGCGCCCGCCTCGCCTTGCGCCCCGGCGTGAACGACGCCGCGCAGCCGTCCCCAGACCACGATGCTTCCGCCTGCCACGATTTCCGCGCCCGGGTTGACATCCCCCATCACGACCACGTGGCCGGGGAATTCGACCCGCGCCCCCGAGCGGAGCGTGTGCGCCAGCCAGAGCGCTGTCTCGCCCGCGCCAGCCTGCGGGGCGGACCGCGCCGCTTCCGGGCGCGTCTTCGAGATGCGGGTCGCCAGGCCGAGGTTTTGGGCGGTCTGCTCGCTGACCGAAGATTCGCTCAAGACAGCCCACAGGAAGATGCCGCGTTCCGAGAGCAGCTCACGCAGCGCGGCCAACTCGGCCACGTGCAATACCTGACTGCCCACGTCCAGCGCGAGGCGTGCGCCTTTAAAAAAAGCTGGCCGCTCGTCAATGGCATTGATGAGAGCTGCTTGCAGGTCCGCCCAGGGCGCCTCGCCCAGCTTGACCAGCAAGCCGTCACGAATGCCCTTGATGTCAATCAATAAAGTTGCCTTGCTCATTTCTGGCGATTATACTGCCTTTTGCCTGGAGGCGAGATGGCCTAAGAGCCTATCCGAATAACGGAGTGCAGACTTCAGTCTGCCCCGAATGGCGGACTGAAGTCCGCGTTCCGAAGTTTTTCGGATAGACTCTAAGGCTACGGTCCCCCCGTGAGACCTTGCGCGATATCAATGGCCTTGATCTCGAAGTAGGCGTCCATGACCAATTTGACGATCGGCGCTGCCACGCTGGCGCCCTCGCCGGCGTTATAGGCAAAGGCGACGATGACGATCTCCGGATCGTCGAAGGGCGCGTAGGCCACCGTCCACGCATGGGTAGGCCATAATTCCCACTTGCAGCGGTCTTGGTCCAGGGCTACATCGTCACAGTATTCAGCCGTCCCCGTCTTGCCCGCCACAGCAATCGGGTAGTTCAGGAAGGAAGTATTCCGGTGGAGCGTGCCGCGCGCGTCCAAGACTGCCAGGCGCATCCCCTCCTGGATCTTGCTTACCACCCAGGGTTGGACCGTCTTCATCAGGCCGGTATCGGTACAATAGGTATCCTCACACTGGTAATCTATTATGATCGCATCGGTGGTAATATCCCAGCGCACATTCGGCGTGAAGGGAGAGATCTGATAGCTGCCTGCACCGGCCGATGTGGTTGTGACAGTTTGATCGGCAGGATTCCACCACCACTCCTGCATGTTCCCCTCACCATCCTGGACGCTGCGGATGATGGTCGGCTGCATCAATTTGCCGTTGTTGGCGATGGTCGCCGCCGACATCAGCACCTGGATCGGCGTGGCGGCCACGTATCCCTGCCCAACGCTGGCAATGTAGGTATCCCCGGTAGACCAGTTCTCGCCTTTGTTGATGCGTTTCCAGGCCGGGTCGGGGATCAAGCCCGAGGCCTCACCCAGCAATTCCACGCCCGAAGGCTGATCGTAGCCGAGGGCGCGCGCATACTGTTTCAGCCGCTCGATGTCAAGCCCTTCTGGAATTTCATCTTCGTACCCACCGCCGAGCTTATAGAAGCAGACATTGCTCGAAAAAGCAATACAATGTAAGAAATCAATTTTACCGAAACCCGCCTCGTTCCAGTCTACATAGTCGCGTTCTTTGCCGGGGTCAGTGGGAGAAAATTTTTCGACAAGGGTGAGTTTTCCGGGTGCATCAATGATCTGATCTAAAGTCACCACGCCCTCGTTTAGAGCGCCGGTCGCCGTAGATAGTTTGAATGCCGAACCGGGAGGATAAGTAGCCGATATGGCCATATTCAGCAACGGGTGGCGTGGGTCCTGGCTGAGTTGCTCGTAGTAATAAGCCGGGATGAAGCGCGCCATGCGGTTATTCTCATACGTCGGGTAGGAGACCATCGCCAGGATTTCACCCGTCTTCGGGTTCATGGCAATGACCACGCCGCTGGAGATACGAATCTCCCCATAAATAATTTTATTCCAGTAATCAATCTCACCGACCAGGGCAGCCTGGGCTGCATCTTGGAGGCGGGTATCAATGGTCAGGATCAGGTTATTGCCGGCAACCGGCGCGACCGGCGGCTGCAGGTTGCCGAGTTCCTGGCCGGCCACATCCACCTCGACGACGCGCCTGCCGGGCGTACCGATCAAAATGTCATCCAACGAAGCTTCGACACCCGAATAGCCGACCTTGTCACGGCCGGGCCGGAAGCCCGCCTGGCGATAAACCTGTTCCTTGTTGGCCGGGATCGGCCCCAAGAAGCCGACCACGTTGGCTGTCAGCGAGCCAGTCGGGTAATCGCGCAGCGGTTCGATCTCGACGCTCACGCCCGGCCAGTCCACAGCGCGTTCGCGGACGACCATGGCTGTCGCCTCGCCGACGTTGCAATCAACCTTGACCGGATCGTACGGCGCGTTGGATGCGCCCAGCTCCACCCATTGCGCGATGCCTGGCCCGGGCGTGCACGCCTCGAGCAATTTGGCATCCGCCACCGTCCCCTGGCTGGCCGGGACGCCGGTCAGGGCCGAAAGTTCGCGGTAGATGCGCTGGATATCGGACTCGTCATCCGGCAGGTAAGCCGGGGTGACGACGATGTTGTACGCAGCGATGTTGCGCGCCAGCACGTAACCGTTGCGGTCGTAGATAATGCCGCGCGCCGGCGCGATGCTGATTTGGCGCGTGTGGTTCTTTTCCGCCTTGGCCATCCAATCCACGCCCTGCAGGATCTGGAGATTGAAGAGGCGGCTGAGGAAAATCGCAAAAACCAGGCCGATCACCGCATAGATCGTGCCATAACGCCAGTTCTGGAAACGGGAAGGGGATGTGGCCGTGGTCATGCCTCCACCTCCGCCGGGTAGAGCCAGCCGGCCAAGTCTCTCATCCCGGCGTAAACCGGGATCGCCAGCAGCAGGTTGAGAAGGATGCTCGGCAGGGTGATCAGGCTGAAGGAATCCCCCACCGGCAACGGGTCGCCCAAGAGCCGGAGAGAGAAGATCGAGAGTATATGCAGCATCAAAGTACCTGTAAAACTGACCGCAAACATCGCCAGGAGCGGCGCCTGCCAGACACGGCGCTGCAAGAGGCGCGCCATGCCGACGATCAAGAGGTAGCCTGCCAGCGGCACAAACCAGGGCAGCCCCGAGACGAACGCGACCAGTACGCCGCCCACCAAAGCCCATTGCCAGGCCGTTGTGACGCGCTCCTGCAAAGCCCAGGCAGCCAGGATGACCAGGATGAGGTCTGCGCTGCCATACAGGAGATTGATCCGGCTGATCACGGCTGTCTGGAGCATCAGCGCCAGCACGAGAACAGGGAATGCAACCAAAGTGGCCATAATTTATGGAGCCGCCGTCGGGATAAGGGGCGCGATATCCACCGGTTTGAAATTCGTGATAATCAAGACGAATTGAATCTGGTCGTAGTTGACGATTGGTTGGACGGCAGCCTGCTGGAACAACTCGTAATCCAGTTTGCGGACGCTGACCACCTGCCCCACCAGGAGGTTGGGGGGATAACCGCCGCCCAGGCCGGAGGTCAGGACAACGTCGCCGGGCTGAACGGTCACATCCTGGGAGATCATGTCGAGTGAGAGGTCGCCGGTGATCGAACCGACCAGCATGGCTTCGGTTTTGGAATTCTGCAAACTGACGTTCACAGCCGAAGCCGGGTCAGTGATCAACTGGACGCGCGCCGCGTCGGCGGTGACCGCGTCCACGCGCCCGACCAGGCCCTGTTCGGTCACGACAGGCATGCCCCGGTGGATGCCGTCGTTCGAGCCGATGTTGAGGATGACATAACGGAGGAACGGGCTGGGGTCGCGCCCGATGACGGTCGCGGCTTTGTAGGTGTTCTCCGGGCTGGCGCGCGCAAAGTCCACCAGCGCGGAAAGGATCTGCGTCTCCGTGACCTGCTGCTGAAGCTCGATCACCTGGGTCTGCAGGCGGGCGACTTCCGCTTCCAACTCGGCATTCCTCTGCCGCAGGGAGGCCACGTCTCTTGGAACGGTAAGAAAGTCAATCACGGCCAGGTAACGGGTGGAGACCCAGGTCTGCGCACCCACAATAGTCTGATTGACAAGATTCGATAAGGAAGTCAAATACCCGCCCAGTGCAAGCGCCACCACCCCAATTGCCAGCAAGGCAATCACAATCGTTTGCAGGGAGCGTGGAAAATTCTTTTTCATATCCAATCGACTCGCGAACACCGCGCCGCTGGCGCGGCCACGCGATTACGCATCACGAATGAATTACGCCATCACGAATGACGCGTGCTACCGCGCTCCAGGCCAACCAGGTAGCGGCCCAGGCCAGGGAAATCTTCGAGCACCATACCCGCACCCCGCACGACACAGGTCATGGGATCCTCGGCCACCCAAACGCGTAGGTTCAATTCGTCGCTGAGACGTTCGGCCAGTCCCTGCAGGAGAGACCCGCCGCCGGCCATACAAATCCCGGCATCCATCAAATCCGCCACGATCTCGGGCGGGACTTCGTCGAGCGCATCTTTGATCGTATCCATGATAACCTGCGTGGAACCCGACAGCGCCTCACGCACTTCCACCGAGGAAATCTCGATCGATTCGGGCAGGCCGGTGACCAGGTTGCGGCCGCGCACTTCCACAGTCTTTTCCACCGGCAGCGGAAAAGCCGAGCCAATATTCCACTTGACCTGTTCGGCCACGCGTTCGCCAACGAGCAGGTTGTACTTGTTGCGCACGAACTGGACGATCTCCTGATCCATCTCATCTCCCGCTACGCGCAGCGACCTGGAGACGATCACCCCACCCCTCGCCACGACCGCCACCTCGGTCGTGCCGCCGCCAATATCCACGATCATGCTGCCGCGTATTTCGCCAATCGGCAGGCCTGCGCCCAACGCGGCAGCAATCGGCTCCTCGATCAGGAAAGTTTCACGCGCCCCAGAAGACATCGCAGCATCGTAAACGGCGCGTTTTTCCACCTCGGTCACCCCGCAGGGAATGCCGATCACTACGCGTGGACGAGGCAAGGGCACTACCGTTTGCTCGTGGACTTTACCGATAAAATATTCCAGCATGGCTTCGGTGATCTCGAATTCCGAAATCACGCCGTCGCGCAAGGGACGCACGACGATGATCGCGCCGGAGGTCCTGCCCATCATCTCCCTGGCTTCCAGGCCTATCGCCAACGGCTGGCGGGATCGCTTGTCTATCGCCACCCAGGATGGTTCATTGATGACAATCCCCTTCCCGCGCACATGCACCAGGGTGTTTGCCGTCCCCAGATCAATGCCAATGTCTAGTGAGAAAAGCCCAAGAAGCCAGTTTATGGGGTTGAAAGCCAAGTGATACTCCTCGCAAGGGTTTTTACCGGCGAAATTATACCATGAGGCACTGTTTAGTGAATTTTCCGTGGGGCGGGATGTTATCCCGCCAAATCAAGGGTAAGCGGGATACCATCCCGCTCCACAGCACTTGCTTGGTGAATTTTCCGTGGGGCGGGATGTTATCCCGCCAAACCAAGAGTAAGCGGGATGCCATCCCGCTCCACAGCACTTGCTTGGTGAATTTTCCGTGGGGCGGGATGTTATCCCGCCAAATCGAGGGTAAGCGGGATGCCATCCCGCTCCACAGCACTTACTTGGTGAATTTTCCGTGGGGCGGGATGTTATCCCGCCAAATCGAGGGTAAGCGGGATGCCATCCCGCTCCACAGCACTTACTTGGTGAATTTTCCGTGGGGCGGGATGTTATCCCGCCAAACCAAGAGTAAGCGGGATGCCATCCCACTCCACAGCACTTGCTTGGTGAATTTTCCGTGGGGCGGGATGTTATCCCGTGGGGCGGGATGTTATCCCGTGGGGCGGGATGTTATCCCGCCAAACCAAGAGTAAGCGGGATGCCATCCCGCTCCACAGCACTGAAGACCGTTTCGGCCACCTGCGAACGACTGTCCGGTTGCAAAAAGGCGAGAGCAGAGTCGCGCTTTGCCGCTGCTTCCAATCAAAGGATTTCCCGTTCTGCGACGGTACGCACAAGACCCTGCCCACCAATGCCGGCCCGGTGATCGTCGAAGTGACCCCGCCGGAAGCAAGGCCGGAAGTTTAGCAGCCTTTTCGCCGTACAGCCAGCATGGTCATGTCATCATCAGGGGGAAGTGACCCTATAAACTCGTTGACCGCAGCTTCAAGGGCGCCCAAAAGTTCGTGTGCCGAGAGAGTTAAGTTCGTCTGGATAAGCTGGCGCAGGCGCTCTACGCCAAA
>Ga0210047_1000571_pt1 | contig 14202 bp, 8 predicted proteins | sample CryGeyCG2014_300_3_FD_185453 | JGI IMG/M metagenome (GOLD analysis project Ga0210047, IMG submission 185453) | Groundwater microbial communities from aquifer - Crystal Geyser CG01_land_8/20/14_3.00 (SPAdes) (version 2) | ecosystem: Environmental > Aquatic > Deep subsurface > Groundwater | place...
ATATCAGCCTTTGATGTTGTTCTTCCAAACGGGATACATGGAAAGGGGAGGATGCTTACACAAATATCCATCTACTGGTTTAAACAGATGGAGGATATTATTCCAAACCATATTGTAGCTACAAAGATTGAGAATTTCCCTGAAAAACTGCATAAATATGCTGATATCCTTGAGGGAAGAAGTATGCTTGTGAAAAAAGCAAAGCCAATGCCTGTTGAATGCGTGGTAAGAGGTTATCTATCAGGGAGCGGCTGGAAGGAATACAAAGAAAAAGGAGTTGTTTGTGGAATTAAGTTACCCGAAGGACTTGTTGAGTCGTCAAGACTTGATGAGCCGATATTTACCCCGAGCACAAAGTCAGAACACGGGCATGATATTAATATTTCCTTTGAAGATGTAAAAGGTATTGTCGGTGATGACCTTGCTAAAAAACTTAAGGATACAAGCCTGAGAATATATTCAAAGGCAAGAGACATAGCTGAAAAAAAGGGCATTATCATAGCAGACACAAAGTTTGAATTTGGTCTATATAATCGTGGTTTAATAATCATAGATGAGATTCTTACGCCGGACTCGTCACGTTTCTGGTCAATAAAAGATTATATCCCTGGCAGGAGTCAGGACAGCTATGACAAGCAGGTTGTAAGAGACTATCTGCTTACTCTTGATTGGGATAAAACTTATCCCGGTCCATCGCTGCCGGATAAGATTGTAAAAAAAGCATCCACACGATATAGAGAAATCCTTAAAATAATTACAGGACAAGAATAATGCATATGACACCCTCACATAGTATGCTGTCCCTAACTCATATTTACAATAACGCTAATGCTGTCATTCCCGTGAAAACAGGAATCCAGAAGCAAAAAAACTGGATTCCGGATCAAGTCCGGAATGACAAAAAGTAAAGGTATTACAGATACAATACACTAACTAATCTTCTTTTTAATTTCAATAAGTTTATTAAGCGCATCTTCTGGTTTAAGCTGTTTTAAATCCAGATTTTTGATTTCTGTAATTACAGACTCTGTCACAGAAGAGAAGAGGTCAAGCTGGACCGTGCCTTTCTTCGTTTTCCTGTCTGCAAACCTTGGTCTGCCTGTCTCATTCAGCTCCTCTTTTTCGAGATTGGCAAGCACCTCCTTTGCCCTTTTTATGATGCTATCAGGAAGCCCTGCTAATCTTGCTACCTGTATGCCATAACTTTTGTCAGCAGGACCCTTTTCAATCTTTCTTAAAAATATAATCTCATCACCCCATTCTTTTACTGATACGTTATAGTTCCTGACACCATCGTGGGTAAGGCTGAGTTCCGTGAGCTCGTTATAGTGTGTTGCAAAGAGTGTCCTCGCATTTATCTCATTTAAGATATGCTCTGCAACAGCCCAGGCAATGCTTATACCGTCAAATGTGCTTGTGCCCCTTCCCACCTCATCGAGAAGGATGAGACTCTCAGCGGTTGCATTGTGCGTGATGTTTGCCACCTCTATCATCTCTACCATAAAGGTGCTTTGACCTTTTGAAAGGAAATCAGATGCACCTATCCTTGTGAATATCCTGTCAGCAATCCCTATCCTTGCATTAGATGCTGGGACAAAGCTCCCAATTTGTGCCATGATAACTATAAGTGCAATTTGCCTCATACATGTGGATTTCCCAGCCATGTTCGGGCCTGTAATTATAAGGAGACGGTTATCTTTGTTATCCATATAAATGCTGTTTGGTATAAACCTTTCATCCATTGGTATTCTTTCGAGGACAGGATGCCTCCCGTCTGTTATATCTATTAGTCCAGTTTCGTCTATAGATGGCTTTATATAGTTATACCTCTTTGCAACAACGGCAAGCGAGGCAAGGAAATCAACTATTGAGATGGCTGAGGCTGTTTTTGATAGAAGTACAGATTCTTTCTGTATATCATCGAGTATTTCTTGAAAGAGCTGGTACTCAAGATTTTTAAGTCTTTCTTCAGCTCCGAGAATCTTTGTCTCATATTCTTTAAGTTCCGGTGTTATAAACCTTTCTCCTCCCACAAGCGTCTGTTTTCTGATGTAATCGTCTGGGACCATGTGGAGATTTGATTTTGTAACCTCGATATAGTAACCAAATACCCGGGTATATCTTACTTTCAGGGAAGATATACCTGTCCTCTGTTTTTCCTTTTGTTCCAGCTCTGCAATGAAGTCCTTACCTTTTATAGATATATTTCTGATCTCATCTAAATCAGCATTGTATCCAGACTTGATAATCCCGCCATCTCGGAGACTTATCGGAGGATTATCAACAATACCTTTCTCTATTAATTTACTGAAAGCTGAGAATTCTGATATCTCCTCTGAAATCGAGCTTAGATAAGAATTTTTAGAAGAACTAAGAGATTTCTTGATCTTTGACAGATACGATACTGAATTCTTAATTGCTATAAGATCCCTCGCATTTGCACTCTTTGAACTAACCTTTGCTGAAAGCCTTTCAATGTCCTGTATCTTCCCCAGAGACGTCCTGATATCTTCAAGCAGTTCGTAGTCTTCTACAAGATATTCGACTACATCCTGCCTCTTTTTTATTTCATGGATATTAATAAGAGGTTTCAAGATAGAAGCCCTTAAAAACCTTCCACCCATAGGGGTTAATGGTTCATCAAGAACCCAGACAAGCGTGCCCTCGTTTGAGCCATCCTTGAAATTGTGAGTGAGTTCAAGGTTGCGCTGTGTTGCTGCATCTAAAAACATATAGGAATCCTGTCTCAGAGTGGTTATCTTTTTAAAATTTAATGTTTTCTTCTGTATATCCTCAAGGTAACTGACCAGTGCCCCGGCAGCAGAGATTGCAGCAGTCATGCCATCGCATCCATAGCCGTCAAGAGATGAGACCCTTAAATGCTTTAGTAAAGTCTTATATGCCTCTGAGTAATCAAAATACCAATCCTCATAAACAGATATATAAAATTTATTGAGCGACTCTTTATAGTGGATATTGTCCTTGAAGCCATAGGGGATAAGGATTTCTCTTGGCTCGAACCTGTACATCTCATCCTCAATATTCTCATCTGTTTCATAAACGATAAATTCTCCTGTAGAGACATCGACTGCTGCTATGCCGTGCTTGCCTCCAGAGGGAAACAGGCTTATGATATAAGAGTTTTCTTTAGGATTTTCGGGTGCATGCGTTCCAGGTGTAATTACCTTTACTATATCCCTATGGACAATGCCTTTTGCCTCTTTTGGGTCTTCCAACTGTTCACAAATTGCAACCTTATATCCTGCTTTAATCAGCTTTGATATATAACCTTCTGAAGCAAAATAAGGAACGCCACACATAGGTACCGGTTCTTCCTTTGATTTATCCCTTGTTGTGAGTGCTATCTGTAATATCTTGGATGCCTTCTCTGCATCCTCTCCAAACATTTCGTAAAAATCTCCAAGCCTGAAAAAGACAATTGCGTCTTTGTATCTTTCTTTGATGCTGAAGTATTGTTTCATCAAGGGGGTTATTTCTGACATAATTAAATATTTAATAACATAAAGCATTGAAAGTGCAATATGCAAGTTTGATATATGAAAAAGATGCTTTAGGCAGCCCTTCGAGGAATCACAAAAATTAGTCACAGATTTTAAAATCTGTGTTGGTTATAATCATGCATGAACCTCTTTTTGTTTTCATGGTAGAATGTTGTAGATGGATAAAAACCTCTTCATGTAGAAAATTAAAATAAGGAGTCTAAGGAGTCTATGGATAAAACAGAAGAAAAGAAAGGAGATACTATGAATCCAGTATTAAAGGCAATTGCGGAAAGAAGGGCTGTAAGGAGCTATGAGTCCAAACCTGTTTCCAGGGACATAATTAACAAGATTATAGAAGCAGCCAATCAGGCACCATCTGCCATGAATAGTCAACCCTGGCGTTTTGTGGTTGTGGAGGACAAAGGATTCCACAGAAAACTAATAGAAGCAGCCATCCCAAACAGCAAAAAAAAACTAGAGCCATTTAAGGATATTAACCCTGAAAGATACCAGTCTATTATGAAACGATATGAGGAATTGGAGGACCCGATTTACTATTCAGCCCCTGTAATCATATTTGTTATAGGCTCTGGTCAATTTGTAGATTTGTCCTGTCCTCTGGCATGTGAGAATATAGTGTTAGCTGCATATTCACTGGGACTTGGAAGCTGCTGGGTCCATTTCGGTTCTCTGGTAACAGACAATGAGGAAATAAGGAAAGAACTTGAATTATCTAATGATGAAAGAATATACGGTCCGATAATTATTGGTTATACGCAGAATTTTCCTGAACCACCTCCGAAAAAGGAACCTCGGGTTAAATGGATATAGTCACTAATAAGTTCATAAATAATCGGCATTATTGTTACGATTTCTGTCATTGCGGCTTGTCCGCAATCCTTCCGGGTTTCCACTTGACAAACTACTAGCAGAAAGATTCCAGACAAGCTGGAATGACATATATTATAGCCTTATTTATGAACTCATTAATGTGTGCGTTAAGGATTATAATATTTCTTTTTCTTTTTCAAATATTCCTGTTCAACATAACCGCCATAATCATGCGGGTATTTATAGCCCTTTCCATGCCCTAATTTTTTAGCACCGGGATAGTGGCTATCTTTCAAATGGTTCGGGACTTCCATCGTTTCTTCCGTAGAAATGTCTTTCATTGCAGATTCTATGGCTTTGTAACAAGCATTGCTTTTTGGTGCGGTTGCAATGTAAATGGTTGCCTGTGCAAGGGGTATCCTCGCCTCTGGCATGCCAATGAATTCCACTGCCCTTAATGCAGACGTAGAAATGACCAGCGCCATAGGGTCAGCATTCCCCACATCTTCTGAGGCGCAGATGACAATGCGCCTTGCAACAAATCGAGGGTCCTCACCTGCATAAAGCATCTTTGCAAGATAGTAGATAGCAGCATCAGGGTCTGAACCACGCATGCTTTTTATAAAGGCAGAGATTGTATTATAGTGCTGGTCACCTTTTTTGTCATAAACTATAACCTTTTTCTGAATGGACTCTTCTGCTATCTGGATGGTTATTTTTATATTACCGTCTTTGTCCGGAGATGTTGTAAGGGAAGCTATTTCCATCGCTGATAGAGCCTTTCTCGCATCTCCATCAGACATTTTTGCAATATGTTTTAATGAATCTTCATCTGCAATTACATTTAAATTACCGAGCCCTCGTTCCCTATCGTATAGGGCATTATTTAATACCTTCAAAATGTCTTCCTCTATGAGTGGTTTCAATTCAAATACCTGACTCCTTGAAAGTAGCGCCGAGTTAACATAAAAGAATGGATTTTCTACTGTGGCAGCAATGAGAGTTATATTACCTTCTTCAACATCCGGGAGTAGGGCGTCTTGCTGAAGCTTATTAAACCTATGAATCTCATCGAGAAAGACAATGGTATGGATACCTTTAGCCTTTCTTGCTTTAGCATGTTGTATAACCTTTCTGATTTCATCAAGCCCGATAGTGGCTGCATTAAGCCATTCAAAATCTGCCTTTGTCTTTTCAGCAATTATTCTTGCAAGGGCGGTTTTGCCCGTACCGGGCGGGCCATATAGGATTAATGATGTGATCCTGTCCGCTTCTATAGCCCGCCTTAATAATTTTCCATGCCCGAGAATATGTCTCTGTCCGACATATTCATCAAGAGTTTTTGGACACATGCGATAAGCAAGAGGCGGTATAAGATCTTCTTCTTTAAATAATTCCATGTTTTATGTTCGCTGATATGATGGAATTTTTCAAGTTATATCAAGTCTTTTTAAAGGATATCGGAAATGATATACTATTTTCAACATACAAGGATGTTTATAAAGTATAAGGCTATAGATTTATAGGAGGTTGCAATGTTCCATACCGCAGACCCCTTCTTTTCCGCCTCAGCGGATCTCCGAAGAATGATGGATAAGATTTTCCTCTTTTATTTAACTGTTCTCTATTGTCTACTGCCTGCTGCCTACTGACAAATATGGCTTCCATTTATATCTTGCTTGCCATATTCCTCTGGAGTTCTCTCGGTGTGGTTGTAAGGCTATCTGGTGTTGCGATACATATCCTTATTTTTTATTCGCTTGTAGTAGCTTTGATTGTACAGGGAATAATTTTATCCCTGAAAAATTACAGAAAAGAGATTCCAGAGATCAAGAAGCTTAAGTATCCCATGATACTTGGCCTTTTTTCACTTTTAAATACATTCACTTACTTTTATGCATTTAAACATACCACGATAGCAAATGCTGTCCTTACTCATTATACAGCTCCTGTAATCGTTGCATTTCTTGCCCCGCTGTTTCTAAGAGAGATTATCACGAGGAGGATTATTTTTGTGATAGTTATAGCTTCAATCGGTCTCTGGATTATGCTTGACGGCTTCTCATTCAAAGAAAATCAAATGGGAGGCATAATGGCTGGTCTTGCCTCAGGACTTGCGTATGCAATAATCATTATCTTTGCGAGGATACAGGCCCGGAATTTTAACCCGCTTGTACTTACTTTTTTCTCAAATGCTGTTATTGCAGTCCTGCTTACACCCTTTATAAGGGAAGTGCCTTTAAATGCCTTATGGAGTTTTCTGGTGATAGGAATAGTTCATTCCACTATTGCACCTATTCTATATTATAAAGGGCTTCAGTATGTTACTGCTAACAGGGCTTCTGTTCTTGGTTATCTTGAACCTGTCAGTGCTATTATATTCAGCATGTTATTCTTAAATGAACAACCAGAGATAAATTCGATTATTGGTGGAATGCTAATAATTTTTTCAGGTTATCTGACTCTAAAAAAAGGAAGATAAAGCGACCTTTATTCTTTATTTTCTGAAATATCAGGTGTTTGAAGACTTAATTCTTTATGCAATAAATAAAGTGCCTCACTCAGTAAAAGTTCTGGATATCTGATCGTTGCCTCAATCGCTTCTGTAAGAGGGTAATCTACATGATGTCCCTCGGGATATATAATTCGAAAAAACTTTCGTTTCAAAAGATAACAGCGTTTAATGTGGCCATTTTTATCAGTGAAAGGAATAATAACATGCTCAGGGTCTTCTTCAAGTCCATAACGTTTTATTAATTCATTAATTTCTTCCATAACGAATGTTAATGAAAATTTAACATAACGATTAAGACGTCCGCAACAGGATTTCATATCTTGCGATAACCATTCGGTAAGGGGGATGGAGGGGGATTTTTAATTTAAAAATTTTGTACAGAGAGGCTCCAGATTATTTCAATATCCTTCACATATATAGTTACTGATAAACCATAGACGCTATTTTTACGGTCAGATCGCCAAGCATATTGGTATAACTTCCCATTTCATTATCATACCAACCATAGATTACTGTCTGTGTAACAGGTATTTCCATGCTATTAGGAAGCTGTCCGGAAAGTGGCTCCGCTGGTATTTTTAAAAGCTTGTTAAGGTCAAATGTCACATAAGCTGTTCTCGTATGTGTCTCATTACCTTCGATGATGGTAGCAGGCCCAAAGTGTCCAATAATGTCTGAAGATACATTCTGCTCCTCAGTATATTTGATATAGCCTCTCTTTTCTTTTTGTTCAGCGTCACGATAAATGTTGTTAATGAGGGTTCTGTTAATAATAGGTTCATTCCCTGGCTCATCACTAAGAGCAACTACCAAAATAATCAGAGAACCAATACTAATTGGGATACGCACTGATTCTGCAATGAAACCTATTTTATTCATTTCCGGGATTACCAGGCCGAGTGTCTTAGCGGCTCCGGTAGTTGTCAGGATGATATTATTCATGATGCTTCTGTTTTTCCTTAAATCAGTGGCGCCAGCCTCTGGTAACCTGTCCAATACTTCCTGTGTTCCTGTTGCGGCATGGATTGTAGCCATAGAGGCACTAAGTATCTTTTTGGAACTAAAGTAATCTAAAAGCGGCTTAATCATGTATGCAAGACAGGTAGTTGTACAGGATGCAGCTGAAATAATGTGATGTTTGGCATGATCATATTTATCATCATTTATACCTATCACAATGGTTGCTGCATCCTCTGGCATAGAAAGTCCTTTTTCCTTAATCTTAAAAGGTGCAGAAACGATTACCTTCTCTGCCCCTGCCTCAAGATGACCACGTGCAGAGCCTCCTTTAGCATCAGGTGGGGCTGTTGGGTCTTTAAACGTACCTGTACTCTCGACAACTACTTTGGCACCATGCTTACCCCAGGGGAGTTGTCTGGGATCACGGGTTTCCCTCAAAATCGTTACTGGCACATCATCTATCAGCATAGTGCCTTTTTCTTCATTAATATTTTCGATTACTCTTTTTGCCTTGTATCCATGGAGGAATTGATGTAATAATCCATAGGTAGAATCCTTTTCAATATAAAGTGCAACATCCTCCAGCTTGGTTCCAACCTTTCGTCCAATGTTTACGACAATCTCTGAAAAAGATTTTCTGCTTATATGTTGCCAGAGTGTCAACTTGCCAATTCTGCCCAAACCGTTTATCCCAAGTACGGGCTTTCTCCCAGAGATCATTTTTACCTTGTTCTCCATTTTTTCTGTACCCCCTCCTGAGAATAATTCTTTAGTTTTTTTAAAAATATTATACCAGCAGTTTGATTTCTTGTACCTGATGCCTGCCTGAGTAAACCAAGCCATTACGGCCGTCAATGCTCAAAAAATCACCTGCCTTTAATATCCGGTTATTAAGTTTACATCTCTTTTCATGTTCGCGTACAGATAAATTATTGCAACTTACCACACAGGTTTTTCCCAACCGGTTGGCAATAATGGCAGCATGAGAGGTTGATCCCCCGCGAGCAGTCAGCAATCCATCTGCTGCCGAGATATGTCTTATATCGTCAGGAACAGTATCTGACCTGATTAAAATAAGTGGTGTATCCGGGTCCTTTTCCCTAAACTCGCGGATTTCATCTAAATCAAAGACAATTCTACCACTAAGGGCGCCGCCGCCAACACCTATCCCGCTGGAAAGGTAATTAGAGGATAGCTCATTAGAAGGGACAAAGGCCGTAAAACTTTCTCTTTTTCTAATAGCCATATCGCGTGCCTGAAGGATGTAAAGATTCGCACTGTCTTTCCCTTCAAAGGTAAATTCAATCTCCTGGGCACCCCAACTCTCTTTATAAATTAAGTCCTTGATTATTTTTAGTAGTGCACTATAAATCTCAGGAAAACTGTCCTCCAGTGAAATGTCAGATGTTCTTTCTTCGATATGTCTTTGTTCATTAGATATAGGCAGCGTCTTTACCAGCCCTGAGACTATATCCTCTCCTTGTGCTCCAAGTGTAAAATCACCCCACAACATGACTTTGTCTCCAGCCTCCTGGGGATTGCGGGTAAAAAGAACCCCTGTTCCTGAATTAGCATCTAAATTACCATAAACCATTGCCTGCACAATAACTGCTGTACCCCAGTTCTCAGAAATACCCAATATCTCGCGGTAGGCATGGGCCTTTCTGGAAAACCATGATTGAAATACCTGGGCGATTGCCATATCAAGCTGGATTTTTGGGTCATCAGTTATTTCTATCCCGTTATCCTTAACAGCATCCCGATAAGCAAATGCTACATCTCTCGTCTGCTCAGGTGTAAATTGAATTTTTCTCGGAACCTTATATCTCTCCTTAAAAGAACTGATAATATCATCGAATTTATTCCTTTCCATGCCAAAAAACATTCCCCAACACTGTAAAAACCGCCGATAACAATCCCATACACACCAGGGCTTACCTGTTTGTTTTACTAATCCTGCAATAACAGCTTCGTTAATCCCCACATTTGAAAATGAATTCATCATGCCGGGCATAGAGATCGCTCCTCCGCTTCTGACTGATACGAGTAATGGATTCTCAGGATCACCGAATCCTTTACCTGTTAGTATTTCGAGCCCTTTAATCTGTTCATTAATTCTTTTTTGTAGATGCTCCCTAACATAACAAAATCTACTGATTGCCTGCTTACAACGAAATACCTCGGTACTTATAATAAAACCTGGGGGAACAGGTATCCCTAAAGATGACATCCTCACAAGGTTGTATCCTTTATTCCCAAGATGAATCCTGTCGTCGGTAGTCTTATTAGGGGTATGGATACCGGATAATGCCTTTTCAGGGTCATAGCTCATTAATAAGTCCAGATTTTGAACATCCAATCCCTCTGCCTGTTCGAATAAAGTTTTTAAGATATTACTAATAAAATTATCTAACTGTTGGAGTCCAAAAGAGCTGGCCACAATCTTCCTCAAAAACCGTTCTGAAGTTGTATTTATAAACTCAACCTCGCTCTGTTCCCTATGTTTTTCGAAATATTTAGGCAGTATATTTTCTGTCCCCGCCTGAAGGATAATATTTTTTAGGTTATTCTTGTGGATGCCGCTATAATAGGTATTTAATATATCCTGTACAGCCTCTGAGAAACCCCTGAATATGTCAATATACTGAGAGAAGGAAAATCTCCTTACCTCCAATGCTACGGATAAAAGTTCCAGTGTATTTTCAAGCCTGTTCGAGGATATCCCATCTAACTGTAATGCCCTGAAAAACAGATTTGCAAACTTCTTAATCTGGAATAGGGTAGCCCTGGTAATAAATTTAAGATTAAATGAATTTATTAATTCTTCAAAAAGTATATTGGCCAGATTTTCCAGACGAAAGGTTAAGGCCATGGCGTCAAATTTTCTCTCCTGGTATCTTCCATACATTGAAGGTATGCCGGCAGCGATGTGTCTTTTACGAAAGATATCCTCCACAGCCTCATACCTTTCAGGAGACAAGATTATATCTTTTAAGAGTTGTAAATAACTCAGGATACCTTCAAGACGTTGATAGACATTGCCTTCCTCTAAGATATTGATTAGCGGCTCTGTATTCGGAAGGCCCAAACTTTGTGCACGTCTTAACTGTTCCTTGACGTCTTGAGTATTCAGTCTATATTTCTTATTAAGCAAATGATAAAACTTAATAGCAAGGAATGCCCGTCCCTTTTCTCTTTCTGAGACATTTGGTATATTCTTTATAAATACACTGATGTCCTCATCAGTTAGACGTAAAAGATCAATTACATTATGAATTTCCTTATTACTAAAAATGCAGTTAAAAATAGTACTGATTTCATCAAAATATGGACCCGAAGACTTGATTTGCTGATAAATGTCTTCGGGTAAAAATCCTTTTAAATGGGTTTTATCCTTTGTTTGCCAGAAATTTATAATCTCCTCGATAAAATCAACCACACGGACAGAGCTTTCAACATGGCTTTGTTTACGTAAAAAATGTATAAGTAAGTCAACCCTGCCTGTAGAGTCGTCAATTTCAGTGGATACATCTCGCAATGTTCCTTCAGCACCAATCTCGCTGAAATATACAGGAAATAACTTTGATAGTTGTCTAACTAAGTGATAAACAGGTTTGATATCGCTATTCAAGAGTTTGGTAATGTCCTTCTGAAACAGATCAGTATCACTTATGTGTATTCCACTTAAACTTAGATTAATAATTAAGGCAGAGATGAGGGATTTAGACCATTTCGGATTGTTCTCGATTAACTCCAGCCAGACACGGATGTTTTTTAAATGAGCGCTGTTAGATTTAACCTGCCATTCATCAGTGGCACCTTGTATCTCAGGATACTGAAATCCAAGTGAGATGATTTTCTGGATATACCATTCAACAAGATTACTATCGCCCAGATTAAATATCTCATTACCTATACTCTGGATACAATATAGAGCCGTTTCAGGATAATTGATTAGACCTCTTTTCAAAACACTAAAAGTCCCGGAAAGAATGACCTTTATTTGCTCAGGCTTCCCAATCTTAATAGCGGATGAGAGTGTGCGATTAATCTCTCTAATTGTATTTTCATGAATACTGGAGAGTCCTTTAGTTTCCATAATCTTGAGGAGATATGCCACTTTAAAGCTGAGGTCCTTATACACATCACCAGTCTGGACTAAGATATCGGAAAGATCCTCGTAGAATCTAACCATCTGCAAATAACCGGGTAGCTTTAAGATCTCTTCTAAAAGCAAGTATTGATCAGTAATTTTTTTAAGACTGCTCAAATGAAGAACTAATCCCTTCAAGTTAGCATGTGATATAGGATAAATTGATTCTTCTAACTCTTTGTATTTTTCTTCATTTAAAGCATAATCTGCTTTGCGTTTTAACCATGTTACAGGGTCTTCTTCCCCCAGCCAATATTCATAAGTTATTAAAAGAGCCTTAAAAAGCAAGTCATTAATACCCTTGACATCAAAACGGGTAGGCATTTTTGCAAGTATGATCTGGCCCAGCTTTTTCAGTTGATGAGGATTAGTAATGAGGAAAAAGAATTGTTTTTCCTGTAGCTGATTAAGCCTGGCAATACAGTCCTGAAATACAGGTTCATACTTATAAAGGTCTTGATTACCGTCTATCAGGATTTTTTCAATGTAAAACATAAGGCTGTCAATGGCTGCCTGCTGTATATTTATATCAGGAGAGTTTATAGCGTCTAAAAAAATATCTGCAATAATCTTAATGACCTCTATCCCCTTTTCGTGATGATCGTGTAAATAGAAATTTTTCAGTGCATAGGCACGTATTTCATTTACAAGAAAACCCCAATTTTTGGGATGACGATTTAACTCTCGCAATAAGGGCTCGGTGGCATTCAGGATGCCATGATAGTCTTTAACTACCTCTTGTAAGATCTCATATTTTGATTGAGTTGCTATTTCGTTAACTGGAGTCAATTCAAGTCCTCTTTTTTTTATTATATACATAAATCAGCCTATAGACAAGGCTTTCTGAGGGTAAGTCGGGAGGGAATAGAGGGGGCATATCTTGCTTACAATAGTTGAGTGATTCAAAAAGCTTCCGATTGTTTGATTCTTATCACGAAAAAAGGGATGCTTTATAAGGGCAAAGAGACGTGTCTACCGAAAATAATATGTTATACTACGATAACAGGTAGATGGGCTAATTAAAATGAATATAATAGACCGGGAGGGGTATTTCCAAGTGAAGGTCCGTGAGATATTTACGAGCATACAGGGAGAGTCAAGTTACTCAGGTATACCGTGCACATTCATAAGGATGACAGGCTGTAATCTTAGATGTTCCTACTGTGATACAACATATGCATACTATGATGGAAGGGAGCTTTCTGAAGAAGATATTATAGGCGAGGCAAGGCGTGCTGATATAAACATTGTTGAGATTACAGGCGGGGAACCGTTACTTCAGAAAGAGGTTTTTCATCTGATCAAAAAACTGCTTGATGAGGATTACAAAGTATTAATAGAGACAAACGGTTCGATGAATATAAAAGATGTTGATAAAAGGGCGGTCGTGATACTTGATATAAAGACACCCGGCAGTGGTATGAGTGAAAAGATGGATTTATCAAACCTTAAAAATATAAAAAGTACTGATGAAATAAAGTTTGTAGTAACAAACAGGACTGATTATGAATGGTCAAAGGATATAATTCATAAATACAATTTAATAAATAAGTGCCGTCTCCTTCTGTCACCTGCATATGGAAGCCTTCCTCCTGAAGACCTTGCAAGATGGATGATCGAAGACCGACTCAAAGCCCGTTTGAACCTTCAGCTTCATAAATACATTTTTGGCTCTGACAAAAAGAGAATATAAATTAAATCAAAAACAGAAAAATATTAAGGTTGTGATATAATACGGCTTATTTAATCTAAGATATTAAAGGAGGGAACAGTGGTCAAGGTTTATTATGATAAAGATGCAGATAAAAATATCCTCAGGGGTAAAAAGATTGCTGTAATAGGTTATGGAAGTCAGGGCCATGCTCATGCTAATAATCTAAAAGAAAGCGGCATGGATGTTATCATAGGCGCAAAGAAGGGGGGAGCAGGCTGGGAAAAGGCAGAGAAAGCAGGCTTCAAGGTCTTCACAGCTTCAGAGGCTGCCAAAGATGCGGATATAATAATGATGCTTGTCCCTGATGAGTATATGGCAGATATATACAGGACAGAAATAGCTCCTAATATCAAAAAAGCGGCGTATCTTGGATTTGCACATGGCTTCAATATCCATTTCGGACAGATAATACCTCCGTCAGATGTGAGTGTCTTTATGGTTGCACCAAAGGGCCCGGGCCACCTTGTAAGGTCTGAATATGTAAAGGGTAGTGGTGTCCCATGCCTGATAGCAATCAATCAAGATC
>Ga0210047_1000579_pt1 | contig 14028 bp, 16 predicted proteins | sample CryGeyCG2014_300_3_FD_185453 | JGI IMG/M metagenome (GOLD analysis project Ga0210047, IMG submission 185453) | Groundwater microbial communities from aquifer - Crystal Geyser CG01_land_8/20/14_3.00 (SPAdes) (version 2) | ecosystem: Environmental > Aquatic > Deep subsurface > Groundwater | place...
TCAATACCCAATACCCAATACCCAATACCCAATACCCAATACCTGATATCCGAAAACATCACTTCCAGAACACTGCCCCGGCGCCCACTGCCGCGATCAGCGTCGCCGCCACGGCGCGCAGCCAGGGAAGATTAGGCTCGACGATCAACTTGCCGATCATGAAAGGATGCAGATTGCCACAGGGCACCGCGCAGCGGAAATGGAAGGCGCCGTCGCGATCGGCCACAAAACGCAACTCACCCGGCTGACCCGGTTCGGCCCGGGTTGAGATCTCGTAGCCGTCCAGGTACAACCCATGCATCACGTCGGCCGATTCCAGGTTGATGACCACCGTATCGCCGCGGTTCACACGCACCGTCCCAGGCTCGAACGCAAAGGTGTGCGCTGAGATGGTGATATGTCGTTCCTGCGGAGCCGCGCCCGTCACCGGCAGCGGCGCCAGCAGAGCGAGCGCCACCAGCGCCATCGTCACCCCAGCGAACAGCCATTGCGTTTTTCGTCTTGCGAATTGCGTACCGATCACCTTGCTCCTTGTTTCCCTCTCCCCTGTTTCCTTGTCTACGCGTCCCTTGTTTCCCCGTTCACTGATTCGGCGGCCCGAACTTGCTGTATGTGTTCACGATTTGCTGCCGGATGTCGGTCGAGGACTTGCCCTCGCCGGTCATCTTCATTACATCGGTGGCGATGTCTACGCAGAGGCTGCACCCCAGCGCGTGATCGTCGAAGACCGGCTTGCCATCCGCGCCGAACTCCTTGACGTAACACGCCAGGTTGCTCGTGTGGCCGATGGCGCCGCAGCCGCAGTAGCACGGCACGTTTTTCAGCGCGTCCGGGTTGACGACGGCGAACTGGTAGGCCGTGTGGACGCTGACCGGAGCGTCCTGCATCTGTCTGGGCAGCGCAGAGACCGGCGCCAACTTGACCTGGCTGCCCGGCTGCCCGCCCGCGCTACAAGCCCCCAGCAGTAGAGCGCTCAATAGTAGCGCCAGAATGGAAACGGCGACACATCGCTGCATCATGGTCCCTCGAAGTTGAGTTTCGTGAAATCCTGTGTCTGGATTCTAAGCCAATCCGGCGTCAGCGGGTAGAGCCATATCAACTATTAGCGCCGCGCCGAAAGGCCTATCGCGCTACCCGCCGAAGTGTCGTTGCGCTTCTCGCCCATTGGTGCAAGAATTGAGCCGTCCGTTGAGAATGACGTGGAGGACTTCGTAAGCCGCCAACTTATGGGCAAGGAGGGTATAGAGATGATGGGAGGATGGGGTTCGAGCATGGGCCTCCTTGGGGGCCTCGGCATGTTGCTGTTTTGGGGCCTGTTCCTGGGCCTGTTGGTGTGGTTGGTCGTGGTGCTCACACGCTCGACCTCGAAGGGAGCCGCGCGCGGCTCGGGATCTGATGCCGTGCTGGAGGCACTGCGTCGCCGGCTGGCGGCCGGCGAGATCACATCGCAGGAGTTCGATGAGCTACGACAGAAGCTGGGTGTTTGAAGCGCGACGTTTGCGCGCCTGGACCTCGGCGGTCTGCGTGATTGCCGGAGTCTGTTGCGCGCCAGGAGCAAGAAAATGAAGCTGCCGATTGTGATCGTCTTGTTGCTGGCCGTTGGCGTGATCTTGGGCGCGTGTACCGCGGCTCAGGCTACGCCGCAGCCGACACCGGTGGTGAGCGCGTCCGTCACCCGGATCGCTGCTGACCAGTTGGACAAAATGCTGGCGGGGCCGAAAGATTTCACCCTGGTCAACGTCCACGTCCCATACGAAGGAGATTTGGCGAACACGGACCTCTCCCTTCCGTATGACCAGATTGACGCCCACTTGAATCAACTGCCAGGCCGCGTCGCCAAGATCGTGCTCTACTGTCGCAGCGGCCGGATGAGCGACATCGCCGCGCGGCGGTTGGCCGAGTTGGGCTACACGCACGTCTACGACCTGACGGGCGGCATGGTCGCCTGGGAGGCCAGCGGCCGGCCGTTAGTCGGCCGCTAGGCCGGCGGACTGACGAGGACGGCAGCCATGACCACTCTCGCGTCTGCGCCCTTGCGGGTCTTGCTGGCCGATGACCACGCCATTGTGCGCAAAGGGATTCGCGAATTCCTGGAAGAGGACGGCGCGATCACCGTGGTCGCCGAAGCCGCCGACGGCCGTGAGGCTGTGCAACTGGCCGGCGAATACCGGCCGGCCGTCGCCGTGCTCGACGTGCAGATGCCGGACGTGAACGGCATCGAGGCGACGCGCCAGATCAAGGCCGCCTATCCGGACGTGCGGGTCCTGATCCTCACGGCCTACGACGACGATCCCTACGTCTTTGCCCTGCTGCGCGCGGGCGCCGACGGCTACGTGTTGAAGAACGCTGACTCTGACGAATTGGTGCGGGCGGTGAAGGTCGTTGCAGCCGACGGCAAGGTGCTGGCCCCCGACATCGCGGCCAAAGTTGTGGCCCAGATGACTTCGGGCAAGCCGGCCGCGGCCCAAGAGCAGGTGGAGTCGTTGACGGAGCGGGAAGTGGCCAGGGCTGTTCAGTTCTAACAGGAAGTTGCATTTTGTAGCCTTTGGATGATACTCTTGCACATCAAGACTATCATCGGAGGTTACAAATGCTGCAGAGTTTCCTGTTCAAGATCAAAGATCATCGGCGTCAACAAGGTCGGCGTTACCAGCTTGGGCAGATCCTGTTCTTTTCAATATTGGCGCTTTTGAGTAATGCCACGTCCTACCGAAAAATACATGCCTTCATCAAGTCCCATTACGAAATACTGAACCAGACATTCGGTTTGCATTGGAAGCATTTGCCGGCCTATACGACCCTGCGGGCGATCATTCAAGGCGCTTCATCCGATGAGCTTGAGAAGGGTTTTCGAGAATATAGCGAGCTTTTGGCGGGTAGTGGCACGGAAAAACGGTTTGTGGCGTTTGATGGCAAAGTGTTGCGCGGCAGTTTCGATCATTTCCAAGATCAGAAAGCCATTCAGGTTTTGAGCGCCTTTTTGACCGATCGGCGTATCATTCTGGCGCATGAAGAGATTGCCCGGAAAACCAATGAGATCCCCACCGCACAAGCACTCATGACGGCATTGGGGCTCGCGAACTGCATTTTCACCTTCGATGCCATCAACTGCCAGGAAAAGACCCTGGAAGTCGCCAAAAAGACCGGAAACGATGTGATTGTGCAGGTGAAAGGCAACCAAAAGACCTTATTCGAGGACTGTCAAACCATGGCAGCTACGCTGTCGCCTGATGCCGTGTATCAAGAGCCAACCACAAAGGCCCATAATCGGATTGAGTGTCGAAGTGTGGCGGTCTTCACTCAGCCGCTATTCCGTGATGCTGACAAGTGGCGCTTGGTTGAGGCGGTGGTGAAGGTGGACCGAAAAAGATGGAGCTTCGACACAAAAAGTGACTATTGGAAACCGAGCCATGAGACTTCCTACTACATCGCCACAACCATTCTCGGCGCCGAAACCTTCTGTCAGGCGATCCGCAATCATTGGGACATCGAGAATGGCGATCACTATGTCAGAGACGTGGCTCTGGGTGAAGACAAGTCGCGCATTCGAACCAATCCGCACATCTTCGCCAAGTTGCGCAGCTTTGCCCTCAACATTCTCCGCGCCAACCATGTGGAAAACGTGAGCCTGGAACTGTTCGAAAACTGCTTGAACATCAACAACATCCTGAATTATGTCGGAGTTAGATAGAACTGAACAGCCCTGGGGAAGTGGCGGTGCTCCGGCTCGCGGCGCAGGGTTGGACCAACAAAGCCATCGCTGCGGAGTTACAGATCAGCGACCGCACGGTGCAGGGCCACCTGGCGAACATCTACGGCAAGCTCGGCGTAACCACCCGCACCGAGGCGGTGACAAAGGCGCTCAAACTGGGCTGGCTGGTGTTGGATGACGCGTGAGACGACCCGCCGCCTGGTGCTGCACAGCCCGCCGACTTTGTTCTACTCTTGACCTCGCCAGCCTGAGAAGGTCCGATACTGAGGAGGAGATTGCCATGCGCGGCCAGACTGCTTCCAAGATGTTCGTTTTTCTGCTCGCCGTGTGCTGCCTGGTGCCGCTGGCGGCGCTTGCCGCGGTGCTCTACCTGGCCGCGCCGGTATGGCTCGTGGCGCCGGCCGGGCTGTTGGCGCTCGTGCTGCTGGCCCGGCGGCTGATGGGACTGCTGGCCGCGGACGATAAGCCCGGCTTCTCCGGCGATTTTCATCCGACACGAGGACAAAGGTAAATGCACATCAACCAACGGACTCATAACCAGTTCAATCGGCGCCAGTTCCTCAAGGGCGCCGGGCTGTTGAGCCTGGCGCTGGCCGGCGGCGGCGCCGCAAGCGTGTTCTCAGCTTGCACGTCTGCACCGCCAAGCGCGTCGATCGCAGGTGTGAATCCGACAGCCGCGCCGACCGCGGCGCCCGTCACCCTGCCACCGTCCGCGCAGACGACCGCGCCGGCCGCCGCCGCCGCAGATTTGGAGCTCGCCCTCAAGGCGACCCGCGGCCAGGTTGGCATCCTCCCCGGCGCGGAGACCGCGGTCTGGCGCTACCAGGCCGAACTGCTGGCTGGCGATCCGGCCAGCGTGGTGGCCCTGCCCGGCAGCTACCTGGGGCCGATACTGCGCGTGCGTCAGGGGCAACGGGTGCGCGTGCGTTTCACCAACGACCTCCCTGAGCCGAGCATCGTACATTGGCACGGGCTGCTGGTGCCGGATGCCATGGACGGCCACCCGCGTTTCGCCGTCGGGGCGGGGCAAAGCTATGCCTATGACTTCCAGGTGGTCAACCGGGCGGGCACGTACTGGTTCCATCCGCATCCTCACCGCTTGACCGGCGGCCAGGCCTATCGCGGCCTCGCCGGCCTGCTGATCGTCAGCGACGATGAGGAAGCCGCGCTGGGGCTGCCCCAGGGCGAGTACGACCAGCCGTTGGTCATCCAGGATCGCCAGTTTGACGCCCAGAATCAGTTGGTCTATCTCGCGCAGGGCGGCGGGATGATGGATGGCGGGATGGACCAGATGATGGGCTTCCTGGGCGACCGCATCCTGGTCAACGGCCAACCCGATTTCACCCTGCCTGTCGCCACGCGGGCCTACCGCCTGCGGCTGCTCAACGGCTCCAACTCGCGCATCTACATGCTAGCCTGGCGCGATGGCAAGCCGTTGACCGTCATCGCGACCGACGGCGGCTTGCTGGAGCAACCCGTACAACGACCGTTCGTCATGCTGGCGCCCGGCGAGCGTGTCGAGCTGTGGGCCGACTTCGCGGGCCGCAAGTCGGGCGACGAGCTTTTCCTGGATAGCCAGAAATTCGTGGGCGCCGAGGGCGCCGAGCTGATGGGCGGGATGGGTGGCATGGGGAGCATGATGACGCAACCGGCCGCGCTCCCCAACGGCGCGGCCTTCCCGGTCGCCCGTTTCCGCGTGGCGCGCGCAGCGCAAGGCGGCCAGACGCGGCGACAGCGTCTGGCCCGCATCGAGCGGTACCGGCTGGCGGATGCCGTCAATGCGGCGCGGCCGCGGCAGGTCGTCATCACCAACCGCATGATGGCGTGGCTGCTCAACGGCCGTTCATTCGAGATGTCCGGCGTCGCGGCGGACGAGGTCGGTCGGGTCGGCGAGCTGGCCGTGTGGGAATTCGTCAACCAGCGCAACCCCGGCCAGATGATGGAACAAAACGGCATGGCGCACCCGCTGCACATCCACGGCACGCAGTTCCAGGTGCTCGAACGCCAGGCGCTGCCGGAGCTGAGAGCCGGTTTCGAGTCAGTGCGCGCCGGCTATGTGGACGAGGGCTGGAAGGACACGGTGCTGGTCATGCCCGGCGAGCGCGTCAAGGTGCTGCTCAAGTTCGTCCACCCCGGCTTATTCCTCTATCACTGCCACAACCTGGAGCACGAAGACCAGGGGATGATGCGCAATTTCCGCGTGGACGCGTAGCCAGAGCTACCCTCGGCCGCGCCTAATGGGCATGCCGGTGATGGATATCCGGCGCATGATCGTGTGGGTTAACCAGCACGACATGCACGTGCGGATGAGCATGGGAGCTTTCGAGCGGGATCAGCTCGTGGGCATCGGCGTGATCGTGATGGCCGTCGTCGTGACGATGCGCATGCGCGTGCTCGAACGCATCGTGCTGGACCAGCTTCATGTCAGCGTCTCCGCCAGGGAATCCAGGCCGGCACACACGCCTTGTAGGCTTCCCATTCTGCGCCAAACCTGGCTGCCAGCGCCTGTTCCTCGCGGCGGGCGCGCAAAAGTAACGCGGGCGCGATGGCAGCAATGAACAGCCATGTCCAGGTGCGATAGATGAGCAAGCCCCCAAAGCCAACTGCGATCAGGCCCGCATACATGGGATGGCGCACGATGGCGAACGCCCCGCGAGTGATCAGTTGGTGGTCGGCAAATAACTGCGCCCCTGAACTGGTGGAGACGAAGTACATCCGGCCCAGGGTCAACCGCCCCCAGAGGACGAAAGCCATGCCTGGAAAATACAGCAGCGCTCCCAGCGTCAGCGCCCCAGCCTGTGCTCCCGAGGAAAGGGCCAGCGGCAGGGGACGCCAGAGCAGAATGCAGAAACCGCCGAACAGCGCACTGGTGACGACGTAGAACAATGGCGAGCGCAGCCATCCCGGAGCGCGGCCCGCCGTCATCCCCACCGGCCGCCGCATCCCCCGCCAGATACCGGTAAAGATGGTTAACAGAGCCGCAAGCGCCGCCACGCCACCTATCCAGCGGATCCAGCCCTGGCAAGCATTCAGGTTCATTTTGCCGACTCCCGGAATCCCAGCAGCTAGTCATCGCCCATGAGAAACCTGAAAATCCGTTCGTTCACACGTTTGTCCCTCGATACCCCAACAGCCGGAGCGCGTTCAACACCACCACGATGGTGCTCCCCTCGTGGAAAAAGATGGCGATGCCGATGCCGGCCAGGCCGGTCAGCGAAGCGACGACCAGCACGCCGATCACCCCCAGCGCGATGACCAGGTTCTGCGTGATGATCGCCCGCGTGGCCCGACCCAGGCCGACCGCGAACGGCAGCTTGCCCAGGTCGTCGGCCATCAACGCCACGTCGGCCGTCTCCAGCGCCACGTCCGTGCCCGCGCCGCCCATGGCGATGCCGACCGTGGCGTGCGCCAGCGCGGGCGCATCATTGACGCCATCCCCCACCATCCCGACCAGGCCGTATTGCTGAAGCAAGCCCTTCAACGCGTCCAGCTTGTCCTCCGGCATCAAATCGGCGCGCACGTCCTGCAAGCCCGCCTGCCGCGCAATGGCCGCGGCCGCGCGGGCATTGTCGCCGGTGAGCATGATCGTTCGGCTGATGCCCGCCTGCGCGAGCTGCGCCATCACCGCGCGCACGCCCGGGCGCAGCGTATCGGCCACCGCCAACGCGCCCACGACCTGGCCGCCCAAGGCCACAAACATCACCGTCTTGCCCTCGCCCTGCCATGCGTCCGCCTGGGCCGCGATCTCGCCGGGCAGCGGCACGCCCGCGTCGGCCAGCAGCGCTGCGTTGCCCAGGAGCGCCGGCAGCCCGTCCAGCAGCCCCTGCAGCCCGCGGCCGGTAATGGCCGCAACATCGGCTGCATCCGGCAGCGCGAGGCCTTTCGCCTGCGCCGCCCGCACCACGGCTTGCGCCAGCGGATGGCCCGAGCGGCTTTCCAGCGCCGCAGCCAACGCCAGCACATCATCGGCCTCCCGGCCCGCGCCAGCCCGCGCGACGACGTCCGTCAGCTCCGGCCGGCCGTGCGTCACGGTGCCGGTCTTGTCGAAGGCGATGGCTTTGAGCCGGCCCAGGTTCTCCAGGTGGACGCCACCTTTGACCAGCACGCCGTTACGCGCCGCTTGGGCCACCCCGGCCAGGATCGCGGCGGGCGTGCCCAGCGCCAGCGCACACGGCGATGCCGCCACCAACAGCGTCATTGCCCGCAGGAAGGATGCGCGGATCGGCACGCCGAAGAACGGCGGCGCGAAGATGACCAGCAGTGCGCCGATCAGCACTGCAGGCACGAAGATCCGCTCGAAGCGCTCGACGGTCTGCTGCGTCGGTGACTTCTGGGCCTGCGCCTCTTCCATCATCTGCATTACCCGCGCCAGCGTGCTGTCCTTGGCCAGCCGCGTCACCCGCACCTCCAGTGCGCCCTCGCCGTTGATCGTCCCCGCGAAGACCGGGGTGTCTGGCATCTTGTCAACCGGCAGGCTCTCGCCGGTCACTGGCGCCTGGTTCACCGCGGAACGGCCCACGGCCACTACGCCATCGGCGGGCAACCGCGCCCCGGGCTTGACGATGACCACGTCGTCGAGCTGCAACTGCGCGACCGGCGTCTCTACTTCTGCGCCGTTCCGCCGCACCAACGCGGTCTTGGGCGCCAGGTCCGCCAGCGCTTTGATGGCGTTCCGGGCGCGTTCCAGCGCGCGCTCTTCCAGGGCGTGACCCAGGCTGAAGAGGAAGAGCAACAGCGCGCCTTCGGCGAACTCGCCCAGCGCGGCCGCGCCCAGCGCCGCGATCACCATCAGGAGATCGGTGTCGAAATGCCGCTCAGCCAGGGCGTGGAAGGCGTGGCGGGAGATATCCCACCCGCCCAGGATGTAGGCGCCGATGTAGAGCGCCAGGCTGACCGGCTGGGGCAGCCCCAGGAAACGGCCGCCCGCCCAGCCGACCAGCACGAGGAGGCCCGCCAACGCACTGAAGAGCAGTTCGCGGTTCTCGCTCAGCCAGCTTCGCAGCCCCTCGGCTGGGATGGCGTAGCCCAACGACCGCACGCGGCGCTCGATGGCCGCCTGGTTGACCTGCTGGCCGTCGAACTCCACGCGCATGCTCTGGGCCGCATAGTTGACGCTCACCGTCAGCACGCCATCCAGGCGACCGACCGCGTGCTCCAGCACGGTCACGCAGTCCGAGCAGTCCATCCCCTCGATGGGCAGGTGGACGTGGTGGAAACGGTCGGTGATCTGTGCGCCGGCGCGCTGCGCCAGGCGTCGCACACCTTCCAGGGTCAGCAGGTTGGGGTCGTAGTGCAGGCAGACTAACGCCTGGCCGTTTTCGCGTTCGACATGGGCCTGCTGGATGCCCTTGTGACCGGCCATCAGTTCGGTGAGCCGGCCGACGCACCGGTCGCGTTTATCCTCGATGTGAGGCAGCACGACGGAGATTTCGAGTTGCAGGGTGGCTTCGGACATTGCGTTAAGCCTCGATGTGAAGATGTTCGACATGTACCAGGGCATCGCCCAATAGCTCTTCGACATGCTCGTCGCTCAGGGTGTAGTAGGCCAGCCGGCCTGCTTTGCGGAACTTGACCAGCCCCAGGCTACGCAACAGCCGCAATTGGTGGGACACGGCCGAGATGCTGATCCCCACCAGGCTCGCCAGGTCGCAGACGCACAGCTCGGCCTGGGAAAGCGCGAAGACGATCCTGGCGCGGGTCGGGTCCGCGAGGATCTTGAAGATGTCCGTCACGCGCGTGATCGCGGTCTCGGTTGGCATCCGGCCGGCGACCGCACGCACGCGGGCCTCGTCAACGCACATCGTTCCGCAGACGTCATCCTGAGATCCGGCCACTGCCGGCGGATCGGTCTTCAGGGTGATTTCGGACATCGCAACTCTCCTATCAAACAAACCGCCAGAGACGCTGGACGGGGGGCCACGAAATCGCATTGAGCAATGCGCGAGCTTATGGAGAAATCGGATAGACATCGCACAATGGAATCGAGCCTTCAGGCGGTCAGACCGGCTAAAGCCTCGAATCCAGAGTACGAGTTCTATCTGTGTCTCTTATTAGTGTTGACGGAGCAACCGCGCCGAATTGCCCAGGATGCCCAGATCCGGCAACGATTGCGCGGCGGCAGCCAGGATCGGGAGCAAGATGCCCAGGGCAGCCAGTGAGAGCCCGATCACGTTGTACAGCGTTGTGAAAGCCAGGTTCATCTTCACAACTCTCATCGTCCGGCGCGCGATGCTGAAGACTTCGGGCACCAGCGTCCAGTCTTCGCGCATGAGCGCCACGTGCGCGGCTTCGATGGCAACGTCGGCGCCCGCTGCGCCCATGGCGATCCCCACATCGGCCTGCGCCAGCGCAGGCGCATCGTTCACGCCGTCGCCGACCATCACGACGACGTGGCCCTGTGCCTGATACTCTTTGACGATGCGGATCTTATCTTCGGGCAGCAAGTTGGCGCGATACTGCACGCCGATCTTCTCGGCTAGCGCCGCCGCCGTGCGCTCGTTGTCACCCGTGAGCAACTCGATGCGGCGCACACCCAGTGCGCGCACCGCCGCGAGGGCTGCCGGCACTTCAGGGCGCAGCGTGTCAGCGGCGGCCAGCATGCCTGCCAGTTCGCCGTCCCGCTCGACGAACAGCAGCGTCTTGCCCTGAGCCTCCAGGTTGTCAGCGATCGGCACTGAAGCCGCGCGCGGAATCATCCGGCGATTGCCCACGACGATGGCGCTCCCGTCCACCCTGGCGCGCACGCCCATGCCAGGCGCCGCCTGAAAATCGGCCAGCTCCTACAGCGGCAAGCCGCGCTCACTCGCCGCCACGCGCACCGCTTCGGCCAGGGGATGTTCTGAATAGCGTTCTGCCGAAGCCGCGAGTGAGAGTAATTCGGAGTCAGCCAGCCCGTTCAGCGCAACCACGTCGGTGATTTGTGGCTTGCCCAGTGTCAGTGTGCCGGTCTTGTCGATCAGCAGCACATCGGCGCGCGCGAGCAGTTCGAGATAGCGCCCGCCCTTGATGAGCAGCCCGCGTTTCGCGCCCGCGCCAATAGATGCCAGCATGGCGATGGGGGTGGCAAGCGCGAACGAGCACGCGCACGCCACGACCAACACCGCAGCCGTCGCCAACGGATCACGACGGAAGATGAACGTCAACGCGGCGATGCCTGCCACGACGGGCAGGTAGTAAGCCGAAAACTTGTCCGCGATGCGCTGTACGTCGGCGCGATGCGCTTCGGCTTCCTCAACCATCTTGATCACGCGACCGAACGTCGTGTCAGCGCCGATGTGCGTGGCGCGCACCCGCAGGTGGCCGAGGCGTGCGATGGTGGCGGCATACACCTTTGCCCCAGCGCCAACTTCGACCGGCATGGACTCGCCGGTGATGGCGGCCTGATCCACGGTGGCCTGTCCGTCTATGACCTTGCCATCTACAGGGATTTTGTCGCCAGGCCGCACGATGACGATCTCGCCGATGCGCACCTGGGCAATCGGCACTTCAGCTTCGTTCCCAGCGCGCTCGACCCGCGCTGTCTGCGGGGCCATGGCCGTCAAGTCCTTCACGGCGCGGCGCGCGCGCCCAGTCGTGAAGTTTTCGGCATAATCACCGACCCGCATAAAGAACACCACCACGACGGCCGTCGCCCACTGGCCTACGGCCAACGCAGCGATAACGCCCAGAGTCATCAGCGCGTGGGAGGTGACTTGCCGGCGGAGCGCAGCGCGGATAACATTGCGAAATACCGGATAGCCGCCCACAAGCACGATGGCCAGTCCGACCGGCCACGGCACGCGCTCGGTGATCTTTTCAAACAACCCCAACCATTCGCCCGCGACGACAATGAACAGCACCGCGCCAAAGACGATGCCGAACACGGTCAGCACGGGACGGGTGAAATTAGCCAGTGGCGAAGGCGCAGGTCCAGGCGACTCGGCAACAGGAACCGCATAGCCCGCGCCTTCGACGGCCTTGCGCAGAGCCGACAAATCCACCAGGGTGGGATCGAAGCGAACCGTGGCTTTCTCCGCAGCCAGGAACACGTTCACCGATGCGACGCCGGGTAACGCCGCGATTGCATGCTGGACGTGCTGCGTGCATTCGGCACAGTCCATGCCGGTGACAGGAATATCAAGGGTCTCTATTCTAGGCATGCTCTCTATCTCCAGTGGAATCGCTCTCTGCTAGTCAACAGTTGCATACTTGCTCAACTATGGAAATGATACCGCGATTGGGCTCGTGTGTCAAATGCTGGCCCAAACCCCGACTGCATGCACCGGCGTCGCGCTCCGGATTCTACGGCGCTGACCTCGCGTCACGTGTGGCAGATCTTTCATACTTAGGCCAAATGGCTCAGCCACAACGCGCCGTCTGACGCTGGTCGTGCGGCCCACCGTCTGCTACCATAAGCATTGCCGGTCTTTCAACCAGGAGTCAAAGGAGGGTCGAACGATGCCATCACATACGTTTGCACGGGCCTTCGCCTTTCTGATCGCCCTGTGCTGTCTGGCGCCGCTGGCCGCGCTGGGGGCCATCCTGTTCCTCCAGGCGCCCGTCGCACCGACGGCCCTGGCGGCGCTGTTCGTCGTGGTCCTGCTCGCCAGGCGGCTCTTCGCGCTCCTCTCTGACACCGGCGCTGACAGACCCGATACGGCCGATGAGTCCGCGTCCCAGGCAGGGCTGACCGCGCGGGATCGTTGAGGGCATGAGTTACTTGCGTGGCCTGCGCGCACAGATTCTGCTCTGGACCATTCTGCCGCTGATCGTCGTGCTGGTGGTGATCGCTTTTGGCAGCATCACCCTGCATCAGCGTTCGATGCGCAGCCTGGTGGCCCGCCGCGATGCGGAACTGGTGGAAATGGCCGCGGCGCGCTTGAACGCCGCGCTGCAAGAGCGCGCACGCATCCTGCAAACCCTGCTGACGGATGTCCCCACTACTCAGCTTCCCCAAGACGCCCTGACCAGTTACCGATCGTTACTGGCTCCGTTCGACCTCGGCGTCCGCATCTATGACCTATCAGTCCAGCCCGCAACAGCGAGCGGAGCGCCAGACTTACTTTCAGGCAAAGCCACAGACCAGATCAAAGACGTTCTGGCGATCGCTTTGAGTCACCCCGATCAGCCCGCTGTGGCGCTGACTCCTGTTACAGACAATCAGACGGCAGTCCTGATCGGGTTTGTCGCTTCCGAAGCCAGGCAAGGTGCGGTCGGCGCGGTCTTGGCCGGCGCGCTCGATATCCCCGCGCTGCTGCAACACCTCGGCGGCGAAGGGCGGCGCGCCGTCGCCTTCGTGGTTGATCCTGATGGCCGGGTGATCTTCCATTCAGACCCGACCCAAGTGGGGCAAGACCTCCGGGATCGCGCGGGCATTCGCGAAGTCGGGCGCGGGCGCGCCGGCGCGGTTTTCGCGCGCCGGCCTGGCCAGGAAGAGCACGTCGTCGCGTACGCCCCGGCGCCGCTCGCCGGCTGGGGCCTCGTCGTCGAGGAACCGTGGGTGGACGTCGTCGTGCCGGTGCTGCAATATACGCTCCTGGCGCCCCTGATCATTCTGGCCGCGGCCGTCGCGTCGCTGGCCGCGCTTTATTTCGGCCTGCGCCGCGTGATCCGGCCGCTCCAGGGCCTGGGCCGGCAGGCCAGCCGGCTGGCCTGGGGCGATTTCCGGGCCATCGGCCAGCCGGTGGACGGCATCGGCGAGATCCAGGACCTCCAGCGCACTTTGCAGGAGATGGCGGCCCAGATCCAGCGGCATCAGGTCGGCATGAAGGACTATATTGTGGCCTTGACGCAGACCCAGGAGGATGAACGCAAACGCCTGGCGCGCGAACTGCACGACGAGACCGTACAAAGCCTGGTGGCCCTGGGGCAGCGCGTCAAGATGCTCGAATACGATTGGCAGGCCTGTGCGGGCGCACAACCCACCGCGGGCCTGTTGGCGGCCCAGGGACGCCTCAGCGAAATCGCCGCCATGCTGACCCAGGCCCTCCACGAGCTACGGGCGCTGATTCGCGACCTGCGGCCGATCTATCTGGAAGAGTTGGGCCTGGTGGCGGCCCTGGAAATGCTCAGCCAGACCACCCAACGCAGCGGGCCGGCGACGAGTTTCGAGTTGAACGGCGAGGAACGGCGCTTAGCGCCGGAAGCCGAGCTGGCGGTCTACCGCATCGCCCAGGCCGCGGTCAGCAATGCCGTGCGGCATGGGCAGCCCAGCGGCATTCGTCTGCAACTGGAGTTCGCTGACGAGGGGGTGACCCTGACCGCTGAAGACGACGGGGACGGGTTCGTGCCATCGGAGATGCCGGGCGACCTGGCCGCCCAGGGCCATTTCGGGCTGG
>Ga0210047_1000622_pt1 | contig 13466 bp, 10 predicted proteins | sample CryGeyCG2014_300_3_FD_185453 | JGI IMG/M metagenome (GOLD analysis project Ga0210047, IMG submission 185453) | Groundwater microbial communities from aquifer - Crystal Geyser CG01_land_8/20/14_3.00 (SPAdes) (version 2) | ecosystem: Environmental > Aquatic > Deep subsurface > Groundwater | place...
TTCAATTTAAAAGGATGAAAGAAATGCTTGTACTGGTAACAGGCGGGGCAGGTTTTATCGGATCCCACAGTGTGGACGCATTGTTGGCGGACGGCGCGAAAGTGCGCGTGCTGGATAATTTTTCTACCGGCAAGAAAAGCAATTTGTCTGATCATCCGCGGCTTGAAATCATCCAAGGCGATATTCGCGACATGGAAACGGCCGCCAATGCAATGAAGGACATCAGTCACGTGCTGCATCTGGCGGCACAAGTTTCCGTGCCCGCCTCGGTGGCCGATCCCATCACCTCCAGCCAGCACAACATTCAGGGATTTCTCAACGTCTTCGACAATGCGCGACGCGCCGGAGTCAAAAGATTCGTGTACGCCTCCAGCGCGGCAGTCTATGGCTCGCCGGAACAGTTGCCCTTGAGCGAGACATCCCCGGTGGCGCCGTTATCGCCTTACGGGCTGGAAAAAAGCATCAACGACCAGTATGCCGCACTGTATCGCGGGCTTTTCCAGACTTCATCGCTGGGGCAGCGTTACTTCAACGTTTACGGGCCACGTCAGGATCCATCGTCTTCTTACGCAGGGGTCATCAGCAAGTTTGCTGCCGCACTCCGCCAGGGCGAAAACCTGAGGGTATTCGGTGACGGCGGCCAGACACGCGATTTCATTTTCGTCAAGGACGTGGCGCAACTGAATCTGCGCGCGCTGAAAAGTTCGCTTAACGGCGTGTGCAACATCGCCACCGGCCACAGCGTGACGCTTTTGGAACTGATCGCAACCCTGGCAGAATGCGCCGGCCGCACGCCCGTCATCCGGCATGAACCGCCCGCATCCGGCGACATTCGCCACTCCGCCACCCTGCCACATAAAATGTTCGAGCAACTCGATCCGCCGGAGATGACGTCCTTGCGGAACGGATTGAAACAGCTGCTGGAATCGACCGCATGAATTCCCCGCATCCTGCGCGCCTTCATCTGCTCGCTTTTGTCGGACTATTGCTGCTTTCCTCCCTCGCATCGGCATCACAGCCCGGCATGGCGGTGTTCTACGGCGACAATCCGCCGTGGGACGAGCTGCATGCATTCGATATGGTCGTGGTGGAACCGCTGCACGTGCCGGATCCGAAACCTTTTGCCAACCGGCGCACGGCGTTGTTTGCCTATGTTTCCCTGGGAGAGGTTGACCCCGATCGACCCTATGCTGCCGACATTCCGGATGCATGGCAATTGGGCAAAAATGCCGCATGGGGCAGCATAGTGCTTGACCAGGCACAGCACGGTTGGCCGGATTTTTTTGTTGATCGCGTGATCAAGCCATTGTGGGATGCCGGCTATCGGGATTTCTTTCTGGACACGCTCGATTCCTATCAGTTTTATGCCAAAACGGCCGGGGAAAGAAGCCGGCAGGAAGCCGGTCTGGTTACCGCGATCCGCGCCTTGAAACAGCGGTATCCGCAGGCACGCCTGATTTTCAATCGCGGGTTTGAAATCTTGCCGCAAGTCCATGACCTGGTCTTTTCGGTTGCAGCCGAATCCTTGTTCCAGGGCTGGAATCCGGCACAAAAAAAATATCAAGCCGTATCAAACGAAGATCGCGCATGGTTGCTGGAGCGACTCAATTTGGTACGCCAGAAATATCAGCTCCCCATACTGGTGATCGACTACGTTGCCCCCGAGCAGCGCGAACTAGCCCGCGATACCGCAGCCAGCATTCGCGAGCTTGGGTTCATTCCATGGGTATCCAACCCCGAGCTGAATCTGCTTGGTGTGGGCGAAATCGAAGTAATGCCGCGCAAGATTTTGATGATCCATAACAGTGCCGACACTGAATTTGATCTGCAAGACAACAACATCTTTCAGTATGCAACCATGCCGCTGAATTACCTTGGCTATAGCACCGAATATCTGGATGCGCGCCAGTCCTTGCCCGACTTCCCGCTCAATGGCCGCTATGCCGGGATTGTCGTGTGGCTGGACAAGTTGCCCGGCAAGGAAAGTCGCCCCCTGGCAAATTGGCTCATGCGGCAAATCAAGTCTGGCGTTCCTGTCGTCCTGCTGGGTGAAACCGGTTTTTTGTTCAACCATACTTACGCCGCCCCACTGGGATTAAAAATTTCCGAAGCCACCTCCAATCGGTCGCGATTGCAGATTGCACGGCGCGAATCATTGGTCGGATTTGAGGTCCAGCCCATACCGGATCGTGGCGCCTTTTTTCCCTTGTCCACCGTTGAAGGCACTCCCCTTCTCATCCTGGCCAATGAGGCAGGCGAAGAACAGACGGCCATCAGTCTGACCACTTGGGGTGGTTATGTCATGGATCCTTATATTCTGATTAAATTGCCCAGCACCGAAAAACGCAATACTGACAAAAACCTGCGCTGGGTCATCGATCCTGTCAATTTTCTGCGCCTTGCCCTTAAGCTACCCGACATGCCTGTGCCGGACGTAACTACTGAAAGTGGTCGGCGTATGCTGATGGTACATATGGACGGTGACGGCTTTGCGAGCAAGGCTGAATTCCCGGGATCTCCCTATGCCGCTGAAGTGCTGATCGAGCGTATCCTGAAAAAATATCCCCTGCCTTCGACGATGTCTATCATTCAGGGAGAGACCGCCCCAAACGGTCTGTATCCGGCGCAATCCGCCGTCCTCGAGCAGTATGCACGCGAGATGTTTGCCTTGCCGCATGTCGAAATTGCCAGCCATTCCTTTTCCCATCCTTTTGACTGGCAAAAAGCCGAAGGAGAATCGGGAAACAACGGCTACCACCTGGCCATCCCTGATTACACATTCGACTTGAATGCGGAGATCACAGGCTCGATCCGCTATATCGAATCCAGGCTGGCACCGTCCGGCAAACCGGTTAAAACCTTCCTGTGGAGCGGCGATACCAACCCGGGTATCGATGCCATGGCGATCGCCAATAAGGCCGGTGTAATCAACATGAACGGCGGCGAAACCCTGATCACCCGTGCCTTTCCGACACTTACAATGGTCATGCCACTGGGCATACCGAAGGGAGAATATTTTCAGGTGTACGCACCCAACCAGAATGAGAATGTCTATACCAACGACTGGCTGGGGCCGTTCTATGGCTATGAACGGGTCATCGAAACCTTTCAACTGACCGAATCACCTTTGCGCCTGAAGCCGATTGATATCTATTACCACACCTATTCCGCCAGCAAGACTGCCTCGCTCAGGGCGCTTCGCCAGCAAGACTGCCTCACTCAGGGCGCTTGACAAGGTGTATGCCTGGGCGCTGACCCAGGAAACAACGCCCGTGCATGTTTCCGCCTATGTGCAAAAGGTGCTCGATTTCAACCGCATCGTAGTCGCCCGCACCCGCGATGGCTGGCGCGTGCGCGGCGCTGAAAATTTGCGCGAGTTGCGCGCGCCTTTATCGCTGGGCCAGCCAACGATTGATCCGCAGTCGGGGACGGCCGGTTTCAACCGCCACGGCAACAGCCATTATCTGCACTTGGCCGACGATGAAGCCAGCGTCCGTTTCAACCGGTCTGCCAATACCCGCCTCGCAACCCCGTATCTGGTCTCTGCCAATGCGCGCGTAACATCGGCCAGTTCCGGCGACAAGCAAACGATCAACCTGGCCTTGGCCGGAGAAGTCCCCCTGAAATTCTCCCTGGCAATGGCGCCGCATTGTGCAGTGAGCGCGGATGGCCGGGCTATGCGGGCAGGCTCCAGAACAGGAAACATCAGTCATTTTTCGGTACCCCAGCATGCAATCGGCGAGCTACGCGTTCATTGCGCGCAATAAACCCGGAGCGGTGCGGCCGCGCCTGATGTCAACCTGGACGTTGGCAGGGTTCGCCGTGCTTGTCATTATTTTGCTGATCATGATTTACCCCAAGCCGGCAGTGCTGCGGCAGGCCTCCCAGGCCCGGCTGGGCGACCCTCTGGCAGCCAATTATCTGGCCAATCTGCTCAAGACAGATCCCGCTAATCTTGCGCTGCGTCTCCTGCTTGCCCGGCACAAACTGCATCTGCACGAAACCGACGGCTTCGTGGAACTGCTCGAACCGGTCATGCGCAACGGCAATCCCGACCAGCGGGCAGAGGCCATGCTGACCCAATACCAATTGCTGATCGAGCAATCTTCGGGCGAGCGGCTCAGTGCCGAACAGACTGAATCCTTGCGGCAACAGCGTATCCATGCGCTGGAAACCCTGCACAAGCAGCCTTTGCCGCTGCAATCACTCATGTATCTCGCCAAAGAGGCGGAGCACCTGCAACAGCCTTCCATCTCCGCTGCGCTGTACCGGAAAATCAGCCGCCTGTCCGGCACGATGCCCGCACAGCAACTCGCCGACTCGGCAGCGGCCGCCCGCGCTGAAAACAATCTCGAACTGGCGGCGCATTTGTATTTTATTGCACGGCACCGGGCACAATCGTTGACCAGCCAACGCACCTGGTTCTTGGCCGGCGTGCGCGCGCTGATTGCAGGCGGACGCCACACCGAAGCAATGCAAGCCATCGATCTGCATCTCGGCACGCTGGCAGACGACCCCGAAACCCTTTACTTCCTGATTCAGATTGCCCGTGCTGCCAATGATCAGGCGCGCGCAGTCGAATATGCCAAACGCATGCTGCGCCTTTCATGGGGTCATTCCCTTGCAACATGGATCGCCGGGCTAGATTTGAGCCTGATCGGAATTGCCAGTGCGAATGCTGACGACGTGATAGCGCCATCCTCCCCCGATACCATTCAGTCCTACAACAAAAAGAAGTATGAGCTCGCCTATCAGGTGTTCGTCGAAAACGGCAAGCTGAATGAAGCCTTTCGCGTGGCCGAGGCGGCGGTAAAACAGGCGCCCGACGAAGCCATCTGGCACCAGCGACTGGCGCAAATCGCGGAATGGACCGCGCAGCCCATGATCGCTTTGCGCGAATGGCGCTGGCTGCTGGCCCACGATGAAAACAAAAACTCACTGCAAAAAGTCCTGGGGCTGGCCAAGTCCCTGAACGATTTCGACGTCGCGCTCGATGCCTGGAAAAAGCGGGCCGCACGGGAAAGCCTGAACGCCGCGCAATGGCGCCATCTTGCCGATCTGTTCGAACTGACCGGACGACCACGGGAAGGAGTCCGCTTTTTCGAGGCACGCTATGCAGCCGAACGCGAGCCCCTGTATCTGGAAATTGCGGCGCAACTGGCGGAACGCATCGGCGACGATGAGCATGCCATGGCCGTGTATGCGCGCTTGCTGGATCGACATGGCAACCAGGCAGACTGGCAGTTGAAGCTCGCCAATCTGCATTTGCGCAAGGGACACTACCGTGCGGCTTATGACTTGTTGCAAGCGCATCGCCATGAGGCCAGGGATGAGGATGCCGCCTACTGGAAAGTGCTGTCCGATTTATCCTGGGCACTGCAGCAGGATGCCGGGGCCGAGCAGAATTTGCGCCACTTGCAAGCGACCGGACAACTCGCACAGGAAGATTTCAGCCGCCTGATTTTTTTGCTCGGCGATACGCGACAAACGGAGAAGGCGGAGTTGGCGGAGTTGGCGTATCAGCGCTTCGGCGACTGGGAGATGTTGCTGCTGGCACTGGAACTGCGCACGGCAACCCGCGATGTTTTGGCACAGAAGCGACTGATCGAACGCGCGGTCTTGCACCACCAGACAGAGCTGTCAGGCAGTGCACTTTTTTATCGGCTGCGCGCGCAATATTTTCAGACCATGGGGCGGGTCGAAGCGGCACGCATGGATTTGGGCCATGCCATCACCCTCGCGCCGGATGATGCCGACACCCTCAATACCGCGCTATGGTTCTGGATCGACGCCCGTGATCTGCCCGCCCTGCGCGCGATGACCGCACGGCTGGCGGCGCGCGGCGTGCAGGACAATCCAGCATACTGGCAAGCGCTGGGTGTCGCCTATCAGGTATTGGATCAACCGCGCCGCGCGGTGGCTTACTATCGCCGCCAGTTCAAACAGGGCAAGCGTGATGTGCTGTGGCTGTCCAACTTCGCCGATGCGCTGGACCAGGCGCGCCAGCCTGCCAATGCACTGCGCATACGCCAGCACGTTTGGCGGCTACTGCGTGCCGGCCTGGCTGACATGCCGGTCGAATCGCCCTATTCGAGCGACATGCTGCTGGCAGCGCGACTGGCACTGATGCAGCACCCCGACGATTCCGGCTTGGCACTGGTGCGCTCGGTGGTGCAACAGGAACGGCAGATGCAGCATGAACATTTCGTCCGTCACAAGGTCAATGGCATGTCGCTGGCATGGGCGACCACGCTCGGCGGGGACGAGGCGGAAAATGCCGTCGATGAACTGGTGCTGGGCTGGGCGCTATCCACCGAACAGTCCGCGAATGCCAAAGCCTGGTTGTGGCGGCGTTATGGACAACGCATGGCCGGTCCGCAATGGGCGGTCGTACCCGCCGCCATGGCTGAAAATGACAGTCCGGTGTTGGCTGAACGGCTCGCCCATGAACCCGGCGACATGTCCATGCTGATGCGTCATGATGTTGCCCGCGCGATCGGACAGGAACGCCATGCGCAAACCACCGTGTTTTCCGGGTTGGTCGATGATCCGGACAACGATGAAGCGCATCAACGTCTGGTCGAGGATGCATTGGCGGTAGCTTCGCATATCGATCTCGAGCTGAAAAAAACCGAACTGGGTAACCTGCACGGCATTGCAAGAGGTGTCAAGGTGGCACTCGCGCTCAGCACGCGCCTGAAGGTGGGTGCGGAATTCCGCCAAACACATCAGGCGAGTGACGTGCCATTAAACTTTGGCAACACGCCGCCGATAGAGACTGTCATGGGCTTCCGGCTCGAAAATCATGGGGAGTTGGGCAATAGCGAAATCCTGCTGCAACGCCGGCGAGAATCTGCCCGCACCACGACCGTGCAGGCGCATCATGCCATCGACATCCTGCCGCGCCTCAATCTGCGTCTGGGCGCTGAAGTGAACGCGGATGCGCCCGAATCCGCAGAATTACTGGTATTCGGCATGCGCGACCAGATCGAGGCGGGCTTGCTTTACCGGTTCAGCCTGCGCGAATATGTGCAACTGGATACGGCAGGGGGGCGATATTATCTCCAGAGCGGTGAGCTTCTGGGAAGCGGACAGACGGTGTCCTGGGAGCTGGGGCACATGTTCCGTACGCAGAACCCCGACTTGAAAATGCGATTGAACGGCGTTCATGCCCGCTTCAGCAGTGACGCCAACGCCGCGTTTGCGTTGCCTGAAGATGTGAACATTTACAGCTTATGTCTGGGCACCGGCGAGCTTCCGCGTCCCGTTTATTCACGTGCCTGGCGGCTTGCCGCAGACGCCTGTGCCACTCGCAATGATATCGGGGGTTCCGGTTACAACCTGGCGTTTGGACTGGCAGGATCAGTGGTCGGTCGCGATCAGCTTTCTTTGTCGATATTGCAAGGCAGCGGCGGGTCCAATTTGACCAATGCATTGATCCGCGAATTCATACTGAACTACCGCTATTTTTATTAACGATGGGCTGTTTACTCTGGAGGCAAGAATGAAAACAATTAAATTGGGTATTCTGGGTTTGCTACTGGCATTGAGCTCCTGCGCGGTGCTGGATCACGATACCGGCGCACAGCGGCTGGATCGCAATGCACGCTGGGCGCTGTTGCCGATCGTCAATCACACCGATGTGGCACAGGCCGGATTGCGCGCCGAAGCCATCACCGAAGTATTGTTGCGAGCACGCGGTATTGCCGATTTGCGACGCTATCCTGCGGCCCTCAACCAGGACACGTTGTTCGAGCCTGCCGAACGCGGCATGCTGACCGAAGCGATGGACTGGGCACGCGAGCAAGGCGTGCGTTATGCGGTAACCGGTGTGGTCGATGAATGGCACTACAAGGTGGGCATCGATGGCGAGCCGGCGGCAGGCATTACCTTTCAGGTCATCGACTTGCAAGCCGGGGAAAAGGTGGTGTGGAGTGCGGCCGGCGGCAAAAGCGGATGGAGCCGCGAGGCGCTGAGCGCGGTGGCGCAAAAACTGATCAAAGACCTGCTCTCCGATGCGCCACTTGAGTGAACACGCCATGCCCAACCCCAGCCTGACCGACACGCTCCTGGCCAACATCCATCAGTTGCTGGCACCCCTGCGCCGCAACCGTTCGATGTGGCTGGAAACCGTGGTGATCACGCTGGGCGCCCTTGCATTGGGCGCTTTGAGCCAGTCTGACGATCCGCTGCAGGCGGGGGGGGTATTCCCGTGGATTTGGCTGGCACCGATTTTGATCGCCCTGCGCTATGGCATGGCGGCAGGAACAATGTCCTCCCTTATTCTGGTGATTGCCTGGGGGGGGAACGATTATATGTCCGCCCGCCACGCCGACTTTCCCGAACAATTTTTTCTGGGCGGCCTTATCGCGGTCATGCTGTGCGGCGAATTCAGCGATCTCTGGGAAACGCGTTTGCGCCGCGCGACAGAAACCAACCATTACCTGGACGAACGATTGAGCCGCATCACCGATCGCCATTTGCTGCTGCGCTTGTCGCATGACCGGATGGAACAGGAAATCCTGACCAAACCGGTCACCTTGCGCGACGCCTTGCGCGAGTTGCGCCAACTGGCCGCCGCCCACAATCACCTCCACCTGCCGGCAGCCGATGCGTTGCTGCAATTGTTGATGCGCTATTCCCAACTGGAATCCGCCGCAATCTTTACCGCTTCGGCAAAAGGCCGTTACGAACGGGTCAGCCAAATCGGCTCGCCGCCGGACTTGCCCAACAATGACCGGTTGCTGGCCTGCGCGATGGAACGCCAGTCTTTGTCGCACCTGCTCCTCGATGAATTATCCGATAAAGAACTGCCGTCGCCATTCCTGGTCATCGCACCCATCCTGACCAGTGCAAAGCATTTGCTGGGCATACTGGCGGTCGAGCGTATGCCGTTCCTCGCGCTCAATGAAGAAAACCTGCAAATGCTGTCGGTGCTGTTGAGTTATTACGCCGATTGCGTGAACGAAGCCGAAGGTACAAAACGATTTCTTGAACTTTTCCCTGCCGCTCCGCCAGACTTTGCGGCGGAATTTCCGCGCGTGCTGCAATTGCAGCGCACACACGGCATCAACAGCTATGTCGTCGTGCTGGCCTTCGAGGATGATGAAACAGGTCGCCAGGCCATCGCCCGCATCCTGCTAAGCCGGCGCGGTCAGGACATTCCATGGCCGATCAAACTTGGCCATCGGCTATTGCTGGCCAATTTGATGCCATTGGCCAACGATGCCGCCGTGGAAGGCTATCTGTTGCGCACCGAAACTGCATTAAAAAGTTTGAGCGGATTCAATCTCGATACCAGACCGCTATCTTCTTTCAGGATCGGCATGGCCGACAGCGATCCCATGGCCGGTTTCAAACGTTTATTCGAGATGCGCCATGATTAAGGCAACATTGAACGGCACAGCCAGAATCGCCTGGATGCTGCTCGCCGGATTGGCGCTGATACTGGTATCCGCGCTGGAAATATTCGACATCGTCATGCTCTGGGGTCATGCCAGCAGCAACCATATGTTGCTGATACATCTGTTACAACGCGCGGCGACCAGTCTGTTGCTCGCCATGATCGGGCATTACTTTCTATGCAGCGGACAAGGCAGACATAAGCGCTGGTCCATCACGCTGCTCCTGTTCAATTTCATTTTTTTCATTCCCTTGCTTGGTGCCTTCAGTGTCTTGCTGATCGCCCTGATCGCCGCCTACCCGCGCGCTCCACAGATTCACTCGCCCTTTGCCAGTCTGGTCATGCCGGAATTTGCCCTTTCCATGCGCGAAGCCCTAATCCGCTTCAGCCAGGGCGGCATCCGCTCCACCCTGACCCAGCCATCCATTCCCGCGCCGAAACGCCTGCAATCACTCCTTGCCCTGCAGGGTATGCCCTCCAGGATTTCCAGCCCCTTGCTGCACGAACGTCTGGAAGATGAATCGGATGATATTCGTCTGATCGCTTATGGCCTGCTGGATAACCGAGAAAAAGCCATCAACGCCGAGATACACCGCGAAATGCTTGCCTTGCGTCAAGCCGAAAGCGACGAGACCCGCCTGATCACACTGCGCCATCTGGCAGAACTGTATTGGGAAATGATTCATGCCAGGCTGGCGCAGGGCGATCTGCGCATCCACGCCTTGCATCAGGCGCTTTCCTACGCGGAAGAAGCCCTAAAGCTGTCAGGGCAAAATGCCGGGTTGCAGTTTCTCAAAGCCCGCACCCTGTTTGAACTGAAAAACTTTGAGGAGGCGACATTGGTGTTCGAATCATCGGCAAATCTGGGTTTGCACGAGTCCCGGATTCTGCCCTACCTGGCTGAAATCGCCTTCTACCGCAAACAATACGGGACAGCGCGCAACTTGCTGGAACGTCTGTCCGTGTATCAACCGTCCCCGATCATGCAGGACATCATCAAGCTATGGACAACCACCGCTAACTTCCCATCCGGGCGGCTGGTAGCATGAGGCACATCATAAATTTCCCGCGCGCCCAACACGCTGATATCGGACTCTTGCTGGAAGGGACATTTCCCTATGTTTCCGGCGGGGTATCGAGCTGGGTCAACCAGATCATCCGCGCCTTTCCACAATACACTTTTGCCATCATTTTCATCGGTAGCCAGCGGGAAGACTATGGCGAGCCAAAGTACGCGCTGCCCGACAATGTCGTGCATCTGGAAACCCATTATCTGCGCACGGAGCGGGATGTTCCGAAAATACGCCCGGTCAAAACAGACCCCGAAGTATTCGGCTGCATCCGTCATTTGCACCAGTGTTTCCGCGCACCGGAAAAACATACCGGCGGCTCGGACACTTTCCGCGCACTGATTCCGGAAATGGCCAAGGGCGGCGGTGCCAGCCTGGACACCTTTCTGTATGGCGAGGAATCGTGGGCATACATCAAGGAAAATTACCGGAACAATTGTTCCGACCCCTCGTTCGTTGATTATTTCTGGACCGTTCGATCGATGCACGCGCCGGTCTGGATGCTGGCAGATATCGCCCGGAATTTCATCCCGGTGCGCGCTTACCATACCGTTTCTACCGGCTATGCCGGCTTGCTCGGGGCGCTGCTGAAAGAAAAAAACCATCGCCCGCTCGTCCTCTCCGAGCACGGCATTTATACCAAGGAACGCAAGATCGATCTATTCCAGGCAGAATGGGTGAAGGACAACCGCAATATCTTTCAGCGCGACCCGACAGAGATCAGTTATTTCCGCCAGCTATGGATCCGTTTTTTCCAGGCGCTGGGCAAGCGCTGCTACGACAGCGCCGACCATATCGTTGCGCTGTTTGAAGCCAATCGCCTGCGCCAGATGGAAGACGGCGCGCCAGCAGAGCGCACTTGCAACATCCCGAACGGGGTCAATGTTGCGCGCTTTGCGCCACTGCGCGCCCTGCAGCCACCCTCGCCGCCGCCGATTTTGTGCCTGATCGGTCGCGTCGTGCCGATCAAGGATATCAAGACCTACATCCGCGCCATGCGCATCGTGGCCAACCGCATGCCGGACGCGGAGGGCTGGATCGCCGGGCCGGAGGACGAAGATCCGGATTACGTCAGCGAATGCCGCGACCTGGTCGGCGGGATGAGCCTGGAAAACAACATCAAATTTCTCGGCTTTCAGCAAATGACCGAATTGCTGCCGAAAATCGGTCTGGTGATATTGAGCTCAATCAGCGAAGGACTGCCGCTGGTTTTGCTGGAAGGTTTTGCCGCCGGGGTGCCCGCAGTTAGCACCGATGTCGGATCATGCCGGCAATTAATCGAAGGGCTGGATGCGCAGGATCAGGCATTGGGTGCTGCCGGACGCATCGTCGGCATCGCCGATCCGCAAGCGCTGGCGGAAGCCGCCCTGGCTTTGCTGACCGACCCTGGCGCCTGGCAGGCCGCCCGTCAGGCCGGCATCCGCCGGGTCGAAACCTACTACACGCAGGAACGCATGATTGCCAGTTACCAAGCCATATATGAGGAGGTGCTGGCATGGCAGGCATAGGCTTTGAGCTGCGCAAGCTGCTGCAAAAAGACAACTACCTCGGCTTGTGCCAGGCCTACGCCTATGCCGGCATCATCAGCTCGGGCCCCTGGGTGTTGTCCATTATCGGGATTCTTCTCGTCGGCCTCTTCAGCCTCGGCGTGGTGTATCCGCAAATGGCCATTGTCCAGTTTCAAGTGTCCGTTACTTATCTTATCCTCAGTTCGCTGATTCTCACCGGCTTCATCCAACTGGGTTTCACCCGCTTCATTGCCGACGCCTTGTTCAGAAAACAGGATGATCTGGTCGTGCCGAATTTCAACGGTTTACTGCTGCTGGTGACGGGGGTCAGCGGGCTGTGCGGCATCCTTGCCCTGTTCTTTCTGTTTTTCGGCATGAGCATGTCATACCGGATGCTCATGCTCTCCGGATCATCCTTGCCCTGTTCTTTCTGTTTTCCGGCATGAGCATGTCATACCGGATGCTCATGCTCTCCGGATTTGTCATCCTGTGCGCGATCTGGGTGGCGACCATTTTTCTGTCCGGCATGAAGCAATACAAGCAGATCGTGGTGCTATTCGGCATCGGTTACACGGTAACCGTTGCAGGAGCATTGCTGCTGCGCCCGCTCGGCATGGAAGGTTTGCTGCTCGGATTTGTGTTCGGCCACCTGGTCTTGCTGACCGGCATGGTCGGGCTGATTTTGCGCACCTTTCCGTTGCACGACGAGATTATCGCCTTTGATTTCCTGCGCCCGGGCGCCATGTACCTCACGCTGATCTGGTCCGGCTTTCTGTATAACTTGGCAGTGTGGGCGGACAAGCTGATGTTCTGGTTCAATCCCGACACCAGCCAGCACATCATCGGGCCGCTACGTGCCTCGCTGCTCTATGACCTGCCGATTTTTCTTGCCTACCTGGCGATCATTCCAGGCATGGCAGTCTTTCTGGTGCGGATCGAAACCGATTTCGTCGAGTATTACGAAAAGTTCTACGACTCCGTGCGCGGCGGCGGCTCGCTCGACCAGATCGAAAACCTGCGTGACAACATGCTGTTCACCGTGCGCCAGGGACTATTTGAAATTTTCAAGATCCAGGCGATCGCCGTCATTCTAACTTTCGTGCTGGGCGAAAAGCTGCTTGCCTGGATCGGCATTTCCACCCTGTACCTGCCGTTGCTGTATGTGGACGTAGTCGCGGTGGGCTTGCAGGTGGTTTTGCTGGGGATACTGAACATATTTTTCTATCTCGATAAACGCGCCATCGTGACCTGGCTATGTCTGCTGTTCCTCATCGCCAATGCCGGACTCACCTGGTTGAGCCTGCAACTGGGCGTGAGTTTTTACGGCTACGGCTTCGCTGTCGCACTGCTGCTTACCGTGCTGACCGGCATGCACCTGCTCACGCGAAAACTCGACGTACTGGAGTATGAAACCTTCATGTTGCAGTAAATGAGCGGATGCCTATTTGTGTTTGCAGCCCATTAATTTCAGACTGTATGGAGGTT
>Ga0210047_1000643_pt1 | contig 13266 bp, 15 predicted proteins | sample CryGeyCG2014_300_3_FD_185453 | JGI IMG/M metagenome (GOLD analysis project Ga0210047, IMG submission 185453) | Groundwater microbial communities from aquifer - Crystal Geyser CG01_land_8/20/14_3.00 (SPAdes) (version 2) | ecosystem: Environmental > Aquatic > Deep subsurface > Groundwater | place...
ACAGGGCAGCTAGAAATCTGTAGTCACCTTTGGCCTGGAAGAACGCGCACAGCTCGCCCGCGGTCATCTCGCCATCTCTTTCTGGCACTCAGGGCAGGCGTTTAGCCCATCAGACCAGACGATCTTGTGCTTCGGACACCAGGGCGCAAATATATATTTTCCTACTTTGCGTCCCGGCACCGGTACGCAGATCAACACATGTCCATCTCCATCCTGACCATACACGGTGGTCATCTCGGGCGGTTGACCCGCCGCGCGGTAAAATGGCAGGACAGGAAACTCGAAGGTGCTATAGTTCGACAATGTTAGATGGTGTCATTTGTCACCCTATCTTAGCGGCAATGCCGCTATAATCCAGATGAGGTGACCAATGAACAACAGAGACGAATTTCAAAGGGCGCAAGCCAAGACGCCCCAGCAACAATTCTTGCATACATTGGAGCAAGAATATCACTATCCGCCCAGGATCGCTGAAGCCATTTTGGTCGAAGCCCAACAATATTTGCAGGGAACGCCTGGTGGGTTGCAGCCGGGACAAATGTATGTGATCCTGGCGCGCCAGGGTGCCAGGAATGGTCAAGCGATGAAGGACACCGATATGGTGAGGGTCGTGTGGACGGTGGACGATGGGGTAGGAGATTGCCAGGTACAACGAGAGCATGGAAGTCGGGCGCTGCGACAAGTGCGGATTTTGCGGTTGCTGGATGAAGCGGTAGATCAAGGAGCGGCAGCTTCGCAGGAGGACTTGGCGCGGGTATTGCAGACATCGCTGCGCACGGTCAAGCGCGACTGTGCAGAGTTGCAGACGACGGGATACTATCTGCCCACCCGAGGCGACCTGGAAGGGATTGGACGCGGGCAAACCCACAAGGCACAGATCATCCGGCTTTGGTTGGAAGGGCAGACGTATGATCAGATTGAGTTGCGCACTCGACATTGTGGGGCATCCATTCAACGCTACATCAAGGCCTTTGTGCAAGTGGTCATGCTGCAACAGCGAGGTTTGAGTGAGAGCCAGATCGCCTTGCTATTACAGATGGGAAAGGCGTTAGTGGAAGAATACCTGGTTGTATACCGGCAAAAAGATGATCCAGAAAGCCGCCAGCGGTTAGAAGAGCAATTGCAACGATTGGGACAAGGTGCAGCGGCTAAAAAGGGGGCGCGATGAACGCCAATCCTTATGCGGGAACCAGCCAGCGCACCTTCCAGCAGGCGTTGATCTATCTGCTGGAAGATCAGTACAAAGTATTGGGTAGCCGGCGGGTTCTGGAACTGCTGGCGCAAGATGTTCAGCAGTTGGTCGAACAGTTCTATCCGGCTCCTGAACGTCTGAGTAACGGCTGGATGGTTTTCACCGGCACGCGTGCCCAGGGCAGCAAAGCCCACGTCGGGCAAGGTGGTGGTGAACATGAATTGGTGACTTTGTCCTGGCCGGTATTGTTGCCGGAAGACCTGGAAAAACTGACCCAACAACCTGTTACCCAATCCGTGCGTCGCCAATGGCTGCAACAACGTATGCTCCGTATTCTGGAGTACGGCTACCAACAAGCTGAGGGTCCGGTCTTGTTGACTGTGGCAGATTTGTCTTCCATGATGGGGCTGACGATGGGTCAAATCGGCGAAATGCTGCGAACCATGCGGCAGGAAATCGGCAAACCCTTGCCAACCAAGGGATATTACTTCGACCAGGGAATGCGCCCATCGCACAAGGCAGAGGTGATTGCGTTGTACGAACGGGGCGTGGATGAAGCTGATATTGCCAGACAAATGAGTCATGCACCCGAGAGTGTAGGACAATACATTCGAGATTACGAACGAGTAAAAATGTCGCTGAAGCATGGTATCGCTGTTTCGGAGATTGGCTTGATGACTGGAATGCAACCCAATGTGGTACGTGCGTATGCAAAATTGATTGCACAATATCATCCCGAACTGTTGCCGGTCGCTTCAACACCGGAACCGGCTACGAAAAACCAAAATGGTGACAAATGACACTATGTCACATTGTCAAACTACTCTCCGTTGAATAAGCTCAGGGCCGTGACGGCCTCGACCGGCTCCATTTTGAGCAACCCACCATCGAGGGCTGCCAGCCCGAAGCGCAGCAGCGCTGTGACCAACTCGCCGGTCGTAACGTTCAGGCCGCCCTCGGAAGCCAGCGCCGCGATCTCATTCTTGAGCGCCGGGGAAAAGCCGCGCTAGGTAGTGATGACCTTCCAGGCGGGTTCGGTCTGATGGGTGGTTTTTCCATTTCTCGCTCCAACGCGCCCGCTATGTTTCAAGGTATGTTCGGATGGGTATAGCGTCCTGCGCATCCGTTCGGGATGGGGGCGCGGGTTCAAGTCCAGCTCGCCTTCTGCGTAGGCGCGCAACGCGTATTCCAGGAGAGCGCGCCACCTCGCCTTCAGGCACGAGCAAATTGCCGGCGATGGTTTTGACCCGTAAGGCCAGCCTGGGGTCTACGCCGCGATAGACGACTTTCTGCTCCTGGTGCGCCTTTTCCCATCCCCGGTTGCGCTTTCGCGGCTCGGCCACGCGCAGGTCATCATAGATGGTTGGCGGGTTCTGGAGAGACTGGGCTAACGGCTGGGAAGGGAACAGATTTCTCCGATGTGCCATGCGGCCTCCTAGAACTTCAAGACCAGTTCGGCCAGCGCTACGTACTCCTGTGCCGCGCGGCTGTCCAAGTCCTTCTCGAAAATGGTCAGGCCTTCAGCGGCGCACTCGCGCAGCAGCGTGGCGCGGTGGATAGGAGGCAGGAGATTCTCGCCAAAGGCAAGGCGCAGGCCTTCGAGGGTGGACCTGCTCTCGCGGGTTTGTTCGTCGTAAAAGGTCGGCAGAATGCCGAGCAGCGCGCCCTTCCATTCCTTCTTGCTTTGCAGGATGGACATCATCTGGATGACCTTCCCAACCCCATCTGCAGACAGAAACTCGGTGGCGGTTGGGACGATGACGAGATTGGACGCCCACACCGCCCGTTCCTGGAGCCACCCACGCTGGGGGCGGTATCGAAGATGACATAGTGCAGGCCATCTTTGCAGAAGCGCTGGATCGAGGCGCGGATGGACGAGACCGGCTGATACCGGGCGTTGAGCACGGTCTGGGCAGCCATGGTCTGCTGGTCACCCGGGACGAGGTATAACCCTTCTCGCCCGCTGGAACGAATACAAGACTGCACGAAGGAAGTTTCCTGCGGGGATGCGCCCATCGTGAGCAGGTAGAACACGCCCGGCTCAGAGTTCCTGCCTAGGGCGGTTGCAACTTGGCCCTGCGGGTCGAGGTCGATCAACAAGACCTGCTTTCCACGCAGCGCCAGACCGTGCGCCAGGGAGACGGCGGTCGTGGTCTTCCCCACGCCGCCTTTTTGATTGGCGATGCAGATAACTTTGGTTGGCATGTGTTTTGCCCTCCGCTGATCCGAAGATGGCTGCCAGGATCAGGAAGATCAACAGTCCCAGTAAGATGGGGCCGAGAAAGGAGGCCAGGCCGGCGAGAATGGCTGTCAGCATGTCAGGCCTCGCTGCTTTCTGCATCTTCTTGTATGGGGCGGTTTTCATCGCGGCCATCAGGCGCGGATGTTTTCCGCATTACTTGCTGTGCTTGGGAGACCAGGCGTTCTTGTCGCCAGCTCAGGATCAACCTGTACACTTGCCCCAGTTGGGTTCGTTGTTCCTGGTTGAAATGGCGTTGGTAGGAAATGCCGGTGGTCATGAGGCTTTTCCTGGATCGCTTGCCGATTTCTGGTCGCCGGTTGCCTGTCCCATACTGGGCATAGCTTTGACTATCCCCAATCGTTCCAGTTCCTGGCGGATGATTAGAGCCGCTTGAGCTTTGGGAGCACGATACTCGCGCTGCGCCAGGTCAGTTAGGGCAGTCATTTCGTGATCCCGGAGATAGATGATGACTTTCGCCATGTTCACCTCGCTGAGAGTTTGGGATAAAAAAAAGCCGTTACCGCGGCTTTTTTATCAGGCGAGAGTCAAGTTGATCTCTGGTTTGAGTTACAAATAAGTTACGAGAATATCGGTGACGGCAATGAGGCGTCATTGCCGAATTGCTTTGGTGAAGGAGAGGAACGGTTCCCACACTCGCATGAAATTAACCCATTCACCTCGCAAGGCGAGGGCTTATTCGGTTAGCAGGCTTTTTTTTGAAGTGGATTCTCGCTGGCGTAATGCCTCATAATAAAAAGTAACTTTGGTGGTAACGTTGGCTCAAAAGAAAATGTTACAATTGACCATTCGCTGAAATTAAAATGACTTTCGCGAATTTCTTCCGAAAAAGCCGGTTTTTGCCGCAAATTTCGCTGAACCGTGCCAAGAATCACTGCGAATTTCCATGTCATTGCCTAACGCCTTGACCACGTCACAGGGCGACCGCCATATATGGCATTGTTGAAATATGCACCCATATATGTGGCGTTAAATAAATTCGTGATTTCAAAATTTTTTCAGCAAATGGTAAGTTACAACCCATTATTCGCTAATGCACATAGGCAGGTAGTAGAAGGCAAAATCGCTTTTTTCGGCCATATTATGGCGTCCAAGATATGGGCAATTATGCCGTTTTGACAAGAAAACGCCCTATTTGGGATTTAACGATCCAATTTCAGCGAATAAACCGTACAAGGGACTCTTTATTTTATTGGTTTCTCGTGATTGGACTGTTTGGATGCCTTCTTGACTTCCGCCCGCCGTTTCAATTCTTTGAGGGCACGTTCGCGCCAGATGCTGTAGTAGGCTTGCTCGGAAACAACCGGGGAGCCGTCCGCGTTTTGCCCCAGGTGTTCGGAGATCAAGTCCGCCAGCGTAAACGCATCCCAAATGGGGTCGCGATTCTCCCACTTGGCGGCAATCGGCAGCCAGCGTTCAAGCGGGAAAACCGGCTTCCTGCCGCGATATTTGGGCTGGTCGATCATTTTCTGTACTTCATCAATGTCTGGAAGCAAGTCGGATTCAGCAGTTGATTCGTTTGGGAATTCTTCCTGAAAGGTGATTTCATACCCCCAGAGACGCACAAAGGCTCCTGCCCAGCTTCCCGGCTGAAGCGCGCCGAAAATGGACTTGCGCCGACGGATGGACCAATCCACCAGGTATCCGAGTGCTGCGCCCGCCGTGGTTAGAACCAGTAATAAGATTACCTGTAGGGCCAAAGTTACCTGGGCGGCCTCCATACCCACGCCCGTCTGAATTTTTCGGTAAGCCCAGCCCACTGGCAAAAACGAAACCACACCAGCGCCGATGAGGGATAAAGCAAGCACAACCTTTTGGATCGGACTATACTTCTTGGAACGAAATATAGTACACATTTTCATGGCAACCTATTTTACCCGAAAGACATACATAAGTGGCGTGATATTTGTCACCAAAACGCAGTTTCTCGGTTATAGAAACTTACTTCTGGCCTTAAGTCATAACCACTGCACGATAAGCAGATTTCAAATCGAGTAGGGAGCGGCGGCTAACCGCTCCCTCTCACACCACCGGACATTCGGGTCCGCATCCGGCGGTTCACCGAGAATGGCACAGATAGATTTGCGCTGGATTTTCCTCTGTCTCGTGTCGAGGACGGCTCGACCCTCTGCACAATTCCCATAGGCTTCACCCATTTCGTTTGTACAGTAGAGCCTCTATCTGAGGCATTCGGCCTTCTATGTTCGTCCTGCGAACTGCTCTTCGTACTCGTCCTCTTGATGTCCAGCCCTTCCCAGTAGTTACTTACCACACTGGTACTATGGCCTCGGCTGACCCCTGCCGTCTCAGCCTGACCTCTCGATCAGGGTTGCTCTGTAGCCGAACGACAGGTCTCCCCAGGTAAGAACGTTGACTTTCCCTGCACCCTTGTCGCATTTACTTCCCAAGTCCTTGATTGCATGGGGATTCGTTATTTCTGGCCAACTCGCCCGACTTGGACAGCCTCTCATGCGTTTCGTGTTCCTCAAGTCGCAGGTTTGCCTCCAGCTTCCTCCAGGCCCCACCTCACGGTGACGCCCTTGCTCTTGGCTAATGGTTGGTGCAATCAACCTCCATCAGGGTCTTTCACCCTTTAGTCATCGCCCATGCTGGGCGCACCAAAAAAGCCGCAAGTCCATTCGGACTGCGGCTTTTTTGAGATCTGCTCATCGGCATGCAATCAGCCAGCTTGGATATTCTATAATCAAATTGTAAATCAAACTAGACTCATACTTGACTCCCGCCATGTAAAACATGGGCAGTACTAAATTTTAAAAGACGAAGGATAAACTTTCAACATGGCGGTCAGTCGAACTAACAATTCTCAACTCACAAGGAGGTCCGCGGATAAACAGAAGATCGAGCAGATATCCTCGAATGCGGATTCCATCCAAAAAATAAATCAACCGGGCACGGAGGAACTGACACCACTGCAACGCAAGCGCCTGGATACAGCGGTCATGATGCTTGTGAATTATCTGGTGTCTGCCTCCTCTGGTACATGAACAATCTGCTTTCCTTACCCCAGGAGAAAATGAACTCTATTAGGGCTTACACAAGACTGAGTAATTGATAATGAAGTAAAAAGCCGTTATTGTTACGGCATGAGACCGAAACAGGAACGAGTTACGCGCTTGGATTATTGTCAGTATCTGCTGGTGAGTCAAATCAATTATACGCTCACAAATTACGCAGAACATACCGAGAAGTTCAGCCACGATGCAGCGAACCGGTATCTATTGGGTGATGAAATCCATCCCCGGCTGGTCTGGGAAAATGTGCAAGGCCAGATAGTTCAAACGCCTTACGGATTTCTCGTCTTTGATGACACAGTGGTTGACAAGAATTTCTCGCATAACATTGAATTGGTGCGCAGTCAGTATAGCGGCAATGCGCATGGTGTCATCAAAGGGATTGGTGTGGTGACCTGTGTGTATGTCAATCCACAGCTAGACCAGTTCTGGATCATTGACTATCGCATCTATGATCCGGATGGAGACAGCAAAAGCAAGCTGGAGCATGTCCACGATATGTTGCTGAATTGTGTGTACCAAAAACGCTTGGGGTTCTGGGCTGTTTTGATGGATAGCTGGTACGCAACGGAAGAAATCATGCTCCAGATTGAGAAGTTCGACAAAATCTACTACTACCCACTCAAGGGACAATCAGCAAGTCGATGATTCGGGTGGCTTACAACCCTATCAACACATCGATAGCCTGGAATGGACCGAAGCAGAAGAACAACATGGCAAGGTCATCAAGATCAAAGGTTTTCCTGCTGAACATAAGGTGAAAGTTTTCCGAGTAGTGCTGTCTACCCAGCGCACAGACTATATCGTCACAAACGAGATGGTGCAAGACAACACGCAGGTCGTACAAGACGTGTGCGACTTTCGTTGGAAGGTCGAGCAATTTCACCATGAAACCAAGCAGGTGACCGGTATCGAAGGTTGCCAATGCCGAAAGGCAAGAATCGTCAGGAATCATATTGGTTCTGCCATATTGGTTTGGGTTCGTCTCAAACAAGTTGCTCATGAAACCCAACGAACCGTCTACCAGGTAAAACACGATTTGCTGTCTGACTATTTGCGCCAGCAACTCAAGTCACCAACCGTTCAAATGTGTCTTGCGTAAGTCCTATCTATGCCATTGGTCATAACTTAAGCGTTTATTGGCGAAAGAATGGTGGCAGGCAGGTTCTGTGTAGCGGGCGGCGGCTTTTTGCGGATACGTTTGACGACGCCCAGGTCTTGGTTTTCGGGAGCAGCCAGATACTTGATTGGGTCTGTGGCTTCCCCTCGATGATGAGCCTGGGTGAAATGGCACAAGCCACGGAAAACCATCTCCAGCGAAATGCGGTCGAAGGGCAACATGAGTTCATCGGCCACTGCGTCACCCAAATCGACAAGGAGAGCAAAGAACAGCCAGGTAGCCCATATTTGCAGCAGGATACCATTCAATGAGCCCGTCCACAAATAAGCCAGGTTGAGTAGGCGCTTGACCGTCAGGAAAGCTTCTTCAATGCGCCAACGGCGGCGATACAAATCGACAACCACCTGGGCAGGCAGTACCTGTGGATCGAGTACGCTGGTCAGATAACGATACCATTGAGTGCCGAATTGCACCTCAATCAGGCGCAAAGTATGACGGCAAGAGCCATTTTGGCCGCCCAGAGCGATCAGGCGGTCTCGGATTTCGGGAGTGTGACAGAGTACGCTTTGCACCCGAAAAACGGCGTTGGACTTCAGGCGCGTGATAAAATGACCCAAACGATCAATCAAATCATCAAAAAAGGTGAAATCGTAGAAGCCTCGGTCGAAAATCCACAGGGTTCCGGCGCAAGTCATCGCCAAAATCCTGGCCTCAAAGACAGTATCATGTGCCAGAGCCTCCGCCGTGTACCAAATTTGTTCTGGCAAGCGGGTCGCCAAGTCAATCACCGTGCAGATTTTGCCTGCCAAGATACCCGCCGGACTATCTTTCAGCGAGGCCAGCTTACAAAACAACGCTTCCAACGCCGAACCATCGGTGGCATAAATATGGTCAAAGGCCTTACGCGCACAGATAATTGCTTCAGGCAATGGCCGCTGTCTGGCCTGCCAGCGTTCGCGCAGCTTGGGCAGCAAGTCAAAAAACACCTTCTGAAACAACTCCGCTGGGAAGTTCAGCAATCGCTTGCTCAAGGCTGGCTGTGAGACCTTCACAGGCCCCATCCACAAGACACCTTCACGGTTGAGCGTTTTGGTCAGTTCACAGACGGATGGAATCTGACGCCAAAGCAGAGACAGAATGGCGGCTATCATCAATGGCAGATTCAAAATCCGGTCACGCAGACCCAGGTTGCGGTAATAGGCCATTTGAGCATAGATTGCCGGACTGACCAATTCTTTAAACTGCGCCAGAAGTGTTTCGTCTTGTAGGCCAGGTACATTCACCCGCCGAACATGATCAGCATTGCGAGGTTTCTTTTGTTTTATCTTTCCGCTAACATACTCAATTTCTGCCTGATTGTCCAGGTAAAACGCCTTAAGTTATGAAGGATGATCTATGCTATGATTATTTCTTATGGATTATCTCACCACCCAACAGGCCAGTAAAATCCTAGGCGTCACCCCCCAACGCGTACTTGCCCTGATTCACCATGGAAGGCTGTCTGCAATCAAGGTCGGCAGGGATTGGTTGATCGCCATGCACGATCTGGACAAATTCGAGAAACGTCCGCAGGGCAACTATAAGCTGACGGCGGACCAGATCAAGGAAATTAGATACATGGCCAAGGAAGGGAAGACACCCTCGGATCTGGCAAAGAAGTTCAAGGTATCTGTGAGGACCATCTATAGGCATATGAATAAGTAATTTTGAGATCATAGAAACCACTCATTTTTTTATTGCCCCGGTAGTGACAATATCATTTTATATGTGATATAATAATGTCGCTGCTCTTCGGAATATCCCTGGAACAGGGATGCACATAAACAACGAACAGAGGTCAGGATGCCCATACCGAAATTTTTCAAAGCTGAATTTGACTCGCTCGCCACGAACAACGCCATCGGCCACCCAAATGGCGAGCTTGCCTATGGATATTTGCGCGTGTCCTCCGCCGGCCAAGCTGATGAAGGCCGTTCCGGTTTGCCGAGGCAGATCATAAACGTTCATGAAGCCGCCTTGAAACATGGCTTGAAGATTCCGTGGGAGTATCTCTTTGCCGACGATGACTCAGGTTTTGAGTTCGCAGATCGCCCCGACCTTTCCCGCCTGCGCCAGGAATACAAATCCACCCGCCGCCGGGCCAACGCGGTGGTGATGGAACATTTGGATCGCTTATCCAGAAATGCAGACTGGCATCAGGGTTATTTATTGGATGAGATGAAACAATATGGCTTGCAATCTATTTTCTGGAAGGAGTTTACTTCCCGCATCGAACGTGCAGTCATGGGCGCCATCGCCCAGGATGGCATGGAACAGGCCAAGCAACGTATGGCGGAGGGAAATATCCACAAAGCCAGAAGCGGACGCGTGACGGCCAGAACGCCAGCGTATGGATATAAACTTGTTGATTCTCAGGGAAGAGAGGGGGAAACCGCAAAGAAGGACACCCATTATGCGATTAAGGAAGAAGAGGCGCATGTGGTTCGGCATATTTATCGCCTTGTGATTGATGGGCACAGCCTACGACAAATCGCAATTATGCTGGATCAACACTATTCTCCCCCGAAGAGGTTTATCTGCTGGGATCCCAAAATGGTGGCTCTCATTGTAAGGAAATCAGTCTATAAAGGCGAATACATTGCTCACAATTGGAAACAAATCAAGGTGCCGGTGAATACTAACCCGGCCAGTTTGACTGGGGCGGCGGTGAAAACAGTCACCCGCAGGATCCCGCGCCCGCCAGAGGAATGGATCATGGTGCCCGTCCCTGCCATCGTTTCTGCCGAAGAATGGGAACTGGCCAATAAGGTATTGGAGAAGAATTCTCAAATGAGCAGGCGCAATGGAAAAGAACCGTATTTGCTTACCGGCCTTGTCAAGTGCGCAACTTGCAATCGTAGTTATGTTGGGCATCGGAGGAAACGCATTGGCAAAGAGGGCCAGCAGCTCTGTACAAGCTGGTATACATGCACGTCAACGAGTTCCGGATATCCGGATGCTGTGAAGGAGAAAATCGGATGTGATCAGGGCTATATTTCCAATCGGATTCTTGAAACGGCAGTCTGGTCGGTAATTTATCAAGTGCTCCTTGATCCTCAAATTCTCATCACCGCCTTGGAAAAAGAATTCAGGGACAACAGAAATGAGCAAACCGCCCGCCAGATTGCATATTTGGAAAACCAGATCGATGTATCTAAGACCGAGGATGAAAAGCTTTACAGAGCCTACCTAGCCGGCGTCTTCAACGAAATTGAATATGCCGGGCGAAGAAAATTGATCAAGGAGAATCAGCAAAAACTTACCGCCGAACTCCATCAATTGAGTGGAACTTTGATCAGCCCTGAGAGGTTTGAGGAACGGAAACAAGCCATATTTCTGGTCTGCCAAAATGCAGCGACCAATGGTTTGGCTCTGAATACGCCATTCGAAGTGAAACGGAACATCATTAAGACGATTGTCGAAAGAATCGTCCTGAATGTCAATGAAGGTTGGTTTGAACTGGAGGGCGTTATTTGTGGACGATATTCTCTTTTTGAGGATATTGAAGCCCGCCCATGGCGAAACCGCAAGAGACAGAAACCAGTTTCATAATCCAAATGAATACCGCTCTGACAATGCGACAGACTTATCGCTATTAGTAGCATGAAAAGGTGATGAACAGAAGTACGAGAAACTTTTGTGCCCAAGCTGTGTCAACAATATTTGCCAATAAACATTATATTGACACAGAACTCAACTTTCATTGCCAATCCATCTAATAGAGGCAATCATGCCCATCCAAAAGTTCTTCAAAGCTGAATTTGATTCTCTGGCTATCAACGATGCTCTCGGACATCCGAATGGTGAACTTGCATACGCATATTTACGTGTTTCCTCCTCCGGTCAGGCGGAGGAAGGCAGGTCCGGACTGCCAAGGCAGCTCCAGCACATCCACGAAACGGCATTGAATCATCGCTTGAAGATCCCGTGGGAATATCTTTTTGCGGATGACGATTCTGGTTTCGAGTTTATTGAACGCACCGACCTTTCCCGTCTCAGACAGGAGTACAGATCGGAACAGCGCAGGGCTCATGCCATCGTGATGGAGCATCTTGACCGGCTTTCAAGAAACGCGGACTGGCATCAGGGATACCTGCTCGATGAGATGAAACAATTCGGCATTCACGCTGTTTTCTGGAAGCAGTTTTCATCCCGTATTGAACGGGTGGTGATGGGAGCCGTGGCGCAGGATGGCATGGAACAAGCCAAACTCCGAATGGCTCAGGGAAGCATACACAAGGCAAAAAGTGGACGCGTCACCGCGAAAACGCCAGCCTATGGCTATAAGTTTGTCGATTCCTTTGGAAATGAAGGGCCGACAGCCAAGAAGGATACCCATTACGGGATTCGCGAGGAGGAAGCCAGAGTCGTGCGTTACATCTTCCAAAAAGTGCTTGAAGGCTATCCTCTGCGGCGCATCGCTGTAATGCTCGAAGGAAAATATCCACCTCCGAAAAAGTTTACCCACTGGGAAACCAAGATGATCGAGATCATCATCAAAAGAGCGGTCTATAAGGGTGAGTTTATTGCACATCGCAGCATTGAAGTGAAAATACCGAGAAGCTCCAATCCAGTGAGTCTCACAGAATCGATTGGGAAGACCGTCTCACGAAAAATTCAGCGCCCTCCAGAGGAGTGGATCATTGTGCCTGTGCCGGCGATCGTAGTCCCAGAAGATTGGGAAAAGGCAAATGAATTAATTGCAGAAAACAAAGGTCGACATGATGCAAAGACCCCATTCCTTCTAACAGGTCTTATTACCTGTGCAACCTGTGGGTACCACTATGTAGGCAGGCTTAGGAAAGAGCGAAGAGGTAAAAACAAAATTGAATACACACTGACTAATTATCGCTGTTCCGGGAGAGGAAATCGGGTTCCCGCAGTTGCACAAAAAATTGGGTGCAATCAAAAACAAATTTCCATGAGAATCCTCGACCAAGCAGTTTGGTCCGTGATCTACGACGTTTTGTTGGATCCAGAGATTATGCTTGGCGCTTTGGAAAGGGAATTTAATAGTGAGCAGAACGAACAGGCCAGAAATCAAATAGAATTTCTTGAAGATCAAATCAAAGAATTGAAGCTGGAGGATGAGCGATTATACAGAGCGTATCTGGCTGATGCGTTTGATGAAACCGAATATGCCGAACAACGCAGCCTTATAACGAATCAACTGCAAAAACTACAAGCTGAAATAAGCCGAATCGAAGGGAACGTGATGTTGCCTGAACAGTTTGAAGAACGAAAGCAGGAAATACTTGCAATATGTCAAAACGCCAAAAAAAGTGGATTGGTATTCGACGCCCCATTTGAAGTACGTAAAGGTATTATCACAACCATTGTAGACAAGATTACCATAAATGCTAACGAAGGTTGGTTTGAATTGGAAGGCATTATCAATGGCCAATATTTGTTTGAAAATAGCGAAAACATCCGAGATGCGTCTGGCGAACAGGACAATAGTAGTGGGGAAATTGTGCCGATTGTGTGTACTCCTAAGGACAGGGGTTCATCGCCGCCACCAGTTGAAAATTGGCCGGGAAGGTCAACGATCCCTGGGCGCGGCTGATGGTCACAACCTTGTCTTCGATTGGCTGGCGCAGCACTTCCAACACGCGCATGCCAA
>Ga0210047_1000651_pt1 | contig 13217 bp, 12 predicted proteins | sample CryGeyCG2014_300_3_FD_185453 | JGI IMG/M metagenome (GOLD analysis project Ga0210047, IMG submission 185453) | Groundwater microbial communities from aquifer - Crystal Geyser CG01_land_8/20/14_3.00 (SPAdes) (version 2) | ecosystem: Environmental > Aquatic > Deep subsurface > Groundwater | place...
TCCGCAATCTCATAAGATTGCCACGTCGTCCGCCAATATTGCTGGGCGGACTCCTCGCAATGACCCTTCGGGTCAATTATTAATATTTATCTGTGTAAATCTGCGTCCGATTATAATAAAGAATATGAATAAGCCGATTATCGGGATTACGATGGGGGATCCGGCCGGAATTGGGCCGGAAGTAGCTCTCAAAGCGTTGGCCGACCTCAAAATAAGAAAAAACATCGTGCCTCTTTTAATTGGCGAAGATTTTATTTTTGAGAAAGTCAAAAAGATTATCCATTTCCCTCTTCCTATCCGCAGCATTGATGAAATAGAAGAGGCAGGGCTTAAAAAAAATCAAATTAATCTCCTTAATTCAGGGGAAATTGGAAAGAGAGAATTTGTGTCCGGTAAGGTCAACAAAGCCTGTGGAAAAGCCTCCATCGCTTACGTAAGAAAAGCCTTTTTTCTGGCTAAGAACAAAAAAATTGATGCGATGGTTACCGCTCCGATCAATAAAGAGGCGGTTAAATTGTCTGGTTTCCCTTATCCCGGCCATACCGAATTTTTAGCCGCTCTTTGTAGTAAAAGAAAAAAAGCAGGGATGGTTTTGGCGGCAAAAGATTTAAAAGTCCTTTTGGTCACTACCCATTTAGCTCTTCAAAAAGTTCCGGTCGTTCTTAGCCGGGAAAAGGTTTTGGAAAAGATTAGATTGGGTTACCATTTTTTAAAGGATGATTTAAAAATCAAGGCTCCCCGTATCGGCGTTTGTGGTTTAAATCCTCACAATGGGGAGGCCGGTATATTCGGCGATGAGGAGAAAAGAATAATCAAGCCGGCGATTGCCGCCGCCGGAAAAGATGGCATCAACTGTATTGGCCCGGTTTCCTCCGATGTAATCTTTCACCAGGCAGTCCAACAGAAAAAATATGATTTAGTGGTGGCGATGTACCATGACCAGGGGCTTATCCCCTTAAAAACCCTTTACTTTAGAGAAGGAGTCAATATCACCATTGGTTTGCCGATTATTCGCACTTCACCCGACCACGGGACCGCTTTTGACATTGCCTATCAGGGAAAGGCGGATTCCACCAGTATGAAAGAGGCTATAAAATATGCCGCAAGATTGGTCGTTGCTAAAAGAAACAAAAATTCTCCTTAAACAGTATCAGTTTAACCCAAAAAAGAAACTGGGACAGCATTTCCTTATTGACTCATCGGCAATTGAGAAGATTTTAAAGGCAGCCAATTTGGAGAAGGAAGATATAGTTTTTGAGATTGGCAGCGGTTTGGGACTCCTTACTAAAGAATTAGCAAAGAGAGCAAAAAAGGTAATTGGGTTTGAGGTTGATGAGAAACTCTGCTCCATTTCGCAGAGGGTTTTAGCCGGTTATTCCAATGTCGAAATTAAGAGGGAAGATATTCTCCGGGTTTCTCCAGCCGATCTTCATTCCCTGGGAAAATTTAAGGTGGTGGGGAATCTTCCCTATTATATTACCACGCCCATTATCTTTTCTCTTTTGGGATGGAGTAAGAGATTGATGTCGGCGGTGCTCACGGTGCAGAAGGAAGTAGCTGAAAGAATTATTTCTCCCCCGGGCAGAAAGGAATATGGAATTCTCTCCATCGGCGTTCAATTCCACGGTGAGGTAGAAAAGATTGCCGATTTCAAAAAAGAGTGTTTTTTTCCAATGCCTGATGTTGTTTCCTCCTTAATCAGGATGAAAGTGCGCGCGAAACCTCCGGTTCTGGTAAAAGATAAAGAAAATTTCTTTAATCTGGTAAGAGTCAGTTTTAGCCAACGCCGTAAACAACTGGCTAATGTTTTGGCAAAAGGGTTAAATTTCAAGAAAGAAATTATCTCTGATAAACTTTCACTTATAGGTATTGACCCGAAAAGAAGGGCCGAAACTTTGTCAATGGATGATTTTGCCAAACTGAGCAATTTTTTGATAGTATAGTAAAGGATAAACATCCACTTTAAATTGATTCTGCAAAAGGAGGTTTTGGCTGACCGTATTTTTGCCGCGTCTCGTTTTTTTCAGCGAAGAGGTGAGCAGAAAGGCATTGCCGGCATCGGTGGTGGACTCTTAGGCGGAATCTTAGGAGGCGATAGAAATTTTTAACCGAGAACAGAAAGTGGGATATAATGACTAATCAAAAAACGAATTCCAAAACTAAAGATAAACTTCAGGAAATAATTCTGCAAGAAAAGGCAAGAGGAACTCCTAACTTAGAAATCGGGCAAAAATATGGGGTTACCTTCAGGTATATTGAGAAACTTATCACTAAGTCCCAGGGAATTAATATCAGCGCTTTTAATGTTTCTAAAAAAATAAAAGCCCTCTGTCCAAAAGATTTTAGAGAAGAACAAACGACGGTATGGAGTTTTAAACAAAGAGGTAGATGGGCAACTCACAGCGGGGAATACCGCGGAAACTGGTCGCCTTATATTCCCAGAAATGTAATTCTTAAATATTCGAAACAAGGGGAGACCGTTCTGGATTACTTCTGTGGTGCAGGAACTACAGCAGTAGAAGCAAAATTGTTAGGGAGAAGATGCATAGCTTTTGACATAAATGATAAAGCCATAGAGTTGGCAAAGAAGAACCTAAATTTTCACATTTTGTCACAACAGATTTATGAACCAAAACTTGTTGTTGGTGATGCAAGAGATTTATCGTTTTTACAAAATAATTCTGTAGATTTAATCTGCGCTCATCCTCCCTATGCAAATATAATTCACTATACTGATTCAAAGGAAGGAGATTTATCATTTTTTGATATTGATGACTTTTTAAAGGAAATGACTAAAGTTGCTAAAGAAAGTTTCAGGGTTTTAAAACCTGGAAGGCAATGTGCTATTTTAATAGGTGACACGCGAAGGAAGAAAAATGTTATACCTCTGGGTTTTAAACTAATAGATGTATATCTGAAAGCAGGTTTTAAATTGAGAGAGCTTATCATCAAGCGTCAGCATAATTGTAAGACCACAGGATTCTGGTACGAAAATAGTATTAAGTACAATTTTCTTCTCCTGGCACATGAATATTTACCAATTTTTGAGAAGCCTGAATCATCTGAGACTTCACAAGTAAATGAGACAATCGCTACCTATGGTACAATTACTCCAACTTTAGTAAAGCCAGAACTAAAGAGAAAATTAGAACAACTTGAAACAACGACTGTATGGGTTTTGCCGAAGAAGGATTTTGAAAAACAATTAAATAAAAATGTAATAGAAAGATATTCAAATCATAGTGGATATTCAGTTATATTCCTTAATTCAAGTACAAAAGGCAAAACCGGTTTTGAAGTTAGTAAGAGCCAGGAGGAAAAGGAATTACTTTTTATCAAATCTCCATTTTTAAACAATGACTCCTCTCATTCGCAAATTGAACTTTGCTTAAGTAAAATAAAAGAAATCATACATCAAAATTTATCTGAGATAGCCGGCGCTAAATTTGTAGTAATTCAAACAAAAGATGTAAGAGTGAATGGATATATAGAACCTATGGCAAAAAGGATGGTTGATTTATTGAAAATTAATAGTCTGCAACTTAAAGAGATTATACTTGTTACTCGGGAGAATCAGAAAATAGAAAATCAGTCTTCAGATAATTATTTGAAGATAAATCATCAGTACTTACTTGTTTATGAAATAAAAAGATACTGAACTGAAAAAATTAAGAAGAATTAAAAATGGAAAATTTCAACAAATTTTTTAAAATATTATTGACGAATTCTCAAATAACATTATCAAGAGATTTAAACCTAAAGGAAATCAGATTTATCATTTCTAAAATTAATGAATATTTTTATACCAACTATGAAGGCATTGGGTATACAAATATTTTAGATGATGAATTCGAATATTTTTCAGAATTTCATAAATTTTGGGAAAAGTATCATAAGGAAGTTTTAAATCCAAAAATAGATGAAGAGAAGTGTGAGCAAGTTGCTGATGTGCTACATGATGTCTATAAAAAATTTGGGAAAGCCCCATTTTGCGAATTATATGATACATTTTCATTAAAGCCAAAAGAAATCTGTACCATAAAGTATTTTTCTGCAAATCAGGATTTTAGAGGTTCAAGAAAATTTGAAGATTTATTTAAAAAATATTCTGAAGATCCAAGCATATTTGATAAGATTAAAATTACTAGTAGAGGGTTTCCAAATTAATATTGCAGTCCATGCTGTCATTGCGAGGAGTGAAACGACAAAGCAATCCCTTTGTGTATAACGATATGAGATTGCTTCGCTGTCGCTCGCAATGACAAACCATAACAACATTATTTGAAGAACGCTATACTAGCGAGCCTGAAACATTCTTGAAAAATTTGGGAATAACTTCTCTCTCACAGAGTGATAAGCGTGTTAAATATGCAAAGAAAGCCTCACAGATACTCATAGACCATAAAATCGAAGCTTACGATCTATTAGGTTTTTGCGGTAATGATATACTAAAACTGAGAAATTTGCTTATCAGCAATAAAGGTTCAGGTTTTGGCAATAAAAAAACCGATATATTTTTAAGAGATATGATTGTATTGGGAGTTTGGAAGAATCCAAAAAATTTCGATAAGCTAGATGTTGCAAGTGATATAAATACCATGAAGGTCGCTTTAAGGAGTGGAATAATAAAAACTGATATTGCATTAATATCAAGTTTTTTAGATGTTTTCTGTTACCAGTATGGATTAATCGATGAAATAAATGCTCTGGCATGGAGAAAAGTCTGGGAAATTTGGAGCAGAAAATATCCTACAGAGAGCATAGAAAGCCCTTGTTTAATTGATTATTTTGTTTATCGTGTAATCGGTAAAGATTTTTGCAAAGAAACACTATGTATTTTTAAATGTGAAACTAAGAAACATGAATTTAAATGGCATTCCGCGAGAAACAGAACCTGCCAAATATGTTATAAAAACAAGGTTCGAAATAGCGCAATTGTTGTTAAAAAAATGCTTCCATGTATGGATGATGAAGGTTACCTGGTCATTGAGAAAAGTAATTTCGTATCCAGCAGTAATGCACTTTTGCCCAACCTTAAAGAATGCCCATTTGCAGTAGTTTGTAAACCAAAAGATAGTGATTTCATTAAATTGAATCCACCAAAATCTATTAGTATTTTAGGTCAGACAGGCTGGGAAAGTGCTAAGACTAGAGCAAACGAAGGCGGCGGTGGATTAATGTCGTAATACCTTAAGAATATTTCACTATACTTTAAGGGATAGAATCAAAATGACAGGAATAAAAAGTTTATCAGAAAAATCGAGATATTCGTCAGGAGCAATAGAGGAATATAGAAAAAGTAAGTAAATTGGAGAAATTTCAAAGCGTAATTCTGCAAAAGGAGGTTTAGGATGTCTGATGTTATTGACTATAAAATTTATGGGGATGATCTGCAGATTGTTGAGATTGAGTTGGACTCGGGTGAAGGAGTGAGAGCCGAAGCGGGAGCAATGATGTATATGGACGAAGGAATTGAGATGCAGACCTCTACCAGCGGGGGTTTATTTAAAGGGTTCAAGCGGATGGTCACCGGAGAGAGTTTTTTCATTACTACCTTTCTTTTTAATGGAGAGGGGAAAGGGCGTGTTGCTTTTGGAGCTCCCTATCCCGGCAAAATAATCCCTCTGGAGATGGCTCAACTCGGCGGGAGATTTCTCTGTCAGAAGGATGCCTTTTTGTGTGCCGCAAGAGGTGTTGAGATTGAAGTGGCTTTTACCAAAAAGATAGGAGCAGGGCTCTTTGGCGGCGAGGGTTTTATCTTACAGCGGCTTGAAGGTAGTGGACGGGCTTTTGTCCATGCCGGTGGAACGATTATCAAAAGGGAATTATCCGCCAATGAAACCCTGCGTGTAGATACCGGGTGTCTGGTGGCGTTCTCCCCGTCGGTGCAATATGATATTCAATTCGTCGGGGGCTTTAAGAATGCCCTCTTTGGCGGCGAGGGGATTTTTCTGGCGAAAATGACCGGTCCAGGACTGCTTTACCTGCAAAGTCTTCCTTTCTCGCGTCTGGCTGACCGTATTTTTGCCGCGTCTCGTTTTTTTCAGCGAAGAGGTGAGCAGAAAGGCATTGCCGGCATCGGTGGTGGACTCTTAGGCGGAATCTTAGGAGGCGATAGAAATTTTTAACCTGGTGCAAAAAGGGGCCAAAAGTGAAGATTGGATTTTTTGAGATTAAGGGTTGGGAAAAGAAATATTTAAGGAGAAAACTTAAAGGACATTACCTTGAATTTTATAAAGAACCGTTGGATTTGGAAAATACAAAAAAGATTAGAGATTTTGAGGCAATTTCTGTTTTTATCTATTCCAAAATTAACCAACAAATCATAAGGAAACTTTCCGGATTAAAATTGGTTGTCACCCGCTCTACGGGGTTTGACCACATTGACTTAAAAGAGTGCAAATCACGGAAGATTGCCGTTTGTAATGTCCCTTTTTACGGTGAAAATACGGTTGCCGAACATACCTTTGCTTTAATTTTATCTCTATCCCGAAATATCCATAAATCATATATGAGGACCATCAGAGGTGATTTTTCCATAGATGGTTTGGAAGGATTTGATTTAAAGGGGAAAACCCTGGGTGTTGTGGGAGCAGGGCATATCGGTCTACACCTCATCAAGATGGCTAAAGGTTTTGGGATGAATGTTCTGGCTTACGATCCCCATCAGGATAGGTTTTTGGCAGAGGTGCTTGGCTTTAGGTATGTTTTATTAAAAGAGGTTTTAAGGAAGTCCGATATTATCTCCCTCCATCTTCCCCATAACAAATCTACTCATCATTTGATTGACAAAGATACGATTAAACTAATCAAGAAAGGAGCTATTCTGATTAATACTTCCCGGGGAGGCATTGTGGATACAGAGGCATTGATTGAAGCCCTTGATAAAAAAATCTTAAGTGGTGCCGGTCTTGATGTTCTGGAAGGGGAAGAACTGATTAAAGAGGAAAAACAGCTGTTATACGACCCCAAGAAATTGCAAGCCCTGGGTAATCTTGTAAAAGACCATATTCTTTTAAGGAAAGACAACGTTGTTTTCACGCCCCACATCGCTTTTTACAGTCAGGAGGCCCTGGAAAGAATATTGGAGACAACAATGCAAAACATTATTAACTTTTTATCGGGTAAACCGCAGAACATTCTTTGCTAGTGCGCTGTAACTGAAACAGTTTTATAGAGAAAGCAGATATTTTCAGTCCGCCAATAGTATTGTTCGCCTAGCAGACTGGCGAATCTTAGCGAATCCGCCAGTAGTATTGGAGGACTGGCGGATTACTAAAGATAGCAGTATAGATTAGTGGCGCAATTTCCACAGACACACAGATGATAGCGCAACTGTCATTGCGAGGGACGAAGTCCCGTGGCAATCTCATAAGATTGCTTCACTCATTTCATTCGCTCGCAATGACATTGTTTAATTCTATAAGCTTTGAATCAGTGAATATCTGTGTTAATCTGTGTCAAAATAAAAACGAAATTCCTAATGGCAATGAGATTAGATTGCTTCGTCTCTCTGTTCTTCGCAATGACTTCTCTTTGCCTTGTCATTGCGAATCCGCCAGTGTTATCTTGGGCGGATGTAGCAATCTCACAAAAAGGTGTAAAATAACCAGGAGGTCTTATGAAAAAGCATATTCTTATCATTTTAGTTGATAAGCGAAAAAAATCTGCTGTCAATGTTCAGAAAATTTTAACGGAATGGGGATGTTTAATCAAAACTCGTCTTGGTATCCATGATGGAGTTTTGGACAATTGTTCTGAGAGCGGTTTAATCATTTTAGAGTTGGTTGGAGAAGAAGAAAAGATTAAGGAACTTGAAAGGAAACTCAATTTATTATCCAGGGTCAGTGCTAAATTAGTAATATTGGATATTTGATAACCCAGAAATGGATTCCCGCTTACTGATTGCGGGAATGACAGCAGGAGGAAAAAATGCTAAGAAAAATTAATAGTAGAAGTATAATAATATTGGCGTGGTTTTAGGAGAAGTTTATTATGCCTGATACACTTGCAATCACGATAATTTCTATTATTGTATGCACTGTCCTTGGTGCTTTTATTAGGGGAAAACTCCAGGATAAATGCCTGAAGGATTTTTCCGGGAATACCGTGAATTTGGAAGCAACAACCGGCAAGATAGTTTGCGGTAAACTAAGCGTGGAAAATACCGGATTGGAATTGGTTTATACCGGCAAGCATAAAGATGAAGTAGGGACAAGTTATATCCTATATAAATACGAATATCCTACTATTCAAGCCTTAGTTCGCTATCACAATGAGTTAGATGAGGATGGAAAGAAAAAACGAGAAAGGGAATTAAAAAGAACTTACCATCCTTCTTTCTTAAAAAGATTAAAAAGAAGAATACAGAATTTCTTTAAGACGGTAAAGGATTCGCTAATGGATGTAGTAAATCTATTAATCGGCCGGGTCAAAGCAGCAACTCCGGTTGGCGGGCTGCTAACCTCCCAGGGCAAATACACCGCGCAGATAAAACAGGAATTAGTAGGTTTTGTGGGAACAGCTTTTGAGCCCTTACTGGAAAGGCACATTGGAAAGAAAATTATCCTTGAGCTGGCTAAAGGTGATAAAACGTTTGAATATCCCGGCGTGTTAAAGGACTATACGACGGAGTTTATCGAGATTATGGACGTTGATTACAGAATAAAAGAAGACCAAATTACCAGAAAAGCAGACCTGATAGTTCCCAGAAAATATGGCGTTATCCGCCATCTTGACGAATAGGTCAAAATAATATATTACCTGAAAAAATAGGGAGACCGAAAAATGGCAGAAAGGATTAACCGCAAGGGAGTAATAGTATTGGTGATGGCACTGGCAGGTTTGATGTTGGGAGTAAGCGAGGGTCAGACTGCTCCTTGGTCAAACATCCTTGAAGAAATAAAGGCAAAGTATGTAAACTTCGAGAAAGAGGTCAAGGATATAACCATTCTGCAAGAGATAAAGGCATCCGCTCCTCAAGGAGAAATAACTTCAGAGATGAAGATACTAAAAAAGGGCAGGAAGTTTAGAATAGAGACCTCACTGGCGACTTCTGGGATTCCTGCAGGAATGGAAGAAATGAAGGCCATTATCATCTCTGATGGCAAAGATAGCTGGATGATTTCTCCTTTCACGGGAAAGAAAAAGATTTCGGAGGAGGAAGAAAAGCGGTATCAAAAAGTAGATTGGTGGAATTGGTTCTCAGAAAAGGCAAAAATTGTGGGAACGGAAAAGGTTGGTGAACGGGAATGCTATGTGGTAGAGGTTGAAGAGGGGGAAAGAGTTCCATTTACCAAAGTATGGATAGACAAAAAGGAGTTACTTTTAGTTAAAGGTGAAGCCGAGGTGCCTGTTATAAAGAAAAAGATGGGATATCTATTTTCTGATTTTAGAAAGATAGAGGGTGGTTGGGAACTACCTTACCGAATTGAGATCAGTATGGATGGCAGTCCTTTATATACTTCATTTATCAAGTCCCTTGAGATAAACAGCGGGCTTTCCGATGACCTATTTGACCCGGATAAGGTAGAGGTGAAAGGGCCCAATATGCAGGAGATGATGAAAAAGATGATGCAACGGGGAGAGAATGAATAATCATTATGAAGAGGGCAAGAGCGAAGTTGAGAATGTAAAACAAAAGAGAAAAAAATGAACAATGAAAAAACAATTTTGCCTATTTTAACTATTAGCGAAACAGAACCTACGCCACTTCTTCAGGATTTTGCCACATTTATTCATTACTTAATCGGTCACCACATTGTCTTAACCCGGACCAACGAGTTCATATCTGGGAAAGAGTTATACGAACTAAATCAAATGATGACTTATCCCCTCCCGGATAGTACTTCACGAACCGAGCAACCTTCCTATCCTCTTTTGCACCTGTTTTATTATTTGGTTTTGGCAGGAAAATTGTTCCAGAAAACTTCTAAAAAGGGCAGGAGATTGGTTTTAGAACCAACTGGACGTCTTCAGATATACGAAGAATTAAAACCCGCAGAAAAGTATTTCTTCCTGTTGGAGACTTTCTGGGTAGATGCTGACTGGGAAAAATTACAGGGAACCCATGCTCACTCGCCTATAGATACTGTCCCTGCAGTTTTGGAGTATATGAGTAAACAACAAGCAGGGAGGAAAATTCGGCTAAAAGATGAGAGGAAGATTCCCAATCTGATTTGGATATTCTGGGATTGGGGATACTTCTTGCTTTATTTTTCCTTTTTCGGTTTCTGGGATGTAACGCGCGATGAGGATACGCTCAAACAGTATGGGGTTAAACGTTATTTCCAAGCGGAATCAATAACACCTTCAGCTTTTGGGGTGAGGATGTTCCTAATCTTAAAGGAAGCAAGGAAGTTGCCTTATTGGAATTTGCCCAGTCGACGTAAATCTGGCGAATGGAAAAATATACCTGGATCTCCATTGCCTGATGAAAACCCTTTCTTCCTGCCTTTTATTCCGCTTTTTCCTGAGGGAGAATTACAAAAGAGTTTGCCTCGAGAGGGAATCAAATTTGTAGACGGGACATATATCTTCAAAGTTTCCTTAGCTAAAGACCTTTGGCGACGGATAGAGATATCGGCGAATCACACCTTATTGGATCTACACGGCGCTATTCAAGAAACCTATGATTTCGATGATGACCATCTTTATTCCTTTTTCATGGACGGCAAACGTTGGTCGCACGAGAGATTCACTTCTCCTTTTGACGATGAAGGTCCACACGTAGATGAAGTTCGTATTGGCGAATTGGGTTTATTTGCAGGACAGAATATTCTTTACCTGTTTGACTATGGTGATGAATGGAAGTTCCGAGTGGAATTGGAAGATATTCGTCTTAAAGGACCTAAACCTCGTAAACCAAAGGTTATAGGAAAGAAAGGAGAATCTCCTGAACAATACCCACGATATGATGAGGAGTAAGGTTTTGAATCCAGGCTTGATTTTTACAGTCTGTCCAGGCATACTTTAATAATAAATCTGATGTAATATTTCTTGAAGGATTACCAGATAAACCAGAGAGTTTGCCCCATTCAGGATATTATCGTAAAGGATTATGAAAACAGTATAAATAATCTCTTTCATAATACAGATGTCGAAAGAGTAAAAAGATATGGAAGAATCTTGGGAGATAGAGAGCGAATATTACTACAAAAAACAATGGGATAAACTCATAAAAAGAAATGGACAAGGAAAATCATAAAACCGAAAAAGAGCTTCAAGAGATAATCTTGCAAGAGAAGGCAAGAGGAACCCCTGATTTAGAGATCGGCCGAAAATATGGGGTTACTTTTAGATATATTGAGAAACTTATTATTCACAGCGGTAAAAATGGATAAGCAAAAACTAACTTGGAAAGATGTTGTGAAAGATGCCTTATTAAAATTAGGTGGACAAGGCCATCTCTCTGAAATTAATAAAATCGTAGAAGATTATCCTAAGACTGAGACTAATCCAACTTGGCGGGATACCATTCGGAGGGTTGTAAGACAGTATAAAATATTTGTGCCAGTGCCACCCGAAAGAAGTGGTATTTATAAAGTTGTAGAAGAAATTTCAATAAAGCCCGAGGCACAAGGTTTTACTGAAGAACCAGAAATTGATCATGGGATTGCACAGGGAATGTTGGTAACGCTCGGAAGAATTTATGGATACGAAACCTACGCACCACCGCACGATCAAACCATCAGAAAATTTCAAGATAAGCCATTAGGGGAGTATATAACTGTATCTGATTGCACTGATATTTTTAGAGGTCCAAATTTATCAAAGATTAGAGAAATAGATTCATTATGGTTTGACGAAGATGATTACGGGCTATTTCCAGCTTACGCTTTTGAAATAGAGGAGACAACAAGAGTAAAATCTGGTTTGGATAGGTTGTTAAAGATACCAAAAAGATTTCCTGCACAATTTTTTATTATTGGACCAAGTACAAAAGAAAAGAATTTATTTGACCAATATATCAATCAAACGCCGTTTAGAAATTTCAAAGATAAATTTTTGTTTAGACTTTACGAAGAATTAGAAGATCTTTACAACTCTGCTTTGATTCATAATGGCCAACGAGAGCAATTTGGAATCATTGAAAGGAGGAAGTAAAAACTATGATCAAAATAATTATTGATTCCCAATATCATCGTGGCCAATTTGATGATTGGCTGGCTGGTGGGAGAGTCGAATATAAAGATAAGAAATATTATTGGTCGGCCCAGAACAGTAATTATGGTTTTGGCTGGGAAATTCGACCAGTTTCTGAAGAAGATTGGGACAATATTGCTGAAGACGAATTTAGCGAAATCATAAAGCTTATAGAAAAATGTCTTTATGAACACAAATCAGAATTCAGATTTTGAGTTTCTTTGTCAGAAAGGAAGGTAGTTATGGATACCACAAAAAAACATTTTATAGAAAGAGCGAATAAAATAGGAATATTGTTTGTCAGGGAAAGAAATTCGGAAGAAGATCGTACAGGCTGGGGTGCACTTGAGTTTACTCTAAAGAATGGTGAAATTTTTATTATAGCTGGTTATGAATTTGGACAAGGAGACGAAGAACATGGATTATGGGTAGATATGAACGTGATTAATCCCAAGATATTTCCCAAGATGCTTAAAAAAATTAAGCGGAAACTATCAGAAATTAAGAAGGCAAAAGAAGAGGATACCATATCCTCTTGGCTTAACCATCAGCTAATATATCCTAATCAAATATCGCCAGAAAAACAAAGATAAATGGTCAAGAATTAGAACTCCTAAACATATTCATTGGGCAGTTGACGTTCTTATAAAAATGCATTCTGATAAAGAAAAGACCGAGCAATTTTTAGATTTTTTGATTGAGATTTGGGATAAAACCAAACCATTTAAAAATCACGAAGAACGAAAGAATCTTCTCAGTATCAATTATTTATTGGAGTCCAATAAAGAAGAACGCTAAATGCAAATTAATGAACAAAGCCTGATAAATCAGGCAACTACATCTTCGTAACTTATTGTAGTTGCTCAATTTATTGAGCTAAATGTTTTATACTTTGAACAAAAACTGATGGGGAACTGGAAGGCCGGTTGGGCTTATGAGGAATATCAAAGGTTGAAAGATAACGGAGTCGAGATAATATCCCTTGATCACAAGATATATCCTAAAAATGTTTTGAAACTTATGGAAGATGGTGCACCTCCTCTTCTGTTTTGTAAAGGACAACTCTCATTGTT
>Ga0210047_1000663_pt1 | contig 13123 bp, 10 predicted proteins | sample CryGeyCG2014_300_3_FD_185453 | JGI IMG/M metagenome (GOLD analysis project Ga0210047, IMG submission 185453) | Groundwater microbial communities from aquifer - Crystal Geyser CG01_land_8/20/14_3.00 (SPAdes) (version 2) | ecosystem: Environmental > Aquatic > Deep subsurface > Groundwater | place...
TGCTATCTCCCGCGCAAGCCGAATACCTGCCCGACAGTGCGCAGCAGGATGATGATGTCCATCAGCAGGTTGCGGTGCTTGATGTAGTAGAGGTCGTATTCGAGCTTGGTCGCCATTTCTTCGACGGTGGTGTAGTAGCTGTAGTTGACTTGCGCCAGGCCGGTGACGCCCGGCTTGACCAGCAAGCGCGCCCGGTAGAAGGGGATCTGCTTTTGGAATTCGGCGATCCATTCCGGGCGCTCGGCGCGCGGCCCGACCAGGCTCATTTCACCGCGCAAGACGTTGAGGAACTGCGGCAGCTCGTCAATGTGCGCCTTACGCAGCAGATTACCCACGCTGGTAATGCGGCTGTCCTTTTCCTGGGTCAACTGGACTTTGCCATCCTTTTCGGCGTCCTGGCGCATGGTGCGGAACTTGTAAACGTCGTAAGGCTTGCCGCCCTTGCCGGAACGGATTTGCTTATAGATAATGGGCGAGCCGCTGTCGAGCAGGGTGAGGATTGCAACCAGAGGATAGATCGCTGCACAAATACCCAGGCCGACCAAACCGCCCATGATGTCGAGGAAACGCTTGCCGGCTTCGTAGAACCCGCCGACGCGCGCCTCGTCCACGAAGGAACGCAGCAACCAGTCCGATTCCAGGTGACGAACAGGTACACGTCCCATCATCTCCTCATACAATGTGGGCATGGGCGTGACCTCGATGCCGCTTTCCTGTGCATCCAGGATGGCTTGGAAGGTGCTGCCCTGCATCTCGCCGGTAATGGCAACGACGATGTCGGTAACGCGCTCTTTTTCTGCAATTTCCAGCAGGTGGTCGCTTTGGCCGAGAATTGGGTATTCCTCCACCTGCTCGCCAAGTTTCTTCGGGTCATCGTCAATGAAACCGACAAGGAAGAAAGGCGAAGGCCAGAGGTTTTTATAGGCTTCAGCCAGCCTCTGTCCGGCCTTCCCAGCCCCTACGACCAACACGCGGCGCATAAAGGTGGGCGCGGTGAAAATGCGAATGTAGACAAGTCTCCAGAGCAAGGTCAGGCCAGAGGCCGCAACGAGAAAAACTCCAATGCCAATCCGGTTCAATGAGCCTTTCACCAGCACGTACACGAAGGCATAAATTACCAAACCAATCAGCGCCGCGACGGCAATGCCGCGCACGGTCGTGCGCCAATTGTGGGCTCGGTGAACATCGTAAAGCTCGACCAACAGCACCAGCCAACCCAATGGCAGGAGATAAAACCAAAATTCTACGCGTTCCTGCAGGAAACCGAGCGAGAACTTGAACCAAAGATCGCGCTGTCCCCAAACGTAAAGAGCCACGAACAAGGCGATGGCAGCCATGGCCATATCGCCAATGATGAGTATGAGCCGTTTTTCGCTGGGACGGACCCGCCAACCTGCAGGTCTTGGTGTGATTTTGGAGTTATTTGTCTTCATCTGTTACTTAATCATACTCCATAAAAAGCCCGCACCCCAGGCAATGTGCATGTCTGCAATGGCCAATGGAAGGCCGATCATCAAAGTCCATTTTCGCTGGCGGATGGCGGTCTGGATGCCGGCAAGGGTCAAGAAAAGCGCGTAGAGCAGCACTTCGGCAGCCAGCAGCCAGCGGAAAAGCGGTGAAAAGATTGCCAGAACCGCTCCCCCGATCAGACTGAGAACGAACAGCGGCGGGAGGCCTTGCCGCCAGCGCAGCGTCTCTGGATAGCGCTTCAGCATCTTCTGCTTCCAGTAGCCGTAGCGCCAGAATTGGCTGGCCAGCGCCGTCAGTGTGGGCCGGGCATAATAGACGGAGCGAATGGCCGGGTCGAGCCAGATGCGGCCGCCGGATTTTCGTATGCGGGTGTTGAATTCGTAATCCTCGTTGGTCAGCAGCGTTTCATCGAAAAAGCCGAACAGGGCAAGCTGTTCACGCTTGAAAGCGCCGAACGGGACGGTATCCACGTAGGCAGCCTTTTCGGCGTGACGGTAGAGTGCGTCGCCGACGCCGAGCGGATGCGCGGCGGCTGCGGCGATGGCTTGGGCTATCCAGCCGTCCGCGCCGGGGCGGATCTCCCAGATGCCGCCGACATTCTCGCCCAGCCCGGCTTCCAGCGCGGCCACGCAGCGCTCGACGTAATCCGGGTAAGGCATCGAATGGGCATCCAGGCGGACGACGATCTCCCCTTTGGCTGCCTGCAAGGCGCGATTGAGCGCAGCCGGGATGATGCGCGCCGGGTTGTCCACCACGCGGATGTGCAAATCGGGATGTTTCTCGGCGAAGGTTGAGATCTCGCCGCGCGTGCCGTCGCTCGACATGCCGTCGGCGATGACCACCTCCATATCGGCGCGCGGATAGGTTTGCGCGTCAATGGCTGCGAGCAGGGCGCGGATCGTGGCTTGCTCGTTGTAACAGGGGATGATGATGGAGATGGGAGATGGCATGCGGTTGCGTTTTAGGCGTTACGTTTCAGCGTAATGCGTAATGCGTAAAACGTAATGCGTAATGCGTAAAACGTAAGGCGTAATGCGTAAAACGTAAGGCGTAATGTGTTATTTCTTACGCTTCGCGACGGGCTTATCAGCCGGTGGGGTGAGCGGGAGCCTGACCGTGAAGGTGCTGCCCTCGTCCGGCGCGCTGCGGACGCTAATTGTACCACCATGCGCCTGGACGATTTCCTTGACGATGGCCAGCCCCAGCCCGGCCCCATGTTTCCCGCCGCCGGAGCGGGAAGGGTCGGCCTGGTAGAAACGGTCGAAGATGTGCGTCAGGGCTTCGGCTGGGATGCCTGCTCCGCTATCCGCCACGTCTACCTGGACCTCGGAGCCGATCAGCGCGGCCTGCAGCGTGACCTGTCCTCGAGCAGGTGTGAAATTCAGGGCGTTATCTACCAGGTTGGTAAAGACCTGCGCCAGCCGGTCGCCATCTCCGCTGAGAGGGGGCAGCGCAGCGGATTGCATTTGCAAGTTGATGCCCGCCTTTTTGGCTTGTGGTGTGAACTTCTCGACCACGCTGTTGAGCAGAGCAGGTATATCCACTGGCGCGCGCTGAAAGTCGGCGGTGCCGGCGTCGAGGCGCGCCAGGTCGAGCAGGTCTAGCACCATGCGGTGCATCCGCCCGGCTTCATCATAGATCACCCTGGCGGCCTGCTGGCGCGCTTCGGGCGAGTCAGCCGCGCCGTCCAGGACAGCCTGTGCGAAGCCCTGGATCGAGGTCAGCGGGGTTTTGAGTTCATGGGAGACGTTGGCGACGAAATCGCGCTGGGATTTCTGGCTGGCCTGAACGCGTGCCGTCATCTCATTGAAGGCGCGCGTCAGCGTCTGCACCTCGCGCGGCCCCTTGAGCGGAAGGGCGGCAGTCTGCCGCGCTGGCATCTGACGCGAGGCCGCCACCACCTGCTGGAGCGGATCGGCGATCCAGCGCGCCACCCCAAAGGCTATGACCAGGGATAAGATCAGCGCCAACGCACTGGCCTCGATGAAAGGCAGGAAAAGGTCATCCCGGATGATGGTCAGCAGCTGCACCTTTGGGCGCGGCACAGCCAGCACCAACCAGCGTTCAGCCGATAACTTTTCGGCCATGAAAAGCCAATATGCTCCCGAATCATCTTTTATCACCCTGTTTAAGAGAAGAGTGCGCAGCAGGCGCGGCAGGGAAAAGGCCGGGGAGCTTCCAGCGCGTGAGTCAGCCTGCAATTGACGGTTCTTATCGAATACCAGCAGGCGCACGTCGTATGTTCGGTCGTACTGCTCGAGGATCGGCAGGAGGGAATCTATCGGCAAGCTTCCCAGACCGGGTTGGTTTGTTTGCAGGCTTGCTTCTATGTCCCGCAGGCGCGTGAAGGTTTGCCGGTAAACGAAAGGATTCCGGATGAGGTAGACGATGATGAATAAGGCTGTTACGGTCAGCGCGGCTAAGACCAGCAGGGCGTAACTGAGCCAGAGGCGGGAACGGAGGGAGGAGAACATTTCGATTTACGATTTACGATTGACGATTGACGATTTACGAATTGACCACGAGTTTGTAGCCGATGCCGGTTACGGTTTCGATTCGAACCGTGCTTCCCGCCAGCTTCTTACGCAGGTGGGCGACATGAACATCCACGGTACGCGTCTGCCCGTAGAAGTCGAAACCCCAGGCCTGCTGCAGTAATTGCTCGCGGCTCAAGACGCGGCCGCGCTGCCCGGCCAGGGTCAGGAGCAGGTCGAATTCCTGGGTGCGCAGGTCGAGGCTCCGATTGCCGAGGCGGACTTCGCGGCTCGCCGGGTCAATAGTCAGATCGCCGATGTGGATCGGGGCAGTATCCGCCTGAATCGCCCGTTCACTACGCCGCAAGATGGCTTTCACACGCGCAACCAGTTCGCGCGGGTTGAACGGCTTGGTCAGGTAATCGTCCGCGCCCAGTTCCAGGCCGAGGATCTTGTCAATATCCTCGTCGCGAGCGGTGAGTATCAGGATGGCGACGGGATCTTTCTGCGCCCGCAGGCGGCGGCAGACCTCCAGTCCGTCCAGCCTGGGGAGCATGACATCCAGAACGATCAGGGCGGGACGCAGGCTGGCTGCCGCTTCGAGAGCCGCTTCGCCATCCCCGGCTGTTTCGACGCGGAAATTCTCGCGCTCCAGATACATGCGCGCCAACTGGACGATGGAAGGCTCGTCGTCAACGAGCAGGATGAGTTCGTTCATGGTGGGGAGACCCTAAAGGTCTCAAAGACCTTTAGGGTCTAGTATGGCAACCACCTCGATCTCGACGCTTGCGCCTTTGGGCAGCCCGGCCACGGCGACGGTCGAACGCGCCGGCGGGTTCTGGGTAAAGAATTCGGCGTAGATCGCGTTCATCTTTGCGAAATCGGCCATATCTTTGAGGAAGACGGTGGTCTTGATGACGCCATCCAGGCTTGTACCGGCGGCCTCGAGCACATTCTTCAAGTTGGTGAGTACCTGACGCGTTTCCGCCTCGACGCCGCCCGGAACCAGTTCGCCTTTGGCGGGATCCAGACCGATCTGCCCGGCGGTATAAACCAGGTTTTCGACCTGAATCGCAATCGAATAAGGTCCGATGGCGCGCGGCGCCTTTTCGCTGGTGATGACTTTCTTACTTTTGGGAGCGGGCATTTTTCACCTCGTTGGGAGAGATTTTTGACATAGTAGCAAATTATGTGCTTGGCTAGTTTCCGCTCACGCCGGATTGCCAAATCCGGCGCAGTAGGCCTGGATTTGGCAATCCAGGCCGAGCAGAGGCAAGATTTCGGCTTCTCTTTTCACTCAAGCACATAATTTGGAGACTATGTCAGATTTTTCTTGATTCTACTGCAAAATAAGTAAAATCCTCGTAAAAATTTTTTTCTCGACCTTTGCTTGACAATCTTCCTCTCTACGTGTAAAATCACACCCGCTCGACAACGGGACAACGGGACAACGGGACAACGAATGACTCAGGCCGAGATAGCTCAGTTGGTAGAGCACGCGACTGAAAATCGCGGTGTCCCCAGTTCGATTCTGGGTCTCGGCACTCTCGGCCGGAAAGCAAGGCCAATTGCGGGCGTAGTTCAGTGGTAGAACGTCTCCTTGCCAAGGAGAAGGTCGTGGGTTCGAATCCCATCGCCCGCTCAGGTTAGCCAATGGCGGATGGCAGATAGCGGATGGTAAGGCGGAAGCCATTTGCTATCTGCCATCAGCTATCTGCTATGAACCATCTGCTATCAGCCAAAACGGCGTCGTGGCCAAGTGGGAAGGCAAGGGTCTGCAAAACCCTGATCACGGGTTCAAATCCCGTCGACGCCTCTGCAAAACCCTGATCACGGGTTTCCTCTACGAGGACTACGCAAATCCCGTCGACGCCTCTGCAAAATCCTGATCGCGGGTTTCCTCTCCGAGGACTACGCAAACCCCGTCGACGCCTCTGTAAACGAGTCCGAGAGGGCTCGTTTTTCTTTCTCTTTCCAAACCCTCCTCCTCCCGGCGTGCGGATGCTCAACACGTCGCCGGCCTGTAAATCCACTGAGCCTTTTCCGGGGAGGGGGATTTCCTTTCCATCCCTGATGATCACATTCTCGCCCGTTTTCCCAGCCTGGCCGCCTGCCAGCCCGTATGGCGGGAAACGCCTCCGCTCGGAGAGCAAGGTGACCTGGCAATCAGTCAGCACCTGGATATAGCGCCGGATGCCGTCGCCGCCGCGATACTGTCCCGCGCCGCCCGAACCGCGCCGAATTTCGTAGCGCAGTACGCGCAGGGGGTAAGTGTATTCCAGCGCCTCGACCGGCGTATTGAGCGTGTTGGTCATGTGCGAGTGGAGCGCAGATGGGCCATCTGAGGCGGGTCGCGCCCCCATCCCACCGCCGATGGTTTCGTAGTAGGCAAATGCCCCCCTGCTGCGCGTCCCCCCATTTTCGTTCCTAAAATGGGGGGACCACAGGGGGGCTCCAATGGTCACATTGTTCATCGTGCCCTGGCTGGCAGCCGGAACCTTATCCGGGCAGGCTTGCGCCAGAGCGCCCAGCAGCACATCCACGATGCGCTGGGATGTCTCTACATTACCGCCAGCCACAGGTGAAGGCGGCAGAGCGTTGCCGACCGTGCCGGGCGGGGCAATCACCTCGATGGGAATCAGACAGCCGGAGTTGTTGGGCGTGGAGAGCAGCTTGAAAGTTTCAAGCTGGCCGGAAGCGGGGGAGAAGACGACAAAGTCGGTGAACGTGCCGCCGATGTCAATGCCAATGTGCAGGGGTTCGTTTTCCATTGGTCATCATTATAACCGGCCATAATTTGTTTGACATTTATTGGCATTCGCTATAGAATTGAGACGAACACGTTATTCATTGCTGGAGGTCTTATGCAAACCGAACTTACTCAACCTGGAAGACTGCTTGCCTCGGATGGCCGCCTGGCGCAAGTCGGCTGGGCGCGCCAGCCACTGCTGGATTGCAACCTGGAAAATGCCCGTTTCTATGCCCTGCGCGCCTTCCAGCGTTTCCGCATCAAACGCTGGGATTATTACGCCATCTTCACCCCGCGGTGGTTCTTCTCTGCCACCATCGCGGACCTCGGATATGCCGGTAACATCTTCGTCTATACCATGGATTTCGAGACTGGCGACTTACATGAGGAGGGACTGGTCATCCCGTTGAGCAAAGGGATCAACCTGCCGCGCAACAGCACCGAAGGCGATAGCCACTTCGAGAATGCGCAAGCGCGCCTGGACTTTCGCCTGCTTCCCGATGCCCGGCAGATTTCTATCTCCTGGCCGGGATTCCACGACGGTCGCGGCATCCAGGCCGAAGTCAGCCTGCGCTGCCCGCCAGAACACGAATCGATGACCATCGTCATCCCGATTGGGGAGCGGCGCTTTTACTACAACCGCAAGATCAATTGCTTACCGGCTGAGGGGGTTCTGCAATATGGGAATGTGCGCGAGGAGTTGAATCCGAAAACCTACCTCGGCTCACTGGACTGGGGCCGCGGCGTTTGGGAGTATCGCTCGTTTTGGAACTGGGCGTCCGCTTCTGGCTTTTTGCCGGATGGGCGCACGGTTGGCCTGAATCTGGGTTGCGGCTTTGGTGATTTATCTGCGGCGACAGAAAACGCCTTGATACTCGAAAACCGTATTCACAAACTCGACCAGGTCAAATTCGATTACCTATCCGGCGATTACATGAAAGCGTGGAAGTTCACCGATAATGAAAGCCGCCTCGACCTGACCTTCGTCCCCTTCAAAGAGCGCCTGGCGCAGACGAATCTGGGCGTCATCTTTAGTGAAGTACACCAGATATTTGGGCGCTATAACGGCCGGGCCGTGGCCGATGACGGTAAGGTCATTCAAATCAAGGATTTGATCGGATTCGCCGAGGAACATCAAGCGAGGTGGTGATACTTCATGTAAATGGATGACATAGGCTCCCGGTGTCTCACCGACACCGGGAGTCTGATCTAATGCAACCATCAAGGTATCTGTCTATTACCCATAAGTCCGTTTTGGACGGCTTTTGGCAGCAACGACCGCCATATATTGGGGCAAAAGTGTTGAATTGACCGCCACATATAGAGCGTTCCCAAGATGTGGGTAATAGATAGATAAAGGTATAATTGTCCCAGGTTGACATATCAACCTACTGACGTATATTTCTATATGGGTCTTCCATCGTTGCCAAAGAGATGAGCGCCCATTTTTTCCACCTTTGCACGCCAAATTCAATATTCATTTCCCTGCGAGGATACCCGATGGACCAAAAACTCACACTCGGCTCCAAATTCCGTTACGGCCTGGCTGATCTTGGCTTTTCCCTGATCACATCGGCCATGCAATTTTTCCTGCTCTTCTACTACACCGACGTGGCCGGCATCAACCCGGCCCTGGCCGGTGTAGCTTTGATGGTTGGCAAGCTCACCTGGGACGCTTTTAACGACCCCTTGTTTGGTTACTGGTCTGATCGCACGCGTTCCCGTTTCGGCCGCCGGCGGATCTATATGCTTATCGGCGCGGTGCCCCTGGGCATTGCCGCCTGGATCATTTTCTCACTGCCCAAGGGACTGACCGGCGTGCCAGCCTTCTTTGCCGTGCTGCTCAGCTTCTGGCTGGTAGATACCTTCCATACCATGACCGCCACGCCCTATTATGCCTTGACCCCCGAGCTGACCCGCGACTATACCGAACGTGCCAGCCTGACTTCAATCCGTATGGTGTATAACGTTGTCGGTTATATCCTCGGTGCAGCGTTGACCACCATCCTGGCCGGAATATTCAATGGGGCCGGATTAAACCTGCATCAGGCCTGGAGCGCCACTGGCGCGGTCTTTGGGGTCATCGCTATAATTACTACTCTGCTTACCACATTTTCTATCAAGGAACGACCTGAGTTGGCCGGGGAACCATCCCAACTGCCGGCGGTCAAGGCAGTCCTGACATCATTTAAGAACCGACCGTTTGTTATCCTGATGGTCGCCTTTATTTTGAGCAGCTTCAGTTTCACCGTGCTGACCGCACTGGTGCCCTACTTCATACAATACCAAATGGGCATGAAAGACCAGGTCCCGTTTGTGCTCCTGGTCATGCTGTTGACCATCGGCGTCTTCCTCGCCCCCGCCAAGTTGATTTCAGATAAGATCAACAAGGGCCCGGCATATGCGCTGGGGTTGTTCATCGCCTCCCTGGCCATCATTACCAGCTTCTTCTTCCCGCGTGGGCCTTCACCATTGATTTATGTAGTGGCAGCAATTGCTGGTATGGGATTCTCAGCGCAGTGGGTTTTCCCGTGGAGCATGCTGCCGGATGTGGTTGAATATGACGAAAAAATGACCGGTGAACGCCGCGAAGGAGTTTATTACGGATTGTGGGCCTTTCTGTCCAAGTTCACCGGCGCCCTCGGCGTAGCAGTCAGCGGTTGGGCTTTGCAGTTGTTTGGCTACGTGCCGAATGTAGAGCAAACAATCCGGGCATTGTTCGGCATCCGCTTCTTTTTTGCAGTGGTGCCGGCGGTGGTCATCCTGATCAGCCTGCCGTTCTTGATCTGGTATCCCATTACGCGCAAGACTCATGCCGCGTTGCTGCAGGAACTGGCAGAGAGGAAAGCTGCAACCGAAAAGATATCGTAACGACGCTGTGCAGTGCCCTATAAGGATTGAACGTCAGTCTGGTAAACGGCTGAAGTTGTTATCACGAACAAGCCAGGATGGCATCATGTCTGAGTTGAGCGGCGCGAGCCTGCACATTACCGGTATCGTTCAGGGAGTTGGTTTTCGGCCATTTGTATATAGCCTGGCGAAACGTTATACATTGACAGGCTGGGTGCGCAACACCTCCGCCGGGGTGGATATCGAGGTGGACGGTACGAAATCTGCCTTGGATGATTTTCTGTGTACCTTGAAGAATGAACTCCCGCCGCTGGCGCGCATGGACGATCTGCGGGTAACCTGGCGCGGCTCGAACGGTTTCACGACCTTCGAGATCCTCCACTCCGAGGCTGTCGCGGGAGCGTTCCAGCCGATTTCCCCGGATGTCAGCCTCTGCCCGGACTGCTTGCGTGAACTATTTGATCCGAAAGACCGTCGTTATCGTTACCCCTTTATCAACTGTACGAATTGCGGGCCGCGCTTCACCATCATCACCGACATCCCCTATGATCGTCCCAATACGACCATGGCGCCTTTCGCCATGTGCCCGGATTGCGCGGCAGAATATCAAAATCCGCTCAACCGGCGATTCCATGCGCAGCCGGTCGCGTGTCCGGTCTGCGGGCCTCATGTTTGGTTAGAAGAGAGTAACGAGAAACGAAAAAAAAGTGACTCGTTACTCGTTTCTCATGACTCGTTTCTCCATGACGCGGTTGCTATCATGGAAGCGCAACGGCTTTTGGCTGAGGGGAAAATCGTGGCAATAAAAGGTCTGGGCGGATTTCATCTTGCCTGCGACGCCGCCAATTCACAGGCCGTGACAAATCTCCGCAATCGCAAGCTGCGCGTGGACAAGCCCTTTGCGCTGATGATGCCGGACCTCGAAACGGTAGAGAAGCACTGTTTTGTGAATGACGCCGAGCGCGAATTGCTGGAGTCCCGCCAGCGGCCTATCGTGCTGCTCCACCGGCGGCCGGAATCAAATATCGCCACAGAGGTCGCGCCCCGGCAGGATACGCTCGGCGTCATGCTTCCATACACGCCGCTGCACTACCTCCTGTTTGCTCCTGCCAATGAGCTTCCTCCTTCATCCTTCCGCCTTCACCCTTCATCTTTCATCCTTCATCCTTCATCTTTTCCCCTTCATCCTTCATCTTTCATCCTTCATCCTTTAGTCATGACCAGCGGCAATCTCAGCGAGGAGCCTATCGCGACCGACAACGACGAAGCCCGTGAGCGACTAGCGACTCTCGCTGATGCTTTCCTAATGCACAACCGGGATATTCGCACGCGCTGTGATGATTCGGTGGTGAGAGTCGTCAGTCATCAGTCGTTAGTCATTAGTCAACAATCACGGATCACGCATCACGCATCACACATCACTTATCCACTGCGTCGCTCGCGCGGCTACGCACCCGATCCCATCCAACTGCCCTTCGACGCCCCGCCACTGCTGGCGACCGGGCCGGAGTTGAAGAATACCTTTTGCCTGACCCGTGAGCGATATGCTTTCCTCAGCCACCACATCGGGGACATGCAGAATTACGAGACCCTGCGCTCCTTCGAAGATGGTGTGGCGCACTTCGAGCGGCTGTTCTGCATTAAGCCTGTGGCCATCGCCTACGACCTGCACCCGGATTATTTGTCCACTCGTTATGCGCTGCAACGTGCAGACCGTGAAAACCTGCCAACGTTCGCCGTTCAGCACCATCACGCCCACGTCGCCGCCTGTATGGCCGAGCACGGGCTGACCGGCGAGTCTCCGGTCATCGGCGTGGCTTTCGATGGCACCGGTTACGGCGAAGACGCTGCCATTTGGGGCGGGGAATTTTTGGTTGCCGATTATGTGAGCTACCTGCGGCATTATCACCTGGCATACTTCCCCCTGCCGGGCGGGGATGCGGCCATCCGACGCCCGGCGCGCACCGCGCTGGCATTGCTCTGGCAATTGGGCCTGGATTGGGATGAGCGACTGGCCCCGACCCAAGACTTGTGCTATGAAGAACGGATGGCCTTGCGCGTCCAGTTGAAACGCGGCTTGAACACGCCCTTGACATCCAGCCTGGGCCGCCTGTTCGACGCCGCGGCAGCCCTGGCGGGTGTGCGCCAGCAGGTCAACTACGAGGCGCAGGCCGCCATCGAGTTCGAGGCGTTGGCGGATGCGCTAGAGACGGGTGAATATCTATTTGCCGTGGACAGGCCAGCGGTCCAGTCGCGCCCCGCTTTCGAGGCGCTGCGTGCAGATGTTCTGGCGGACGTACCGCTGCCGGTCATCTCGGCCCGCTTCCACAATGGTCTGGCAGAGATGGTGCGCGAGGTGTGCTGCCGGATTCGTTCAGAATCTAACATAAATGTAATTGCATTGAGCGGCGGAGTGTGGCAGAATCGGCTATTGCTGGCGCGAATCCTGGCGCGTCTGCACGGGGAAGGTTTTCAGATGTACATTCATTGGCAGGTGCCAACCAATGATGGCGGCCTGGCTCTCGGACAGGCAGCCGTGGCCATTGCCAGGTCGAAGGTTGGCCGCTCGTAAATTCATGAACGGATAAGGTGATGACGAAAATTCTCGTTGCGGAAGATAATGAGCTCTTGCGAGATGTTATCTATAATATTCTCGTGCTCGAGGGGTACGAAGTTTTTCCGACGGCGAACGGACGGCAGGCGTTGGATTTTTTCGTGAGCGTCAAGCCTGACCTGATCGTTTCGGACATCATGATGCCTGTGATGGATGGGTTCGAGTTGCTCGAAGAGGTGCGTTCCATCCCGCAGGGCGTGACCATGCCTTTCCTTTTCCTGACGGCGCGCACAGAACGCAGGGATGTCAAGAAGGCGCGCGCCCTGGGCGTGGACGACTACCTGTTCAAGCCGTTCGACGCCTGGGAGCTGATTGAGGCGGTGCGCACGCGCCTCGACCGCCGCAGGGCCGTCGAGCTTTTCGACACGCGCGCCGCTCACCTCCAGACTGTGGTGATGCTGGGGAACGTGATCGAGGCGCGCGACCCGTATACGGCCGGTCACGTTGACCGTGTGCGGCGGCTGGCGCTCTCCCTGGGCTTCGCCCTCAACTGGAACGCCGAGGAGATCGCCATCCTGGAATTTGGCGCGGTTTTGCACGATATTGGCAAGATCATGGTGCCCCGCTCCGTGCTTACGAAAGCCGGGCCTTTGGATGATGAAGAGTGGGACTTGATGCGCCAGCACCCGCAGGTTGGCGCGCATATGTTGGAGGGGGTGGATCACCTGCGGCCTGCCATCCCTTACGTGCTCTATCATCACGAGTGGTGGAATGGCGGGGGTTATCCCTTTGGGCTGAAAGGCGCCGACACTCCCCCCGAGGGGCGCTTATTAGCCATTGTGGACGCCTTCGACGCCATGACGAGCAACCGGCCTTATCGCAAAGGTTTGAGCGTGGCGGATGCGTTGGTGGAAATGCGAAAGAATTCCGGCCTCTACTTCGACCCCGAAATGGTAGCCGTGTTTCTCCAGAATTACAAAGAGTAGGGGGATTACCAACCGCAGCTCGGGCGGGTGTTGACGTTGG
>Ga0210047_1000666_pt1 | contig 13082 bp, 8 predicted proteins | sample CryGeyCG2014_300_3_FD_185453 | JGI IMG/M metagenome (GOLD analysis project Ga0210047, IMG submission 185453) | Groundwater microbial communities from aquifer - Crystal Geyser CG01_land_8/20/14_3.00 (SPAdes) (version 2) | ecosystem: Environmental > Aquatic > Deep subsurface > Groundwater | place...
GTACTATGTAGTATGGAAACTTTTTTCTCCGAGCTTCAACTTTTTTACGGTTGAAGCTGTTTAAATCGTACTATGTAGTATGGAAACGCTGTTGATGCCAAAACAATATCGGTTATTTTGAGAGTTTAAATCGTACTATGTAGTATGGAAACAAAAGAGGAAGCACGCGGCTACTCCCCCCGATATATATTGTTTAAATCGTACTATGTAGTATGGAAACCAAAAATAAAACAAAGATAGGAGATACGTATGATAAAGTTTAAATCGTACTATGTAGTATGGAAACACTTACAAACGCAAATAAATATTTCATAACGCAGTATCGTTTAAATCGTACTATGTAGTATGGAAACGAGAATATGTCGGTTGAGGGAAAATATATCCCTCTAGTTTAAATCGTACTATGTAGTATGGAAACGAAAACATATAATATAATACAATTGATTATAATGTTTAAATCGTACTATGTAGTATGGAAACGATTTCTTGCGACGAATGACGATAATGCCGTTCCTGGTTTAAATCGTACTATGTAGTATGGAAACTCCAAACATATCGTCCGGTAATTCAAAGACATGTTTTGTTTAAATCGTACTATGTAGTATGGAAACAAGCACAGTTATTATGGTCCGAAAAGTCTCAAGCTCGTTTAAATCGTACTATGTAGTATGGAAACAATTTTCAAGCCACCTACCTACCGCTGATATACGGTGTTTAAATCGTACTATGTAGTATGGAAACACGCCATGTTCCTACCGCCTGCACCTGGCAGTTTGGGTGTTTAAATCGTACTATGTAGTATGGAAACCCTATTTTTTGTGCTGCCGCTTTTCGTATCCTATTTGTTTAAATCGTACTATGTAGTATGGAAACCTCATCGGACATAGTATCAAGATCATCCGATACTGGTTTAAATCGTACTATGTAGTATGGAAACGCCAAATTTCAAGATATTTCGTATCATGCGGATTACGTTTAAATCGTACTATGTAGTATGGAAACAAAAAAAAGATAACCAAAAAAAAAGTAAAAATATTCGTTTAAATCGTACTATGTAGTATGGAAACTGAAGATATCTTGTATACTCATATTCGGATTTGAGGTTGTTTAAATCGTACTATGTAGTATGGAAACCTTGTAAAAAGAGGTATATTCCTATCGCTACCGCTCCGTTTAAATCGTACTATGTAGTATGGAAACTCTCACTGGGTGGTCGGAACCGGGTGAAGGGCAGGGTTTAAATCGTACTATGTAGTATGGAAACTGTTCTATTCCGTATAAGGATAACTGTGCATTGTCGTTTAAATCGTACTATGTAGTATGGAAACACACTTTCGCAGCGGGCGCCCGTGAGGACATGAAGGTTTAAATCGTACTATGTAGTATGGAAACTTCCGTATTCCGAGAGTAGCCACCACAGTTATTACGGGGTTTAAATCGTACTATGTAGTATGGAAACACAAGTAACCCCGTGTCCCTCTCCGTGTCCTTTTGTGAGTTTAAATCGTACTATGTAGTATGGAAACTTCTTTATCAGCCCATACCTCTCCCCATCTTTTTTCGTTTAAATCGTACTATGTAGTATGGAAACCGATTTGTATTGTTCTTTCCATCGCTGTTGGGGCCGTTTAAATCGTACTATGTAGTATGGAAACCTTGAAAAGAATAAAGAAAAAAAAACAGATATCTCCGGTTTAAATCGTACTATGTAGTATGGAAACGATTGCGGTAGGGATAGGGTATCTTCCGAAAAAAAGTTTAAATCGTACTATGTAGTATGGAAACTTTTTTCTATCAAAGGGAAGGCGTATACGATGTCTCGTTTAAATCGTACTATGTAGTATGGAAACTTTAAGATATTATTTTAATATATACATCTTTTTTTGTTTAAATCGTACTATGTAGTATGGAAACCTGCAATGACATTTTCGGGTTCGCCGTGATTTCTGCGGTTTAAATCGTACTATGTAGTATGGAAACAAGACGAGATAGACTGGGCGATAAGGGATATGTTTGGTTTAAATCGTACTATGTAGTATGGAAACGTCTTTTTGGAATGGTTGACCCGCCAGACGCAGAAAGTTTAAATCGTACTATGTAGTATGGAAACTTAAAGATGTGGTCATAATTGGCAACCCAATTAATGTTTAAATCGTACTATGTAGTATGGAAACTGAGCTCACAAAAATCGAAACCGAAAATCCTGATGCCGGGTTTAAATCGTACTATGTAGTATGGAAACTTGCTAATCCGAAAATTCTGATAGGCTCAGCAACGGTGGTTTAAATCGTACTATGTAGTATGGAAACTTAGATCGACCTGTGTGGGAACTGCGCCCACGCTCGCTGTTTAAATCGTACTATGTAGTATGGAAACTTTTCATGTTCAGTATATTCTTCTTCTTCTACTTTTGCGTTTAAATCGTACTATGTAGTATGGAAACTGCTTGAACCTTATCGGGGTTCCTTCACCGATGATGGTTTAAATCGTACTATGTAGTATGGAAACCATTAAAAAAAATAAAAATTAATTATTTCAAGATTTCGTTTAAATCGTACTATGTAGTATGGAAACGTCTTTTTGCGTACCATGCCATCACTGCTCTTCGTGTCGTTTAAATCGTACTATGTAGTATGGAAACCACATACTATCGCACCTACTACCATTCATGATGGTTTAAATCGTACTATGTAGTATGGAAACTTGATGGTGAGATAGTTGACACATTCAGGGTCGTCAAATGTTTAAATCGTACTATGTAGTATGGAAACTATTAATACTTCGTTACCAAAAACAAATTGTTTACGGGTTTAAATCGTACTATGTAGTATGGAAACAGTTTCGTGTATCCATATTTTTCTGGATTTTTCCATGGTTTAAATCGTACTATGTAGTATGGAAACTTATTTGTGAATATAAAGTTGTTGTTTATTGTTTTCGTTTAAATCGTACTATGTAGTATGGAAACGCCGTAGCAGCAGGCACGGCACTTGCACGCTTTGTAGCGTTTAAATCGTACTATGTAGTATGGAAACTATGATGATAATGATTGTTATAACGAAGTAAAGTTGGTTTAAATCGTACTATGTAGTATGGAAACATGGTTTGTCAGACAGTTACGCTCGAGCTTCGCTTCTGTTTAAATCGTACTATGTAGTATGGAAACTCTCTCCAAGCTATATCTGATGCAATTCAATCACACGTTTAAATCGTACTATGTAGTATGGAAACATTTTTTAAACCAAAAAACCAACACAACGGACGAAAAGTTTAAATCGTACTATGTAGTATGGAAACTCGGCGTTCCTTCGCCGATGATGTATTCCATTTTCTGTTTAAATCGTACTATGTAGTATGGAAACTTACACACGCAAATACATCGTGCGCAAAACATAATCCGTTTAAATCGTACTATGTAGTATGGAAACTGATTTTTTTCGTGCCCGTATCTAAAAAGCGATAGAAGTTTAAATCGTACTATGTAGTATGGAAACATAAAGGGTATCCCACTTTTCTTCCGCATATTCGTCAGTTTAAATCGTACTATGTAGTATGGAAACTTTTTTCTCCGAGCTTCAACTTTTTCACGGTTGAAGCGGTTTAAATCGTACTATGTAGTATGGAAACGTATAAAATTTCCAGCATAAAATTTAACAGTTTCCATGTTTAAATCGTACTATGTAGTATGGAAACCACTCTCACACCGTTGACCTGATGTGATGTGAAGGAGTTTAAATCGTACTATGTAGTATGGAAACTAAAAGTTCCGATTGAACATGTAATTACAGATGTTCCTGGTTTAAATCGTACTATGTAGTATGGAAACAATTAGCAGCATAAAAAAAAAACATGTCCTTGAATTAGTTTAAATCGTACTATGTAGTATGGAAACATTTTCATCTTTTCAAAAAATAATATATAATTAAGAGTGTTTAAATCGTACTATGTAGTATGGAAACGAAGAAACCTTTTGAGATTATATTCGGAGAAATCGTAGTTTAAATCGTACTATGTAGTATGGAAACACTTTCTCCGACATTCGAATATTCTGTGCTTTCTTGAGTTTAAATCGTACTATGTAGTATGGAAACAACTGCCTCGTAACCGTGTCTTTCGTATTAATGTCGTTTAAATCGTACTATGTAGTATGGAAACATTCTTCTTCAGAAAGCCGCCCTAACATGCTATCTCGTTTAAATCGTACTATGTAGTATGGAAACTCACATTTGAAAACGAAAAAAAGAAAGAATTTTTTGAGGTTTAAATCGTACTATGTAGTATGGAAACCCACAAGCGGGCGGAAGTTTCGGCGTGCCGTTGCGAGTTTAAATCGTACTATGTAGTATGGAAACTCCTTATTCGGAATAGAACATAATTCTACATATTGCCGTTTAAATCGTACTATGTAGTATGGAAACTATACTCCCAAAAAAAATCATTTTCCCTTTTCTGAACAGTTTAAATCGTACTATGTAGTATGGAAACAGGTGTATATGCTGATGATATCGCCCGTCGCTCGCAGTGTTTAAATCGTACTATGTAGTATGGAAACTTTTCATCTTTTTCGAAAAATGAGGTATATAATTAATGTTTAAATCGTACTATGTAGTATGGAAACCTATTTTTTGTGCCGCCGCTTTTCGTACTGCCGCTTGTTTAAATCGTACTATGTAGTATGGAAACTGCTACCGTTTTCCCTATTTTTTTTCCTATTTTTTGTTTAAATCGTACTATGTAGTATGGAAACTTTTTTTCCATTTCTCACTTAAAAGTACGACTGTTTTGTTTAAATCGTACTATGTAGTATGGAAACGTATTTCCCGACGAATATCGGCCCAGGACATTTGCTCGTTTAAATCGTACTATGTAGTATGGAAACCCTTCACAGAAAAAAGAAGAACCGTCGTGAGATTGACAGTTTAAATCGTACTATGTAGTATGGAAACAATACGCTCACACAAAGTATCCCATTTTTCCTGCCCTGTTTAAATCGTACTATGTAGTATGGAAACTATTTTATATTATATTGTTTTATTATATATTATTTTGAGTTTAAATCGTACTATGTAGTATGGAAACTTTCCATTTTTTTTCACACCCCAACACTTTTTTCATGTTTAAATCGTACTATGTAGTATGGAAACGATACTGTGTTTTTCTGATGAAAATATAGAATTCTTTGTTTAAATCGTACTATGTAGTATGGAAACTTGAAAAGCTTTTAATATATAATCTATGTGGTATAAGTTTAAATCGTACTATGTAGTATGGAAACGCGGATGATATCGACGATATGTCCGACGAAGAAATTGGTTTAAATCGTACTATGTAGTATGGAAACTTAATAATAAAGTATATAATTATTATTACAACTAAAGTTTAAATCGTACTATGTAGTATGGAAACCAAAGAAAAACTTTTCGCTTTTGAGCGTGAAAAAAAGGTTTAAATCGTACTATGTAGTATGGAAACTTCGTATGATACTATGTTTGGAACAATGGGGGAAGCGAGTTTAAATCGTACTATGTAGTATGGAAACAGCATCAGGATTTTCAGTTTCAATTTTTGTAAGCTCAGTTTAAATCGTACTATGTAGTATGGAAACTTTTCAAACCGCGGCACAAAAAGCACTTCAAAATTCTGTTTAAATCGTACTATGTAGTATGGAAACCTCAAAAATAAATTTAATGACTTTATGTACTTTTATAGGTTTAAATCGTACTATGTAGTATGGAAACTCTATATTATACCTAAAAAAATGTTGAAGGTTCAAGTTTAAATCGTACTATGTAGTATGGAAACTTGGGCACGGCAACGGTGGCTACGGTAGCGGATGCAGGTTTAAATCGTACTATGTAGTATGGAAACTTCACATTTTGACAGGTCGGCGGTGCGAGACTGTGAGGTTTAAATCGTACTATGTAGTATGGAAACATTTTGAGCTTCTTCCTCCGGGCATTTCCCCAACATCATGTTTAAATCGTACTATGTAGTATGGAAACTCAGAGGAAGAAAAAACGAAACTTCTTTATGAAGGTGTTTAAATCGTACTATGTAGTATGGAAACTTCCTTAAAAATATCATAACTGACGACGAAAAAAAAGTTTAAATCGTACTATGTAGTATGGAAACAGCGTAGATAAAGCATTTAATTTGTCTGCCTTACCTGGTTTAAATCGTACTATGTAGTATGGAAACTCATCACAGATGGTTTGTTCCAGATTTTCGAACTCTTCGTTTAAATCGTACTATGTAGTATGGAAACTCTTTTTCCGTACTTTCGTGCGATTGAATTGCTGCCGAGTTTAAATCGTACTATGTAGTATGGAAACTCTCACCGTTGAAGTTGTAGCCGACGGCCTTCTTTGCGTTTAAATCGTACTATGTAGTATGGAAACTGTAGAACCCTACACTATATTTTTCCGATATTTTGTAGTTTAAATCGTACTATGTAGTATGGAAACCTACTCTCCTTATAAGGTATTACTCTGCTTTTTTCTGCGTTTAAATCGTACTATGTAGTATGGAAACATGAAAACGCCCGTCATCCGCAGAGGTAACTTCGTAGGTTTAAATCGTACTATGTAGTATGGAAACTCGTTCAGCCATATTTCGAGATATTTCACCGTAGGTGTTTAAATCGTACTATGTAGTATGGAAACATTTTCTCAAATCAAAAAATACTGCGGACGAAAAAGAGTTTAAATCGTACTATGTAGTATGGAAACCATTTTTTGCCTGGCTTCCACCTGGGACATAGCTTCTGGTTTAAATCGTACTATGTAGTATGGAAACCTGCTTTTTCATCATTCTTCATTTTCGGAGAGTTTTAGTTTAAATCGTACTATGTAGTATGGAAACCCCTTGTGTGCGAAGGATGTTTCACTACACGGTATACGTTTAAATCGTACTATGTAGTATGGAAACTCCTAAACATGGGCCGAATAATTCCGATAGCCGTAGGTTTAAATCGTACTATGTAGTATGGAAACTTTATTCCCCGAAAAATGATGTCGGGGAAATACTAGGTTTAAATCGTACTATGTAGTATGGAAACCGATCCTGCTTCGCTCACCTTTTTCTTTTCATTTCTTGTTTAAATCGTACTATGTAGTATGGAAACGTATTTAGTGTAGCCTATTTCGTATTGGGTCTTTGTGTTTAAATCGTACTATGTAGTATGGAAACCGAAAAAGCGATGATGTTAGGGGCAGGGGCAGTATTGTTTAAATCGTACTATGTAGTATGGAAACAATGTCGGAGAAAATGAAGAAAATACAGGATATTCAAGTTTAAATCGTACTATGTAGTATGGAAACTCGTATCCGCACTATGTTGCTGCGCGACCTTCGGCGGAGTTTAAATCGTACTATGTAGTATGGAAACATTATGTGCCTGAAATACGTGTCTGCGTCTCCGACCAGTTTAAATCGTACTATGTAGTATGGAAACCATAGTCTGCCCGTTGAAATATGGCGGAAGTATATATGTTTAAATCGTACTATGTAGTATGGAAACAAGTGAATGTATTGACTACCTGTTATTTTTTTCCATTGTTTAAATCGTACTATGTAGTATGGAAACGGATAATACAGATGACTGATATAAAAAATATTGCACGTTTAAATCGTACTATGTAGTATGGAAACGTCATACTCCTAATTATATATTATTTTTTGAAAAAATGTTTAAATCGTACTATGTAGTATGGAAACTTTTTTTCTGGTGTTAAACCTCCCAATTTGCATACAAGGTTTAAATCGTACTATGTAGTATGGAAACGGAATATTGGCGAAAAATCCAATATTGACGGCGATAGGGTTTAAATCGTACTATGTAGTATGGAAACTATATAAGTAGTTTTGACGCCGAGGATATATTCGTAGGTTTAAATCGTACTATGTAGTATGGAAACAAAAAAACATAACCATCGATTTCGAAGCAATTCAATTCGTTTAAATCGTACTATGTAGTATGGAAACTGATATCGTCGTTCAAGAAAACATCATAAAGACCTTGTTTAAATCGTACTATGTAGTATGGAAACGATTGAGAGACGAAGTATTCAAAATGTGTTTTCCTTGTTTAAATCGTACTATGTAGTATGGAAACCCTCGAAGTTTGCCCGCACTCCGAGTGTATATTTCTCTGTTTAAATCGTACTATGTAGTATGGAAACGGGCATATGATGATACTTGGGCGTATTATCATGACAGTTTAAATCGTACTATGTAGTATGGAAACCTGAAACCGTCCTATTGTGTGTTGTGTTTGTGCGTGTTTAAATCGTACTATGTAGTATGGAAACTCGATGACAGCGAAATACCTCGAGAGGACAACGAAGTTTAAATCGTACTATGTAGTATGGAAACTAAAATATATATAATAACTGATAAAGAAAAAAAAAAGGTTTAAATCGTACTATGTAGTATGGAAACATAATAGTGGTGTGGCCATATCTGCGCATGTAGGTGGTTTAAATCGTACTATGTAGTATGGAAACAGGAGGGAGAACATAGCAACTCCCTCCAGGTATATATGTTTAAATCGTACTATGTAGTATGGAAACTTATGATGCAGATGACGGAGATTAAAAATATTGCACAGGGTTTAAATCGTACTATGTAGTATGGAAACTCGATGAGCGGGCGGAGGTTCGGCGTGCCGTTGCGAATGTTTAAATCGTACTATGTAGTATGGAAACATCTTCATCTTCATCAGCCTCAATCTCTTCGGAGAGAGTTTAAATCGTACTATGTAGTATGGAAACTACTTCACATCATTTTGGCGTCCGAGTAGTTTTATTAGTTTAAATCGTACTATGTAGTATGGAAACGAAAAAGTGGTATTTGTAAAAATACCAAAAACAATCACGTTTAAATCGTACTATGTAGTATGGAAACGAATCAAATGTATATGTTGGTGGAAACGCCCGTCATTTGTTTAAATCGTACTATGTAGTATGGAAACTCTGATTTATGGAAAAACGAGGGAGAACATAGCAACTCCCGTTTAAATCGTACTATGTAGTATGGAAACTCACATTCTCACAGGTCAAAAGTGTGAGAATGTGAGGGGTTTAAATCGTACTATGTAGTATGGAAACTCATCGCATAGAAATATATTCAAACCTCGAAGAAACGTTTAAATCGTACTATGTAGTATGGAAACTTTTTTTCCATTTTGCGGACAACACAGATATTGTTTGTTTAAATCGTACTATGTAGTATGGAAACCGGCTAACCCGAATATGAGCATACAAGATATTTTAAGTTTAAATCGTACTATGTAGTATGGAAACATATCTTCAATATCAATTATTTTTTTCCCCGCTAGTGTTTAAATCGTACTATGTAGTATGGAAACTGAGCTGTAAGCCTTTGAGTTTCTGCTTGGCTGAAAAAGTTTAAATCGTACTATGTAGTATGGAAACTTGGCACTGCTTTTGAATTGGTTTTACCACCGTGTCCCAGTTTAAATCGTACTATGTAGTATGGAAACCAAATATATTAAAAAGTATAATATAATATAATATAAAGTTTAAATCGTACTATGTAGTATGGAAACGGATAAAATACATTTTTGAACAGGTCAGCCCTGAGTTGTTTAAATCGTACTATGTAGTATGGAAACTTCAAACCTCGAAGAAACCATTCTCAACGGGAAAACCGTGTTTAAATCGTACTATGTAGTATGGAAACGAATGTGAGGGATTGTTTTCAGGGATGGTCTGAACAAGTTTAAATCGTACTATGTAGTATGGAAACATGATGTAAAAGCTTCAACCGTAAAAAAGTTGAAGCTGTTTAAATCGTACTATGTAGTATGGAAACGCATATGATAATTTTGTATATAATCTGAATTTTCAGAAGTTTAAATCGTACTATGTAGTATGGAAACCGAAGTATTTAAAACAGTGTTTTCCTTGTCATTTTGTTTGTTTAAATCGTACTATGTAGTATGGAAACAGCATACGTGCATAGAAGGAAAATATATCCCTCTACGTTTAAATCGTACTATGTAGTATGGAAACGATTTTCTTTATGGCGTGAAAACAAACCACAGTATTTCGTTTAAATCGTACTATGTAGTATGGAAACTTTCACCGCGGGAATTTTCACGCCACCTACCTAGTGCCGGTTTAAATCGTACTATGTAGTATGGAAACTTTATTTCGTCTTCCGTCAAATTCCCTAACTTGCATGTTTAAATCGTACTATGTAGTATGGAAACTTTTATTTTGTTTTCATGTATTTTTTCCTCATCATGTTTAAATCGTACTATGTAGTATGGAAACAAAGCCAGCTTAATGATTTTGAACTGTCGCTCCACAGTTTAAATCGTACTATGTAGTATGGAAACTATATGAAAAAATATCGGTGTTTCGGTTTTTTGAGATGGTTTAAATCGTACTATGTAGTATGGAAACCTAGATAGGGCGGTAGTTGACAGGCTTTGTTGTTGTGTTTAAATCGTACTATGTAGTATGGAAACCATCAGAATAAAGGAAAAACACTGAACATATCCGAGGTTTAAATCGTACTATGTAGTATGGAAACTGTAACGAAGTATTCAAAATGTGTTTTCCTTGTCATTTGTTTAAATCGTACTATGTAGTATGGAAACTTTGAAAACCTCAGCACAATAGGAAAATATATCACAAGTTTAAATCGTACTATGTAGTATGGAAACTGTTCCGAGAAATGTATTTGAAATGGATATATTGGCGTTTAAATCGTACTATGTAGTATGGAAACTGTGTAATTCGAGCGTGTTATTTACAATCCCAAGAATTGTTTAAATCGTACTATGTAGTATGGAAACCTGGATACTTTCTCAAAAACAAGCCCCTGATGGCGATGTTTAAATCGTACTATGTAGTATGGAAACATACATGAATACTTCATCAAGACAGATGTAACTGAATGTTTAAATCGTACTATGTAGTATGGAAACTTCTTCTTGCTGCGGATGTTGAGACTGCTGGGATTTTGTTTAAATCGTACTATGTAGTATGGAAACATATAAAACAATAAAATGGCATATGAGGTCTATGTGCTCGTTTAAATCGTACTATGTAGTATGGAAACCCTGGTTTTTTGTGCTACTTTTTGTGCTGCGGCCGTAGTTTAAATCGTACTATGTAGTATGGAAACCACACTTTCTCACTACATAGTATTTCAATACTGCTGTTTAAATCGTACTATGTAGTATGGAAACGTGTAAGGGGGGGAAGTTCTGCGTGCTGGTGCAAATGTTTAAATCGTACTATGTAGTATGGAAACATGATTTCATGGCAAACTGGGAAGAGATGGAAAACGGTTTAAATCGTACTATGTAGTATGGAAACTATGTTTTTCAATATTTTTTTACACTCCGACACTTTTGTTTAAATCGTACTATGTAGTATGGAAACAAGTGATGTGTAGGAGGTCGTGCCCAGTCCCTATCCGTTTAAATCGTACTATGTAGTATGGAAACTGTATGCTTCTTTTTCATCTGTATCGCTTGCGCCGGGGTTTAAATCGTACTATGTAGTATGGAAACGTATCAGTCGAAGGTATCGTTCGGCGACCCACTCGTTTAAATCGTACTATGTAGTATGGAAACTTATAATAAAATATCTTAAATTAACTGAAAATGAAGGTTTAAATCGTACTATGTAGTATGGAAACAAAAACCGTCCGTTTTAAAACGGATTTTTTTCAGCATAGTTTAAATCGTACTATGTAGTATGGAAACAAAATTACCTATGTTTTGAAGTTTTGTGGAGTTAATCAGTTTAAATCGTACTATGTAGTATGGAAACTTGCTTCGGTTTCATAGGTGTTCCGCCGCCAATAAAGTTTAAATCGTACTATGTAGTATGGAAACCAGACCCTGATGGAAGTGTAAGGTCGTGTGTAGGTGTAGTTTAAATCGTACTATGTAGTATGGAAACTTTTTACAAAGGAATGAAGGAAAAAAATTGAATATATGTTTAAATCGTACTATGTAGTATGGAAACCAATAGGCACACCTGCAACGACCAACGAGTACATTCAAGTTTAAATCGTACTATGTAGTATGGAAACTAATAATCAACATAGCAAAAATAAATATAAATATATGTTTAAATCGTACTATGTAGTATGGAAACTAACATTTCCGAATATGACCCAGCGTCTCTCACTTGTGTTTAAATCGTACTATGTAGTATGGAAACTTTTCCGCCGGCCCATAGAATTCAGCATTTATCTTAGTTTAAATCGTACTATGTAGTATGGAAACATGAAGACACACAAAATACGAAAAATGAATGCTGAATGTTTAAATCGTACTATGTAGTATGGAAACTGTTCTATTCCGAGTAAGGATAACTACGCACTTTTTGTTTAAATCGTACTATGTAGTATGGAAACACCTATACGTTGCCAGGCGCAAGCGATGCAGATGTGTTTAAATCGTACTATGTAGTATGGAAACCAAAAATAGATGACGAAAATCCTGATGTCAAAGGGGTTTAAATCGTACTATGTAGTATGGAAACTTTGTTTTTCTTTTTTCTTTTCAGTAATCCGACAGTTTAAATCGTACTATGTAGTATGGAAACTATTTCGTGTAATCTGAATAACACCACATCTTCGGGTTTAAATCGTACTATGTAGTATGGAAACCAAAATATGGGCAGAAGGGACGTGGCAAGAGAATTCGTTTAAATCGTACTATGTAGTATGGAAACTATTTTTCGGATAATACAATTTCCTTCAAAAGCAGACTGTTTAAATCGTACTATGTAGTATGGAAACATCTAATACTTCGTATACGAAAACAAATATATATATGGTTTAAATCGTACTATGTAGTATGGAAACTTCGAAATGAAACTTTTCAAACTACATAAAAAAACAAAGTTTAAATCGTACTATGTAGTATGGAAACTATTTTCATCTGTATCTATGAGATCATTTATTATTGTTTAAATCGTACTATGTAGTATGGAAACACGATAGTCAAAAAATTCCTGTCTTTTCTTTGATTTGTTCAAATCACACCATTTTAAATATCCCTAAAAGTTATAAACAATAGCAAAGTTATACAGC
>Ga0210047_1000667_pt1 | contig 13078 bp, 8 predicted proteins | sample CryGeyCG2014_300_3_FD_185453 | JGI IMG/M metagenome (GOLD analysis project Ga0210047, IMG submission 185453) | Groundwater microbial communities from aquifer - Crystal Geyser CG01_land_8/20/14_3.00 (SPAdes) (version 2) | ecosystem: Environmental > Aquatic > Deep subsurface > Groundwater | place...
GGATTGCGGATGGAGGCAAGCGTATCCTCATTCACCTCGACCATCATGCTCGCTTCCCCTCCGCGACCTGTGGCCGGATGCCCTTTAACCCGGGCGGCAGCATGGATCCAAACGGGTGCGTCCGCCGGTATTCGCACAACGGGCATAGGTTAACGCCAGGCTGCGCGGCGGTCAACGCACCACAACGCTCACACTTGACCAACCCACCTTCCTGGAGGGTAACAATCTCTTCGCCAAAGATTTGTGCAAACGTCGGCTCATGATTCACGTTCAAAGCTGAAGGCATACAAACACGCGTACACATGTCACAGCCAATGCAGTTACGCGGCGAAAACGTCAGTTTGAAGGTGGTCTCCTCTTTGCTCTTCTCGAATACCAAGGCCTCGGCCGGACAGGCGCGGGCACATACCCCACAGGCAGTGCAGGCCTCGGAGACAGAGACCCAGGCGAAATCCATGTCCATAATGCTGCCGGTGTAGCCTGGCTGCGGTGCAGGCAGGTGCGCCACCGCGCCCAGCAAGCGCAGGCGGTCGCGACCGGGGCGACGGCCAGCGGCCGCCCCTCCGTCCTCGACAGCGCGGGCGACAGCTACCTGTCCCTGGCGGACCGCCATGCGGAAAAGGTCACGCCGTGAAAGCGGCGGGTTTGTCGCTTCCCAAAGTGAGCGCTCCGTGGGTGAGTCCAGCTCGGAAACATAGTCGAGAGTCTCTGCCTTTCCCCAGGCTTCCAAGAGCTGTTTGGCCTGCCTAACCTGTACCTCTACCTGTCTGGGGAGGGTTGCCCATTCGCAACCGGAGCAGGCATCCGTCCGCACCAGGATGTGTTCGAGCCCAAAGGCAGCCAGGGCAAGATAAGCCCCGCAACCTAAACCCGCCAGACAACCCCTTACGCGAATCGCTGTGCTCGCCTCCGGGATACCCAGCGCGGCATGTGGGTTTCTCTCACACAGCAATTCAAGCGCGCCAGCTTCCAGGTGCGTCACAGCGTTCAGGAGTGAGACAACCGCATCATCCGCGGCGTACGCCCCGACCGGGCAAACGGTCAGGCAGGCCAGGCAGGTCTGGCATTTCTCGGCATCGAGCGCGGGAGGCTTACCAGCCGTGATCGCGTCGACAGGGCACAACCCGAAGCAGGCTGTGCAGGTCGAGTACTTATCCTGGCTATGTAGGCAACGACTTGTGTCCAGTGTAACCGTCGAACGATCAAGAGCGGCGAACCGTTCCGCAGCCGAGAAAAGACTCACCGGACAGCCTCCTTCGCCAACTTGATATCCAACACTTCAGACAGCGCGGATAAGGCCCCATGGGTCAGGTGCGCCAGCCCTTTATATAAATCCGTCTGGGCGTTCCTTTCGACCAGTCCGCACCACGTAAGTGCCCAGGCGCCAAGGTGTTTCTTAATAAATTCGCGTTGCGCATCCAGTAGTTCTTCGAAACGGACATTATCTTGCTCGTTCAGCGCCTGGATGCCCAGGGTTGCCAGATGGGATAAAAACAACAATTCCAGACCAATGTGGTCATCAGGTTCTTGATGGATTCTTTCTGCTTCCAATCCGAAGCGCTGGTACCAGGCACGCACCTCCAGTGTCCGCTGCTGAAAAATAAGGCGATCATCACCGAAATGCACCGATTCCCACGGCGGCGCAAGAACTTTGCCCGGACCGATAAACAAGCGCGTGTAGTCCGCCCGCATGTTCTCAAATGCTTCATCTGCAAGACCGTTCTTTCCCCATTTCTGCAAGAACTCGAGGCCGGCTTTCGTCTCATCCTTATCGGCGGCAAACGGTACCTCAGAGAAAATATCCTCTTCGATCAACGACTGCAACCAGGTTCGTTCATCGTTTGTCGGATAAGTATAAAAAATTCGGCCTAACAAACTCAACAGGAGAATTTCACCAGTTAAGGTTTCTTGCAAGTTAATTGGAGAGGGTTCAGTCACGTTTTTTCTCTTTCCTATTCTTTATTATCCAGTTTACAGCAAAGAGAGGCATTGCTAGTAGGGCAAGAACTTCTAATAAGTAGGTGATAAACGTCACGGTTTGTGCTGTACCAATCCCGATCCTGGCCAGCCGATCACGCACCTGAGCGCCTAAACTCGGCTGCCAGGCAGGAACGATGGGCACTTCGCCGTTCAGACGAAGCGCTCCAGCAACCACTGGATCATACGGGACCGGATGTGGTTCCTGCTCCTGGCTTAAAAAAACCATCTCTCCAGCCTGCACCGTAATAGACCCGACTGTACCTGCTCGTTGGATAGATGCTTGTCCATCCATCACATACAGCCAACCGTAGCGGGCAGGCAGGCGTTCCAAAGCAAACTGTCCGCCAGGGATTGTGATTTGCAACTCTTCCCATTGGATGGCAAGCGGTTGTACGGATTCTCCTGTCCCCCACAGCCAGCCTTGTTCAAAGGTGATTAATTGTCCTTCCACATGGGAAACAGTCTCCGGCGGGATAACGATCGCCCCATCTCCCCAGGGAATGATCTGGGTTTCGGGACGACGGACCAGGCTAAAGCTCATTGGAGCTGAGGCTGCATTCAGTGTGTTGATGTAATATACCTGGCTGTAATAGCCCGGCGCGCTGATGATGGCAGTTGCTTTATCGGCAGGTAATCCAAAGAGCGCAAACGCGCCCGAAGCCGGAGCGACTTGTTTAGAATGCGTATCTACACTTACCCAGGCAAAGGGCAAGGATGCACCGGTCTCGTCCGTGATTTTCCCGGTTAGGGATGCGCCTTCCAGCGGTTGTGGAATCAAGTTCACTTGCGCGGAAAGTGACTGGGTCAGGTCAATGCTTTCGGTACTCAAAGCCAATCCCTGTTCAGCCAGTGCTTGTGGGTCGGCAACCAGCAGATACTGGCTGACCGGGAGGCCGGCAAAGGTGAATGTCTTCTGGGGTGAAGTTGTGGCTATGTGGGCATCGCCATCGGGGAGGGAAATCGCCCAAACCTGAACGGGGGTATCTAACCCGGTCACGTGTCCGCTGATCTCGCCGGAAGCCGTCTGCACATGCAGCGTCACGGAGGGGGCGGTGGTTGCACCCGGCGGGAGGATGACTTGCACGCTGTCTTCGCTTTCATACAACACGCCATTGATGACGGTGGGCAGAACAGAAATCTGGTAGGTGGTCGGATTCTGCGACAAGGCTTCCACTTGCAGGTTTGCCTGGCCTTTTAAATCGCTGGTGGTCGTGAAAGTGCGTCCGCGCCATTCGTATAGGCGGGTGGAGGCTTGCACGATAATACCTTTCTGGGGGTAACCGTCTTCCAAGGAGATGTTCACCGGGATGGAAGCAACACCTCCATGATCCAAATAGATCATGCGCTCATCCCAGGCTTTCACTTCTTCTTGCAGCATAAGTGTTACCCGCAAATAAACAACTCCCCGCCCGGGCAGATAACCGGCATAGTCATCCGAATGACAAGTGAGGCAGGGCGCCTCCCCGGCAATGCTGCCGTGCTGGGTTGAAACCGGGTTATCACCACCAGGGTTTCCTACCAATGCAAAAGAAAACGTGCCGTCCGGCAGGGGGTTGGTGACAGCGTTATTCACAACCACACCATTAGAGAGGATTTCCAGGGTCAGGAGAACATCAGATAAATCCCCATCATGAAACACTTTTCCTCTTACTGTCAAGGGATAGGATATTCCCATCTGTCCATAGATAACTTCTCCATTCCCGGGGGTATAGATAATCACAGAAGATGACTGGGTTTGGAAATAAACACCCGAATCCAGCGAGGGGTGCAAACCTACAGAAATTGTTGTTTTGCCGGACGAGCGCAGGAAAACAGGACACCAATTTAGCACCAGCGCGCCATTGTCATGACAGACGGTACAACCCGGCTCGATGACGCGAGGCGGCCCTTGTTTTCCGCGCGGGTGGTGGCAGGCGGCACAATTTTTGGGGGAGGAGACAATTTCACTGGCCGAAGGATCAGTTTCGGCAGGCACGGCCCACACCCGCACGGTGTTATCCGCTGCACTGGAAGCCAGGGACTTTCCATCCGGTGAAAACGACACGCTAAACACGAAATCGGTGTGGCCTTTCAACAAAGCATGGGGTTCTGCACCAGGCATCTGCCAGAGCCGAGCGCTCTCGTCCACCGAAGCCGAAGCCAGCAAGGCTCCATCCGGCGAGAAAGCCAGCCCCAGCACGCTGGAAGTATGTTCATCGCGGGTAACCAGTAATTCCCCATCGGCCACGCGCCAGAGGCGAACACGGGCATCAAATCCGCCGGAGGCAAGCCATTCGCCATCCGGGGAGAAAGCCAGCGCACGCACCCAGTCAGTGTGGCCTTTGAGTTCACGCAACAATGTTCCATCGGATACTTGCCACAAACGGATGACTGTGTCATACCCACCGGTAGCCAGGATGGTCCCATCCGGGGAAAAGGCGATTGCGCGTGGGCCATCCGTGCCCTGATCGAAAGTATGATAGAGATTTCCAGCGGGGACGTTCCACAACCGCACCGTGTTGTCATCGGAGGCGGTCGCCAGCAGTTTGCCATTGGGAGAGAAGGCCAAGGCACGCACCCAGGCTGTGTGTCCGCTCAGTTCCTTGAAAAGCGTCCCGTCACTTGCCCGCCACAACCGGACGATGGGATCGTAGGAGCCGCTGGCCAGCAAACTACCATCGGGAGAAAAAGCCAGCGCGCGCAGCCAGGTATCGGTCGGTGTGAAGTGAATAGGTTGTAGATCAGATGAATTGAAGAAATTAATGCCAAGGGAAGATCCGACCGCCAGAATCTGTCCATCTGGAGAATATGCCACCGCGTACGCCCGTCCTTGCCCGTTGGGAGAGACTTGAATGACGCGTGAACTGACACCATCCGCAGATACAGGAAATGCAAGCACGCCAGCAGCAAGTCCGGCCAGGAGTATCAAAACCAGCAGTGAAAAATGATTTTTTATTCTCATTTTTAACACCATTGGACGGTAGTTAAACCACTGCCCCATCATTTGGTACGCGAACAAAAAAGGCAACTTTACAGAAACAAGATGGGGAGGTATTGAACCTCCCCACCTCATTTTCGTGCTTGATACGCCCGGTGGCCTCTCTGTTAGATACCTATTCGAACATGTGCAGCATAGAACAGGGCACGTCCCAATACCTCGGCTGCCAAGACTATGACGAAGGAGGCATAGGCTAAGTTGCCAAGCATCTTCTCATGGCCTGCGCTTAAGGCGTTTTGGTACAGGAACATGGCTAACACGCCCGCGCCCACAAAGGCCAGCACAACGCGCAGAGCCAGCGCCCAGCCAAAAGATCCAACCATCAATTGAACGCTCGCCAATCCAGTCGTGCTTCCGCTGGCCAGTGTAGCCAGATACATCGGCAGCACCACCAGTTCCACCCCCACCAGCAGCACCGCTGCCGCCGCTACCCAGCGTAACACTTCACGCATCAGTGTACATTGCGTATCCGCACAGCCTGGTTCCTTACGTTGCAGGTAGGCGTAATTGGCGACAAAGGCCGCCCCCATTGCCAACGCGCCCAACAAAAAGGTGGTTGCAAAGAAGGAAATCGGCGTCGCCCATGAATTCCAGGCGGGCTGGGATTGCAGCAGGTAGACATTGGACATACTGAAAACCAGCACCAGTCCATCCAGCTCAGCCAGCCAGGCAATTACGTTACGCAGAATGAAGGAGCCGATCTTACGCCATTGCAGGAAGGCAAAGACAAATGCCAGCACCGCGAAGATCACGCCAAAAAAGATCTCACGGCTGAGCCATGAGCTTCCTAGATTTGTGACTGCGCGGTAGGCATTGAGCGGGTCGCCCAGGTGAAAGAGGGAGGCCACAAAAGCCAGCGCGATGACCGGCACCAGCGCCAGTAAGGCTCGGTCACTCAGGCGATCGGCTTCTTCCACGCCATATTTGCGAGTGGCAAAAGAATGTGCCACCCTCAGCACCCACATGGCGCCCACGGACATTTGGACCAGAATCGTGAAGGCAATCAACGCCCAATCACGTACATTCATCTCACACCTCCTCAGGCAAATTCTGGATCTGGCCAGTGCCATGTCCACTAAGCTGGGCATGTTTATGCGGAGTGATCACCAGCGCAGGAAGGGTTATCTTGTCTGTAGGCAACGGTTCGATCGCCGCCAGGTCGCCGTATTTCTGGCGCAGTTCGTCCAAGTCGCCGAAATCCAGGCAGCGCATGACGCAGGCATCCACGCAGGCCGGGTTCAGTCCCTGATCCAGCAGGTCGTAGCAGAAATTGCACTTGGTCATCACTTTGGTTTCTTCATCGAACTGAGGCGCGCCGTACGGGCAGGCCCACTGACAATAACGACAGCCAATGCATTTCTCTGCATCGATTAGAACGATGCCATCGGCGCGTTTGGTGATGGCTGCTGTTGGGCAGACGTCGCGGCACACCGGGCTCTCGCAATGCTGGCAGGCTGTGGAGAGCGAGTAGGTAAACAAGTTGTTTGGAACCAATGTCTCGCCCTGTTTCAGCCAGGAGCCGCCGCCATATTGGAATACGCGTCGCCAAAGAATTTCCGGCGGAAGGTCGTTTTTATCTTGGCAAGCAACCTGGCAGGCTTTACAGCCCGTGCAGGCGCTTGCGTCGAAGTAGAATGCTTTTTGCTTAGCCATTGGTTATGCCTCCTCTATCGGAATGCGCTGAGGCCACTTGTAGTCCAGGTCAGGTATCTTACCCGTCCACTTTTCCACCTGAACGTTGCAGGTGTTCCATGGTTCTTCGCCTTGACCCGTAGGATATGAGCCGTTCAGGGTGTTGGTCGCGCCAGCGAAGTCAATATTCAACGCTTCGTCCTTTTCGACCCATGCGCCTTCGCCCAGGAACACCACCCCCGGCGTCACGCGATCCATGAGTGCGACCGGACGCACCACCTTGCCATGCCGACTGCGAATGAGCACATAATCACCATGCTTGAGACCGCGCGCCTCCGCGTCGATCGGGTTCATCATGAACTCCTGCGGAAAAGCCCGGCGCAGTTGCGGAACGTTGTTGAACACGGAGTGGCTGCGGCGGAGATAGTGGATCGTGACCAGTTGGAGCGGATACTCACCTTTGACGCCTGTCTTGAAGTCTTCGAAAGTGCCCTCGATGCCTTCTGCTGGAGGAAGGTACTTGGCGATAGGCGGAAGTTCCATGAACCCAAAGGCATTGATTATCGCGGACAGGGTCTGGCAGTGGATTTCAAGTTTGCCGCTGGCGGTAGGAAGCGGGTTCGCAATGGGGTCTTCGCGGAAGGCTTTACCCGCCACAAAGGTAAATTTATCGCCAGGGGAGCGCGGCACCTGATAGACGCCTTTCTCCTTGAATTCCTGCAAGCTAATGCGGCCTTTCTGCGATTTGCCCTCGATGCCCATCGCGCTAATATCATCAGCCGTGATGGTGAGCAGGGGTTCGTACCCGGAGCCATCGCTCTTCATAACGGTCGCCCCAGCCAACTGATTGAAGGTCTGTTGTTCCAGAGAGAGCGGGTAGATTTCGTCCGGGTCAAGATCGAGACGGGTGCAAAGTTCACGCTCCACCCAAAGGGCGTCTTTGGCTTCGTAAAGCGGAGGCGTGACCTGACTGTAACACAGCAACATCTCCGGGTTGCCGGTCAGTAATCCGCCTGCCGCCTTCTCCCAGGGAGTGGTCAACGGCAGGACGATATCCGCATACTTTGAGCGGCTTGACAGAACGATATCCCCGGAAACTACAAATTCGAGTTTGCGATGTGCCTCAATGCCTTTGTTTATGTCTGCAATCTGATTGAGATCATTGCTACCGCTATCTTCGAAGATGGAATACATCATGCGAATGTCACAAGGGACCTTGCCTCGTACACTGGCTGTGAACTCGCCATTCAGAATAGCATCCCATATCTCTTCGTAAGCCATACCATAATACTTATTTTCCGCTACCCCTATTTTGGGGTTTAAACAGCCACTTTTTGCGCCATTCAAGCAGATTTTGCCCCAAAATCGCTGTAATTCCAACACGTTTTTCGACCTTTCTCATGCAAAACTGTGTCAACCGCCTGTTTTTCGGCCCCAAAAAGCCGTTTGACGCAAACCCCTTGTGGAGGGTAGCGGAAAATAAGATAATAGTCAGTATCGAACGCCCCAGAGAAGGCATAACCGCCAAATGCACCAGCGGTTGGAAACAGCGGGTTTGGAAGAAAATTCACTCCGCTGCCGCCAGGCTGAACCAGCGACGGCCCACCGTAACTTGAGACATTGTGATAACGCTCGAACACACCGCCGCCAGGGATACCGATATTGCCGGTCATCCAGCCAACCGTTAAAAAGGCCTGACAATATTGCTGGCCGCGTGAGGTGCGGGCTGGCACCGCGCCCGAGATGAGCATGGCGGGTTTGGTGGTTGCCCATTCCTGCGCGAAATTGCGGATCACGTCCGGGGATGTGCCGCAGATTTTGGATGCCCATTCGGGCGTTTTTGGAATGCTATCATACGTGCCGAGAACATAATCCTTGAAGTTCTCCTTGGGGTCGGCGCCTTCGGGCATGTGGTCGCGGTCGAAACCTACCGTGTAGGTATCAAGAAAGGCCTGGTCGTGGAGATTGTTCTCGAGCATGTAATACGCAATCGCCAGCAACAGAGCAGTATCCGTGCCCGGGCGGCAGGGAATCCATTCGTCTGCCAGCACCTGTGAGGTGGGGCTGTAGAAAGGATCTACAATGATGACTTTCGTACCGCCAGCCTTCTTATTCTGCAATAAGTTATAAGCGGGGTTGCCGCCACTGCTCCACGCCGGGTTTGCCCCCCAAAGTACCAGTAGTTTGGAATTTCGCATGTCCATGCGGTCATTGGCAGGCAGGAAGAAACTTGCCGGCAAGCCTCCGCCCATGACAAAGACAGGCAATGGCCAGGCACCATCCGAGGTAACGCCCCAGGACATGACAGCGCCGCCCAAAGCATTCAAAAACTGAGAGGGAGTGAATCGCCCGGTCAGAATTGCCTTATTGCCATGTTCATCCAGAGTCCGTTTGATTTCGCTGGCGACAATATCCAATGCTTCGTCCCAGGAAATGCGTACCCACTCATCTATCCCGCGCAATTGCTTCTGGCCGCCGCCCGGCACCCAATTCTTGCGCTTCATCGGGTATTTGATACGATCTGCGCCAAAGACCTGGCGACGCTGAGACCGCCCACGGGCGCAACCGCGTTGCTGCGGGTAGTCAGGGCTATCGGGATGGGTATCATCTGTTTTTTGGCGGATGACCACACCATCCTTGACCAGGGCAACGTTCAGGCAACGCCCGCCGCAGTTGTGCCAGCAAGCCACTGGTACCCACGTGCCTTCTGTTCCAGCAGTCTGTGCCGCCGCTTCGACTGTCTTCAGGCCAAAGTTTAAACCCCCGGCTAAAGCGGCCGTACCGCCCAGCGCCGCGCTCCATTTGAGGAAGCTGCGCCGGGAGAGTATGGTATCGGTCAGAGTTTTTGTGAGGAAATTCTTTTCAATCATTCCTTCCCTCCATTTCTTGAAATGAAATAATCGTATGCTCCTTAGGAGTTGAGCCAACAGGCTCATATATATTCTTCGAGCTGGGTTCGATTTTTCTCAATATGGGACCTCCTGAGAGTGAATTAAACGGTAAGATAAAAAAGTTGTGCACTTCTTCACTATCAGGATACTCTAATACAAGCTCGAAAACGCCCCCCCTTAGGGTAATTTCATCTCACCCGCTTGGGTGATTATTTAACAGATTATCATTCGAATTGGAGACCAAACCCGATTTCACAGCATAGGCAGCCGCTTGCGTGCGGTTCTCCAATTGCAATTTCGACAGGATGTTCTTGAGATGGCTCTTTACAGTGTTGACAGAGATGGAAAGTTTTTCGGCAATTTTAGGGTTGCTGGCGCCAATGGCTACCAGGCGGAGCACGATAAGCTCCCTTTCTGTCAGGGCTTCCTCGCCCTTGGCTGTATCCATCGAACGTTTGGCCACACCCTTTAGCAGTCGCGTCGCCATGGACTTGGTCAGGGCCGCTTCGCCCTCTATTATGCCGGCCAGCAGTTCGAAGAGTTCTTTTGCATCCAGGCTCTTCAATAAATATCCGGAAACCCCAAGTTTGACAGCTTCATACAGGTGTTCGTCCTTTTCTGAGGCTGTCAATATGACCACCGCAATGCCAGGGAAGCGCTCTCGAATTTCTTTCGTCGCATTTAGACCATCCCCGTGGGGCATATAAATATCCATGAGAACCACATCCGGGTGTAATTGCTCCGCCAACCGAACCGCATCCTCACCGGTTTCTGCCTCACCAATCACCTCAACCAGATCCTCACGCGTCTTCATCAGGCTGATGAGTCCCTGGCGGAATAGCTTATGATCGTCGGCAATGAGAACCTTGATCGTCATTGGATTTCATCCTTTTTGAGAATTCCTAAATTCCTATGCGCACATGGATAGCAAAAAATAGAAACCGTCCCAAGATCTCCGCTATCATCACCAGCAGACATGCTATAAAAACAGGCGACATCAGTTCTTCTGGCACTTTTCTCCTGCTATGCGACAGAACCACGGCTAAACCCAGCCATCCTACCCCAACGAACAACAGCGCATAACGGATAATAAGTAAAGGCTGATAAAGTTCCAACAGAAGATCTAAACTTGTTTGCGCCGCTTCGTTTCCGGCGCGCAGGGATGACATTTGAAAAAAATTCACGACGGCAATCACGATAACCATGACAACAGCAATGACAGCCAACCAATCGAAGGATCCTTGAATGATTCGAGGACGAATGCTTTGGTTTTCCTGTTGCTGTGATTTAGAGAATTTTAGATCCATGGTCAACAATACAGGTACCGTCATTACACCAAGAAGTAACGTCGTTTCCAAAAAAGAAACGGTAGTTAGAGGCGAATTCCAGGCTGGTTGAGAGGGCAGGAGATATATCCGAGACATACAATATTCGGTAGCAAAACCAAACAAAATCGCCACCCAGCCCAGGACTGTTTTTAACTTATTATGACCGTTCACAAACCAAAGCAAGGTCCACAGGCAGCCAACAGAGAAGATGAAAAACAAATTAAATACAAGTTCGCGACTTAACCAGGAAGAGTGAAAGTTGCGCAAGGCCAGAAACGACAAATATGGCCTGCTCAGGTGGAAATGTGCTCCAGTTATTCCCGCAATAATAGTGATAAGGATTATCAAAATCGGAATCTTGATGATCCGATTCACTTCTTCTCTCCCGTATTTTGAATTACTCAGGGTGCGGATCACCCACAACACAAAAAGTGCTCCAGCTGCCAATTGGGTTAAGATCGTATATACCGATAAAGTCCATTCGCGTATATTCATGTCGTGTTTTGTCCTAAGTCAAGGAACGGAGATCCTGCCTTCGCGAAAGAATATTGCCTGGCCTTTCTTTAGTTGCTCGGCCTCGATACAAGGAAACCTGCACTCGATAGTTGTACCCATTCCCAATACAGAATGCACCTCCAAAGTTCCCCGGGCGCTATTGGCTCGCTCCCTCATGGTCTTTAGACCGAAGCTGCGCTTCGAATCCTGCACCGTAAATCCGATACCGTCATCAACAACCCGCAGATAAATATATTCGTTCTCCTTTTGTATCGTTTTCTTGATCAGCACTCTCACCTGGCTGGCACGTGCATGTTTTCGGACGTTCGCCAGGGCTTCCTGCAGAATACAGACCAACTGCACCTCGGCAACGGATGAGATGTTGAGCTCACCTTCCATCTCGTTTACAAAGCAGGTTTCAATACTGGTCTGTATGCCGAACTCTTCCAGATACTCGCCAATGGCTGAAATCAGACCTTTTTCGTTGGCCAGGGTTGTGCGTAGACTGAGGATATTCTCCCGAACGTCGGCAAGTGCAACCCTTACGGCTTCCCGCATCTGCTCCAGTTCGGCATGAAGCGCCTCTTGTTTACCCTGTTCGAGCAGCGCCTCCAAAGTCTGTACCTGTAGATTCAGATAGCCCAAGACTTGTGCCAGGCCGTCATGCATCTCGCGGGCAATGCGTGCCCGCTCCTCTGTGATCGAGAGGGATTGTAATTGGGATGTCATCAGACCATGTTGGATCGCAATCACCACCTGGTCAGCCATACACTCCAGCCAGATCGAATCCGTTTCCGTATAGGGTATCTCATCGGATCTGGCGGCCCAGAGGGCCCCGATCGGACGATTATCCAGTTCGAGGCGGACAATTTCAGCCCCTCTGGCAGGCCTCTCCAGTCCATAAATGATATTTTCGAGCATGGCGGGAGGCTCATTGCCTGAGGAGCGATAGGAACGCACGGCTTGCAAGGTTTCCAAGATCAAGGGGGTCTCAACGACGACCGGCGACTGGACCATCTCTGTAGTGTCTTCGATGGAAAAGCACTTCAACTCCAGGCAGGCTGGATCATCGGTCAATAGGGCCAGCCCGACGAAGTCCGCCCGCAGCAATTTTCTTGCATTCTCCACGATGTACAGCAGAATATTGTCAACGTCTTCCAATTCCATGATGCGACGGTTGATGCTAACCAGGGTTTCCGTCCACTTTTCTGCCGTTTGTCTGGCAACGATCTGGGCATCGAAGGCCGCTTTTTGAGCTCGAGCGCGCTCATCTTGCAACGCTTCGAGCTGCCTCTTGCGCGTCGCCTCGAAGACACCCAATCCCCGCACCACAAAGAAGGTAACGGTGAAAGCCGACAACATTCGCCAGAAAGAAATGGGTAAACCGGTCACTTCCAATATTCGTTTATAATCCAGCCATGAGGTTAATCCAAAGAATCCTGTAATCCCTGCCTGCTCTCCTGTAAAGGCGTTATAAACGACGCGATCATAATTGTAATAGGACGCAGGACCATACGGAGCGGCCGGTACAACCAAACCGACGATAAACGCTTCAAACAGAAACGCCACCCCAGCTCCCAACATCAGGTTGGCAACATCCGAAAGACCGAGTTTTCGCTGCATATTCCACTGGCGCAGGAAACCAACCCCGGCCATGATGGCGCCCGGTAGATACAGCAGGTAGCGAGACCAAATATCAATGGGAATTTCAATAGGGGAGGGCGTGGCGAATGTAGTAGCGGCGTAAGTAATCACGTAAGCGATCGGAACGATCA
>Ga0210047_1000693_pt1 | contig 12789 bp, 11 predicted proteins | sample CryGeyCG2014_300_3_FD_185453 | JGI IMG/M metagenome (GOLD analysis project Ga0210047, IMG submission 185453) | Groundwater microbial communities from aquifer - Crystal Geyser CG01_land_8/20/14_3.00 (SPAdes) (version 2) | ecosystem: Environmental > Aquatic > Deep subsurface > Groundwater | place...
CCAACACCCCATCGACGGTCACGCCGGTGCCCGCGGTGTTCTCGCTCACCGTGTCGGCGAAGATCCCGGCAGAGGTGAGTCGCACCTTGTCCACCCCGCTCTGCATGATCCGCAACTGAGGCGTGGCGTAGTTCAGGTCGACGTTGCCGGTGAAGATCCCGCCGGCCAGCGGCGCCTTCTCCGCCAAGGCAGCGACCAGGCCGGAGATTTTCGCCTGCTCTAGTTCCTTGCCTGGAACCGGGTTGATGTTGTCGTTGTCCAAGAGCCCGGCCCCCGAAACCCGGCCGATCTTGTCAGCGATCATGTCCAGGTTGGCGATCACCTCCGTCCCCAACGCCGGGGTGCCGGTAGTCAGCGGGTAAAGCCAGGACGACAGTAAGCTCATCGGGATACCTGTTGTTTACGCGAAAACCTCGCGGTCTCGGGTGACAAAATCCACACGCAGGGAGGAGATGCTGTGCCCAATCTGAGAACTACAGCCGATCTTGATGGCGAACAGGTGCGCGAAGACCAGCGAGAGCAGCGACGCTCGGCGGGGAAGGGCGGCGCTCCCAGCCCAGTTGGCCGCCCCCCAGTTGAATCCGCCCCAGGCGCCGCCGGAGGAGGTGGTGCCGGGCAACGTCGTCACCTCCGAACTGATCCCGAAGTCCCGGAGAAGCGTCACGGTCAGCGGGTCCGCCCCGTCATGGGTCGCGTAGATCCATCGCGCCCGGTTCATCCGCGCCGAGTCCTGCGGGTCAAAGTAGCCCGTCACCGCCTGCGCCTCGATGGACGTGACGGTCCCTGCGGCGTTCTCGTCGTAGTGGCCGACCACTTGGAACAGGTGGTTGCCCGTGGAGAACAAGACCTCGCCATGATCTCCCGGCCCATCCCAGACCGAGAACCGCTCGGGGAGCTGAGGGTACACGCGATCCGCAAACGGACCCACCTCTAGGCGCCCGGTTTCCGGGTCGAGCTTGGGCGGGCCGCGATGGGAGTGGACCAAGCACTTCCCTCCCACCGAAGAAAAGATCGCGCGCCGGCCCAGCGAGTCGTAGGCGGCGTGAACCGCCGTAATCCCCGACTCAAACCGGGGGGAGACCTTCCACGAGACCAGGCGCACCTCCATCCCGGAGAGGGCGTAAATCCCGGTCTGCGAGACGAACTCAATCGTCCCGTCCGAGAGTGTCACGATCCCCCCCGAACTCACCGCCCCGATCGTCTCGGAGATCCACACCCGCTGGAAGGTCTCCTTCGACGAGCCGTACAGCGCCAAGATCGAGTCGGAGAAGAAGAGGATCTGGTGATCGTTGCGCGTGCGCAGCGCCACCCCCACGCCGCCGCCGGGAGAGCGAATGTCCAGGAAGTCCAGCCCATTCCACTGGCTGCCATCCCCCCGCATGGAGTAGGCCAGCCGCTGCGCGGCCGTGCCTACGTCATTGAGCGCGAACAGCCGCTCCTCGAACCAATTCAGTGCCACCGGCGCCTGGGGTGAGTACGCACTCGCGACTCGCTGAAGATCGGGAGTCGGGGCCAGCGGGTTGTACATGGTGATGGGGTCCGCCCCGTTCGCCAGAAATACCTGGGAGAACCGCTGCGCAAAAGAGAAGGTTCGCCCCGCGGTGTAGGCTGACGCGGGACGGTAGTAGCCCTCGCTCGTCTTGAACGCGAAGAGGCTCCCGGTGGCGGGCGTGGCGGCCGACGACGCGACGGTGTAATCGAACGTGTCAGCCGTGACGTTTCCGATCGTCCACCAGCCGTTGTACTCCGGCTGAGTCGCCCCGTACACCGAGACGGCATCCCCGTTGCTATACCCATGCGCCGTCGAGGTGGCGGTCGCCGTCGTGCCCGACCGAACCAGCGAGGAGATCGCCTTCTCTCCGGTGCGCAGCGGAAGGGCCGTATTCACCCCGCCCGTGTCCACCGTGAAAAGCTGCGTCCCCGCCGTGACCAACAGTTGCCGATGCTGGTCCTCGTTGTAGGTCAGGCGGAAGATCGTCTGGATGGGCGCGGGGAGGCCGGCGGCATCCGTGTACCGGCGGCACCCCTCCCGCATCACGAGAGCGCCGCGGTCGCCATACTCCCAGTTCTGGTTGCTCACCAGCTCGTCGGGAGTCAGCTCCGAAGCCCCGGCCTGCTCGTTCACCCCGCCGAGCCAGCGGGAAAACTGCAAGGTGGCGTCAAGCTGGCTCACGTCTTCCTCACGAAGGAGGCGGCTTGCTGCACGACGGCGGCCAGCATGTCCTGATACTTCTGGTATTCCACCGGGCGGTCGGTTTTGGCGTCGAAGTCCTTGCCCATCTCCACGGCGCCCGTCACCAGGATGTGGTGGTACACGTCCGGGAACACCGGGCGGTCGGTACCATTCACCAGGTCCACCGCACCCCGGATGTAGTCGAAGTCGACGAGGTAGCTGACATCCGGGTTGGGCCGCACTCGGAACTGGTGGGTCGCCAAGGCGGCGTCAAAGACCACGGCGTAGTATTGCGGGGGTCCGGCGGGGGTCGCCGCCAAGGTGCGCAGCTCGTGGATCTTGGCAGAAAAGATCGGGGCACCCGTCGTCGCCAGAACGGGGTTGCCGTAGAGCCTCACGTAGCCTGCCGGTAGGGCCGTCGACACGCCCGTGACATTCAGCGTGCTGGTCACCAGAAGGTCATTCCACGGCACCAGCGGCACCATGGCGCGCTGCGTCAGGTTCAGCCAATCCGTCGCCAGCGCCCGCATGGCCACGGAATCATCTCCCAGCCGGCGGGCGACGATCGCCTGCATCTCCGAGAGCGTCACCCGTAGCCTCCCCCGTCGAGCTGCCGGATCGCCGGTTGGCGACTCCGTGCCCACGCCCGGTAATGAATGTCCTCCGAAGCCATCGCCGCCGTGATCCCGTCATGGTTCGCCAGGAATGAAGCGGCCATCGCCACGATGAAATCGTGAAGCTCAGGTGGCAGGGCGGACACGTCGGTCGAAAGCGCCAAGGGGGTGTCCATCCGGGTCTGGTACTCGACGAAGAGGCCATCCGGCACCGCGCTGGTCACGGCCTCGCTCACCAGGATGGAGCCCCCGATGATGCGGTACCACGGCCCGGCGAAGGCGTCCGGCTCGTCGTCTTCCGTCAGGCGATCCGCCAAGGCGCCAAGAATCCGAACGGCCCGCTCCGACTGGAAATCCGCCGGCAGGGTGTAGGTGGTGGAGACGGAGGTGAGGTCCGTCTGCCACTGGTTGATGGCCAGGTGCGGGACATCGCTTCGCACCCGAGCCGCCAGGAGCTTCTGCGCGCGGTTGATCCGCGCGATCACGGTGTAGTCAGACTGGTCGGTGACATCCCCGGCCAGCGCGTACACCCCAGCCAGGATTTGCGCGAGCGTCACCCAATCAACCCCAGTGCATTCACGGTCGCCACATGCAAGTTCCGGTAGACCTCCCGTTCCCACGACTGGGGCAGCTCCCCCGCGCGCGCATTCGCCCAGGCGGAGACCGCCTCCAGGGTAGACCGGGTCACCTTGGCGGGGCGGTCCAGGGTCTCCACGACAACTTTGGGTTCCACTGCCATGTCAGCCTCCAAGAAAGAAGACGCCGGGGCGTGGAATCGCCCCGGCGTCTGAGTGAGGTTAAGCGAACCCAGTGATGCCCGAGATCAAGCCGTGCGTCGAGCCGTGCTTGATTTCCAGGCCGCACTCGCTCAGGTACTCATCCACGCGACCATCCACGCCGGGATTCTGCCGATCCTTCAGGAGCTTAGTGTCGCGGTCCTTCATGTACAGGTAGGACAGATTCCTCGGCTCCACGATGGCCATCACCCCGGTGAGAACCGTGCTCTCCGCAAACAGCGGGTGGAGCTTCAGGTACAGGCTGCCGAACGGCGTGATCCACTCCGTCAGGTGCATCCCGTAGACCCCATTCTTCACGGGGGTCATGTTGATCGTCGCGGAGGATTTGGCGATGGCGGAGAGCACCCGCATCGCGCTCGGGCCACAGTACGCAATCCGCTCCCGAGAGCCCTCGGCCATGATGATTTCCAAGTACGAGTCCAACAGGGCTTCGGTGAGTTTGCCTAACTCAGGGGTGAATCGATTATCCGTAGGGACATAGGGCGTCCCGGATGGAGAATTCCCGAACACGCCCCCGGTAAACCGGGTCGGCTTACTGGTGGTGAATCCGAGAGCGGTGTCCGTGCCTTCGTAGGCGTTGCCCCAGAAGAAGGCGTGCTCCCGCTCCATGTTGTGCTGGCGGAACGCCTCGCGCAGCGCGTTCTTGTAGGCCGACCCGGTGCGGAACTTGGTGGCGTCCATCGTCCCGGTGACCTCCGCCGGATGGCGGAAAATCTGCAAGAAGTTGTACTGCTTCACCGGATCGGTGTACTTCGCCGACCGTACCGCCTCCCCTTCCGAGGAGGCCGCACCCGCCACGATCCACTCGTTGCCCCCCGTCAGAGCGGTCCCGCCCGACTTGCCCAACCCACGGATCACCGTCATGTGCGTCGGATCCCCGATCGTGCGCACCCACGCCGTTTCCCCCGTGTTCGAGCAGCGGATCACGTCGCCGGGCCGAAACCCCGCGGTACTCACCACGGTGAGGGTGGCCGAGGCGGGGGTGCCGGAAGCGTTGGAAGGGGTGGTCGGAAGGGTGTGGGTCGTGCGGACGGTGGGCTCGGCCTTCGTCCACCAGTGATGCTCCGAGTCCGTCAGCATCTCATGCCGCATCTTGGTCATCAGCGCCGTAAGCGGCGCCGTGCCGTTTTTCTCCAGGTAAAAGATCGTCTCGCGGTAACTCTTGGGGCGTTCATCGGTGCCGGCATCGCCGGTGCCCCGCATTCCCAGAATGGTTGCCATGACTACTCCATGAGCACGTCGATCTCGTCATCGAACGGCGTTCGATTGACCGACGCACGAGGACCGCCGGCTTCACCATGAAGCTGGGCGGTCTGTGATTGATTGAGTCCCGATTGCGCGAGAAAAACGGGAGCCGACTGGGCCAGAAAGGCGGGCGTGATATGCCCATAGGTCAGGTTGAACTGACCCAGCCACTCCATGAACCCGCGCATGTTCTTCGCGTTCTGCAACAAGGGATAGGCGGTGCCGATGCCCTTAAACGTCTCCGTGACCCGCTCCTCTTCGACACGGACCGCATCGGCCCTCTCCGCCTCGGCGGCCACTTGAGAGGCGTGCAGCATTTGGCCCAACTGCGCCTTCAGGGTGCCAATCTCCTGGCCGTAACCCGCCACGGACTTCGCCTGCGTCGCCAGCACTTCGGCAATCTCCGGGAAATCCTCCTGGAGAGCCGCCAGCTTCTCCGCCGTCACACCAGCCGCGGCGGGGGCGGCATGGCTGGCCGCATCGAGCTGCGCGGCTACCACAGCCTGAAGCTGCTCCAACATGCTGATGGGACGGCCGTTCACGTACACCGGATTCCCATTGACGGAGGCCGGGAGCACGTTTCCGTTGCTGTCGATCACCCCAAGATCGGCCAAGTAGTTCAGGGCCGGGGCGATCGCTTCGCGCTGCGCCTGAAGGGCCAGCCCTTGCTGGGCCAGGTTGGTGATGCCCTCCCGGTTGTAGCTGCGCTGCTCCCCCCGATACGTCAGGGAGTACCCCTCATCCGGGCTCGGTGCGGGGGCCGCTGGGGCACCCTCCTGGACCTGCTGGGGGACCTCGGGTTCGGGGGTGGGATCCACCTCGGGCTCAGGGGTGGTGGTCTCCTCCGGGGTGCCGGCGTCGTCGCCGTCCTCCAGAAGGGCAATGTCCACCTCGGGCTCGTCAACCGTTTCGGTGATCGTTGGATCCATGTTGTTCCTCTTTGGGCTCCTGCCGTAGTGGCGGTGCGCCTGGTTGGAATTCTAGCTACACTTTATTGAAACATCTTTGCACGTCAAGTTTCTTGACTCTGTGCGGCCATCGCCACCTCGGCGCGGGCCGTTTCCAGGATGTGCTGGGGGCTGTGGAGAGCCGCCCGGTGAGCGATCGCCACCCCCATCACGCGGCCGCGCCACTCCGCGCGGGCCATATCCGTCATGCCCGCCAGTTGTTCCGCCGTCGCCGCGTCGGCATAGGGGTTGAGCAACACCCGCTCAGCCTGCTGCATCTTGAGGGTGAGGTATCCCGCCACATGGCTCCACCCGGCCTGGAACTCGGTACTCTCCAACACCTTTACGATCTGCCGCGCCTCTTCGATCTTGCTCACGCTGAACCTCCATAGGTAGCCAGGGTGGGAACGGCCGTCGCCCCGGAGGGGACCCCGTTCAGGTTATCCGGGACCACGGACACGGGGGTCTGTGGAAGCTGTAGAACGAGGTCATCCACCGACTTCCGCGCGCCGGGCATGGCGTTCACCAACTCGCGGAAGATGTTGGTGATGTTGAAGCTCTTCATCAGAACTTGATTGGAGGAGACCATGCCGAAGATCTCTCGCCACTCCGACACGCTCTGCGACGGGTCCACCGGCAGGCTGCCATCATGGATCACCATGTCCATGAAGCCCTGGATCTGATCGCGGGAGACGCGGATGAGCCCGTTGGTGATGCCCTCCGCCACATCCCGGTACCGCTGCTTCTCTCCCACCACGCGGTACTCGCGATCGACGCTGAGAAAGGCTTGGTTGTTCTGCACCCACATCTCCACCAGAGGGCGCAAGCCTTGCGCGGAAGCCACCTGGGTGAGAAGGGCCATGCGGCCTTGGGAAGCCCCCGCGACGATCCGCGCCTCGGCGGCCGTCTTGCGATCCGTGCTGGCAATCCCCATCTGGTTGTCGCCGACCGCCGTCACGCGCTGCATGAACTCCATGATCTGGCTAATGTCGCGATTGTGCGTGCCCGTCGTGTCCTGGAACTTGAGCTGTGAGTAAGCCGAATCCAACGGCCCGTCCCACTCCCCCTTCTTGCGGATGATCCGCCCCGGCTGGGGGCGAAGCATGTCGTCCACCTCGATCCGCATCGGGTCCACGACGACCTGCGCGTTCAGGCTCTGCCGCACCGACTCCATGTGGCTGTTGAACAGCCAGTTCAGCATGTCCTGAAGCCCCTCGACCATCCAGGAAATGCCCGGATTCCATGCGGAGTGGCGGTCGAAGTTGGGCTCCCATACCACCACCGGGAGTTTCCCATGGGGGTAGGGGCTCCGATGCGCGCGAATCAAGTGCCGATCGTTATAGGTGGTGAAGCACCAGATTTCCTCATCCTCGCCCGTGCCCACCCCCCACTCGGCCGGGAGGATCTTCGCCCACGTCTCCCGGAGCACCCCCCACTCGCGCACCCCGTCCATCGAGATCCCGGCCGAGACCGCTCGTCCGTCGATCCCCGGCGAGCTGGTCAGGCCACGGTAGGCATCCCGCTCGGAAGTCAGCCCCCGAGTCGAACTGCGAGAGCCGGAAGCATCCTGATCCCCCTTGACCCTCTCCACCCCGGCGTACACCCCGCCCCGCTGCATCCGGAGCAGGTGCTGGTAGGATCGCTGGTGCTCGAAGGTGACGTACTCCCCAGCCTGCGGATCTCCCAGCGGCGCCATCGGGTCGGGGAAATACCGAAACGGGTCGATGTTGTAGGTCATCGGCCCGTCGAAATCGATCTCCATGGACGTGGTGCCCAAGACCTGCGCCATGAGCGGGTCCGTGACGGGCATCTTCCGAAACGTCCGCCGCCACAGTGGCTGCATCACCCCCACGCCATACTTGAGCCCGTCCAGGAGGAACGAGTACAGAAGCATGGAGTAGTTCATGGCTTCGGCTTGTGCATCCAATACCGCGGTCATCCGAGCCGTGGCCTTCACCTCTCCCCCGCGCGCCTGGAGGTTGATGTAGGGCCGTGGCCCGGCGAAGACCTGGAGCATGTAGGCCAAGGTGCTCTGGATGTTCGCCAGGGTGTACGGGATGTAAATCCGCTTCGCGTACGGGTTGCGCCCCACGAGCCGGCCGGTGGCGGTCTTCTCCTCATCCCCCAGATAGGCGACGTACTGCGCATCCGCGCGGTTCCATGCGCCGTACATCTGCTCCATGTGCCGCTGCGAGTGGCTGTAGAGCTTCCACAGGCGCGTGACGATCTTCTCTTGCGCGCGATCCGAGAGGTCCATCGGGGAGGTAATGGCCGTGAACATAACTCTATCCTCCCGCCCACGAATCGAAAGTCAGTGGATCCAGGGTCTTGGGAGCCCGCGTCTCCGCGTACAGGTTTCGCTTCGCGACATAGACCACGGCGTACCGGATCGCGTCAAGCATGTCCTTGTGGGCATCCTCCACCAACTGGTTGCCCACCCCGCTGGACTCCCGATCCGTCAAATCCTGCATCTTCCAGCCGTAGTGCAGCATCGCATCAATCCCCAGGTCGGCGGGTCCGCGCCAGAACTGGAGTCGCGGATGGGTGGTCTCCGTGATCCGGTCATACTCGCGACGCAGCAATTCGTGCATCACATGATGCCCCACCAGGATCGAGCCCGGCCCGCGTACCGACGGGGTATCCCACCGCCACTTCGGGGGGGAGGAGGAGCGGTACAGATCCAGGGGGGAGAGGACTTGGCCCTGCGTGTAAGTTCCGGCGTGCTGGGTGGCGAAATGCGGGTCCATGATCCGGCGCACCACCTTGTTCCGCCAGGAAAACCCCGCCTCCGCCAACTCGATCTCGGTCACCACCTCCGTCGGCCCGCGGCCCGCCAGAACCTTGGTCGCCAGAACCTCGATCCGGTTGTCGGGCGTTACCAAGAGCCACGCGACGCGGGCCGATTTGTTCGGGTGGGGGTCAAACCCCATGACGACCGGCCAGTCCTCGGGAATCCCATGGGGATCGATGACAAAGGCGCTTTCCTGGAGGATGTCGAACTCACTGAACTCCGCCCCCTCCGACACGGAGAACCGGCCAAAGACTCGGGCGCGCGCCTCGACCGGGCTCTGCTTTTTCAGGAAGCGGTAGATCCATCCCCGCTTCTGGTTCTTCACGTTCGAGAACGAGTCCGCCACGATGACCCGGAACTCCGCGTTGGTCCGCGCCTCTTGGATCACCTCCTTCGCGATCCAGGGTTCGGAGATCGGCGTCAGGGCCATGAAAATCTGGCCGCCGGAACTCCGCAGCCCGCGGTCACACGCCAGAAAAGCGGATCGAGTCGGGGGCTCATCAAAGAGCACCAGATCGAACTCGTAACTCTCCGTCGCCATCTGGCCTTGCGCGTAGCTGTAGAAGTTCCACTTCGACCCGTTCGCCCAGGACAGTTTGATCGGCATCCCGGCCGTGTTGTTCTTCGTGGCCTGGCGCCACAGCTCCCCCTCCTTCGTGGCATCGACCTTCAGGAGCAGGGGGTTGATCTTCACCGCCTCCCGGCGCGCATCCGGCTCCGCCACCCGCGGCCAGCCCCCTTCGGCAAAGAGCTTCTGTTCGAAGAGGTTGACTAAGATCTTGTTGAAGTCGTCCGTCGCCCACGCCAAGTTCAACGGCGGCGTGTAGGGTAAGCCTGACGGCTTCATCACGCGGAAATTGGGATCGTCCGGGGTGAGCCAGGGGCGCACCCCATGGGTCGCCGCCACCGCAATCGCCACCAGGGTCGTGGTCTTGGACACCCCATTCCCGCCGACCATGGCCACCACGTTCTCGCGGGCATAGAGCGTCTTGGCCTGCGGTGTCCACTCCCGCTCCCGCCAGTAATCCTTCCACTCGGCCGGCCAGGACTCGTAGGAAAACCGAATGTCCGGGCTTTCCGCCGTGCCGAAGTTCCACCCTTTTGGAGGTCCAGAGCATTGGCCCGAATCCGGGCGCAACAGCGCAATCGGGCCAAACGTCACGAATTGCGAGATCGCCGGGCGGTACCGCTCGGGAAGCGGCTCCAACGCCGCCGGATCCATCTTCTGCGACGAGTACCCCGCCTCCGCCGATCTCACCGCGTCCGCCAGCGCCTTGTCCTTCCGGCACGCCGCCACCAGCTCGGTACGGAGATCGAAAATCAACACGGCCTAGAACATGCCAAGCCGGAATCTTCCTGTCAACGCCGAGAATCACGATTAGATCGACCGCGCGGCATCCACGGGCGACCCTACTTGAATCGGCGAGCCTGTGCGTGGCAGAGTGAGTCGGACGAGTGAAGCCGTCAGGACTCCGTAGCCAGGATCTGCACCCATCGCCCCCTGCCCGGCCGGCGCCGCGGTCCCTCCGCGACGGCCTTCACCCGGCCGGCGGGGGGCGATCTATCGGCTTCGGAGGTGCCGCATGACCACGACCCTAGCGGCCCGGCGCGATCACTGGTGGCACGCCTGGGCGGCTCGCCTCTACGCCCCCCTCGCCCGTCCTGAGGAGAGCCATGGATGAGTACCCGCGCCCCATCCCCCTGCTTCTGTCCTCCGACCTGGACGAGATCACCGCCATGAATGTCGACTGGCTCTGGTACCCCTACCTCCCCCAAAACAAAATCACCTTCATGGCCGGCGAGCCGGGCGTGGGCAAATCCTACGTCTGCATGGCCATCGCCTCCCTCCTCTCCGCCGGCCGGCCCTACCCCATCCTCAACGGCCGCGAGCCCTCCCAGCCGCCCCCCGCCCGCGTCCTCTACCTCTTCGCCGAGGATGACCCGGCCGACACGATCCGCCCCCGCATGGAGGCCATGCACGCCGATCTGAGCCTCATCACCGTGGCTAATGGCGCCACCAATGTCGCCGGCGTCTACTTCAACCTCGACCATCTGGATCTCCTCACCGAGATCATCGAGCGCCTGAAGCCCAGCCTCGTCGTGTTCGATCCCATCGAGTCGTTCATGGGCGCCTGCAACCCCAATGCCGCCGAAGACGTTCGCCCCCGCCTCGATCACCTCGCCCAGCTCGCCGAGCGCATGAAGTTCGCCGTCCTCGCCATCCGCCACAATCGCAAGGCCACCGCCGAGAACGCCCTCCACAAAGCCGCCGGCAGCATCGCCTGGATCGCCGCCGGAAGATCCTTCCTGTCCTGCTCACCCGACCCGGACCACCCCAACACGCCATACAACACCTACGGCATCGTGTCCCACGTCAAGTGCAACCTCGTCGCCAAGGGACCCTCCCTCAAGTACGCCATACGCGAAGGCGTCTTCAGCTTCGACGGGCTCTCCACCCTCACCGCCGACGACCTAATCGCCTCCCCCAAACGATCCGGCTCCACCATCACCGCCCTCGACACCGCCAAGACCTTCTTGCGCGAAGCCCTCGCCCACGGCCCTCGCCTCAGCGACGAACTCATCAAGGAAGCCAAGGAAAAGCACATCGCCGGACGAAGCAACCTGTTTGAGGCGAAAAAGGCCCTCGACATCGAAGCCGACAAAACCACCTTCGCCGGCGGCTGGTTGTGGCGATTGCCCAAGGAAGACGACACGGGGACTTGAAATCCAAGTCGCCTTGACGCGGTCGAAGCCGCCCTTCCGAATCGCTCGGGGGGCGAGCATCCTCTCCACGAGAATTCCTCCTTAGCCTAGCGTCTCGTCTGTCACCTCCAGACGCGAACGACGGTGACGGATCGGTAGCGTCTGGAGGTGGGAGACGTGACGCGCTAGGACCTCGGTCCCGAGGCGTCAGCCGCGGGACCCCGACTAAAGGGGGGGAGACCCCCCCTTTAGTCGGCCCGGAATCTGCGTCTAGACATCTTATCGGTGAGGCCACCGAAATGATCCCGAGATCCGACGATCGTCACCGGGTGCCCGCCGCCACTGTTAAACTTTCCGACAGTTTCAGTCATACGTCCAATGCTGGAGATAAGTCGTTGATTTCAAAAGGAAATATTTCCGACCGTGGCGATTTCCGACAGAATCCCGTTTCCAAAAAATAAAACCCTGAAAAAACAAAGACTTAGATTTCCTAGATTCCGGGCCGAATAAACGGGAGACGTACCCATGGAGACAGGAGCCGATTAATGGCGTCTCTGGCGGGATGCCAGGGACGTGGCGGTGGCACGAGGTGGAGGTCCTAGCGCGTCACGTCTTCCACCTCCAAACGCTCCCGATTCGTCACCGTCGTCCGCGTCTGGATGCGGCAGACGAGACGCTAAGCTTGGGAGGATCTACCCAAGTATAACGCGCGCACGCGCGCGCGAAGTGAAAAAACACTGGACGCTTCGTACACTTGGGGGGACTGTGTATAAGAAACAAGGACTTAGTGCGTCCAAGGCATTGGACACTTGGTAACCCTCGCGGGAAGAGAAATTTATTATCTTCTTCCTTATTATCAAGCACTTACAGATACGCTGGACGAATCGTCCACGAAGCGTCCAAGCGTCCAAGCCACTTCGCGCGCGCGCGCGCGTTATCCGCCAAGGTGATCCCACCACGCAAAGTGCTGAAATCAGCCCCTAGGAAGCGTTCTGTTCCCGTTGGGCCTGCCATGGGTATGGTTGGTGTGAACGAGTGGCAAATAACCCCGAAAATCGTGAGAGGTGAGCCGTGATCGAACGAAAACAGATCCCCCCTGCTTGCTATCAAGGCGCCAGCATGGCAACCAAGGCTGTCCGCGCCGAGTGTCTGGCGTGCATGGGCGGCTCGGCATCCCTCGTCTCAGGATGCCCATCGCATGGGTGTGCCCTGTGGAACCATCGCCTAGGCGGCGGTGCCCACAAGCTGGCCGCCATCCGCCTGCACTGTTACGAATGCATCGGGGGCGATGCCTCCACCGGGGCAGGTTCAGACGAGATCGATGGATGTACCGCCCATGACTGTCACCTCTACCCGCTGCGTTTGGGCCGCAAGCCTGCCGACTGGCGCGAACGGATGGCAGGGTAGCCCGTGGCCCCCCCACCCCTGGACACGGGGGGAAAAAATACATGGCGGGAGGGATTACCAAGGGCGATGCGCCCCCCTGGGGGGGTGGCCGGGTGGGGTATGGACCCATGCG
>Ga0210047_1000705_pt1 | contig 12709 bp, 14 predicted proteins | sample CryGeyCG2014_300_3_FD_185453 | JGI IMG/M metagenome (GOLD analysis project Ga0210047, IMG submission 185453) | Groundwater microbial communities from aquifer - Crystal Geyser CG01_land_8/20/14_3.00 (SPAdes) (version 2) | ecosystem: Environmental > Aquatic > Deep subsurface > Groundwater | place...
CCATCTGCCATCCGCCATCTGCCATCCGCCATCCGCCATCTGCCATCCGCCATCTGCCATCTGCCATCTGCCATCTGCGATTTGCCATCCGCCATTTGCGATGCCGTACGTAATCACCCGTTCGGCCGGGATCGCGGCCAGGAACTCGAAGGAGCTGTCGTCGCGGTTGAGAACGGCCGTCTTGACAAGCTCATCGAAACCAGGTTTCTTCGAGAAACCTGGTTTCGATGGACCGGTCATCAGCGATCGAAACAGCCGCGCCTTGGCTTCCCGGTACGCCGCGTAGGAGCCGTGAAAGTCCAGGTGTTCGTGAGTGATATTCGTGACGACCGCCACGTCGAACAGGCAGCCGGTCACGCGGCCCTGCGCCAGCCCGTGCGACGTCGTTTCCAGCACCGCGACCTCGGCCCCGGCATCGCGCATCTGCGCCAGATAGCGCTGCACGTCCGGCGCGTCGGGCGTGGTGGTGTGCAGCCCGGTATCGTAGACCCGGTCGCCGATCACCGCGTTGACCGTGCTGATCAGCCCTGCGCGGCGGCCGGCAGCCTGCAAGATGCTGAAGAGCAGGTTGGCCGTGGTGGTCTTGCCGTCGGTGCCGGTGATGCCGACCAACGCCATCTCCCGGCTGGGGTGTCCATGCCAGGCTGCGCTCAACCAGGCCAGCGCCGCGCGGGCGTCGCCGACCTGAACGTAGGGCACGGGCAAACTCTGTGGAGCCTGCTCCCCCACCACTGCGGCCGCGCCGCGCGCCACGGCATCTGGGATGAAGCGATGCCCATCTGCGCTCATCCCGCGATAGGCGACGAACAACGCACCAGGGATCACCTGGCGTGAATCCGCGGTGATGCGGGTGATCGCGATATCGGGGTCACCGACCAGCGCCGTGATACCCGGCACAGCAGCCAGAAGCTGGCTCAGTTGCATAGGAAAAAAAACCGGCGCGCTATTCCGGCGCGGCCGCGTGATGTCCCCGCCGCCTGGCGGACCCGGCCACGCGCAAGCCGGTCCAGCGACACTCTCGGTTGGTGCAGCGATAGCGATTCACCGGGAGGAGCAAGCCCACAAACCGGTCCCGTACCCGGCGATGCACCCGGTGGATCTCACTGTCGCACTCCGGGCACCGGATCGTCGTCCACGAGGGGGTGCGCATCAGCCGCCAGCGCGTCCGCCACGCGATCGCCACGAGCGCGCCCAGGATCAGGACATAGCCGATCGCGTCCGACACCGTGGTGTTTGCGATGAAGGCGCGGATGACGTCATCGGTGCGGCCGATCGCGGTCATCGCGACGCTGATGCCGCGCGTCACCCATCGGATCATGGAGACGCGGATGTTCATCCGCTCGAAGATCAGGAAGATGCCGAGCGCGACGACGAACAGCCAGATGACCTCAAAGCGATACTTACGCAGGAATACGCGCCACTGCGGCTCCTCTCGACGACGACCATGATGATTCTCAGTCATACCCGGCTCACCTCAGCGCCAGCAGTTGCACGGAGCGCGTTGCCCAGACGATCAACGGCCCCGGGGCCAGGCCCAGCAATAGCGTCAGCACCGCGGTCACCAGCAGTGCCCCGCGCAACGGCCAGGCCACCTCGACCCGCGCAGCGTCCTCTGCGGCGGGTGTGAAGAACATGTAGCGCACCACGTTCAGGTAGTAGAACGCGGCGATCACGCTGTTCACCGCGGCGATCGCAACCAGCACCCACAGTCGCTGTTGGATGGCCGCGCCGAAAACAAAGAACTTGCCGATGAACCCACCGGTAGGTGGGATGCCGGCCAGCGAGATCAGGAACACGAACAGCAGCCCGGCCAGCCAGGGGGAGCGCCTGACCAGTCCGGCGTAGTCTTCAATTTCGGTGGCCCCGCTGGCAGTTTCAACCGCCGTCACCACGGCAAACGCGCCGACATTGGTGAAGAGATAGGCGAACAGGTAGATCAGCACGCCGTTCAGGCCGGTGAAGGTCGCCCCGCTCATCCAAACGGCTGCCACCCCGATCAGGATGTAACCGGCCTGTGCGATGGATGAGTACGCCAGCAACCGCTTGACGTTGGTCTGGCGCAGCGCGGTCAGGTTGCCGAGCGTCATGGTGACGATGGAAACGGCGATCAGCAAGGCCGTCCACTGGTACTGCATCGTGCCCAACGCCACCATGAACACGCGGATCAGGACGGCAAAGCCGGTCGCCTTGGACACAGTGGAGAGGAAAGCCGTGACAGGGGTCGGCGCGCCCTCGTAGGTGTCCGGCGCCCATTGGTGAAACGGCACCAGGCTGGCCTTGAACCCGAACCCGGCCAACAGCAAGATGATCGCGGGCGTGCCCAGCCAGGCCAGTCCGTGGCCGGCGCCCTGGGGGGCGCTCGCAAACGCCGCAGCAATCTCGCCCAGGTCGGTGGCGCCGGTCGCGCCATAGAGCAACGACATGCCGTACAGCATCACAGCCGATGCGGTCGCGCCGTACAGGAAGTACTTCAACGCAGCCTCGCCTGACTTGCGGTCATGGCGGAGAAAACCGACCAGGACATAGCTGGTGATGCTGAGGAACTCCATGCCCAGGTAGATCAACACCAGGTTCGTCGCGCTGACGGCCAGGCAAACGGCCAGGGCCACGGCCAGCAGCAGCGCGTAGAACTCGCCGCGATAGGGCGTGCGGCCGCGCAGGTAGGGGATGGCGGTCAGGATCACGACCGCCACGCCGATGATGGCCAATGCCTTGAAGAACACGGCAAACGGGTCAGCCGCCAACATCGTCGCCACCTGCCGCGCGCCGCCCAGGCTGGGGATCAAACCCAGCGCGGCCGCGGCCAGCCCGCCGAGGGCCACGTAGGGCAGCCAGCCCTTCGGCTCGTCCTTGCGGCCGACCAGGTCGAGCGTGAACACGAGCACCGCCGCGATCAGGAGGATCAGCTCGGGTAAAAGAAAGGTCAGATCGGTGATACTCAAGGGATTACCTCCCGTAATCGAAGCTCGAAGCTAGAAGCTGGAAGCTAGCCTGAGATGAGCATCCAGTTTCAAGCATCCAGTTTCCAGCATCCAGCATCAAGCATCCGGTTTCTAGCATCCAGTATCAAGCATCCAGTATCTAGCATCCAGCATCAAGCATCTAGTTTCCAGCATCCAGTTTCCAGCATCCAGTATCCAGCATCACTTCCCGACGAATCCGCTCATCAACCCCATGAACGTCGTGTTGAAAAAGTTCAAGATCGGCGCCGGGTAGATGCCAAAGAAAATCATGAACGCCACCAACGGCCACAGGGTCACCTTCTCGAACAACGCCACGTCCCGCGGCTCGTGCTCCTCCGCGCCGGTCGTCACGTCGGTCCAGTGGCCGATTTTGTGCGCATCGTATTCGCCCAGGAAGGTGTATTGGATGATCTTCCACAGGATGTAGGCCGCGGTCAACACAATGCCGAGCACGCCGACGGCGGCCCAAATCTTAACGATGTCGAACGCGCCCCGGAAGACGAAGAATTCGCTCCAGAACCCGGCCAGGCCAGGCAGGCCCAACGACGCAAAGCCGGTGATGGCGAAGAGGCCGTAGTAATACGGCAGCTTGCTCGAAAAACCGCCGAACATCTTCAGATCGCGCAGATGCGCGCGTTCGTAGATCACGCCGACCAGGAAGAACAAGGCGCCGGTGATGATGCCGTGGTTGAACATTTGGAGCGCCGCGCCGTTCAGCGCCATCGCGCTGGCGTCCACCCAGGTCGGGTTGCCGATGGCATAGGCCGCCGCGCCGATGCCCAGCATCACGTAGCCCATGTGGCTCACGGATGAGTAGGCGATCAGCCGCTTGAGGTCCCACTGCGCCATGGAGACCAGCGCGCCGTAGACGATGGAGATCACCCCCAACGCCACCACGACCAACGCGTACGACCGAAAAGTCTCGGGGAAGATCGGCAGGAGGATGCGCAGGATGCCGTAGGCGCCCAGCTTCAGCAGCACGCCGGCCAGGATCACCGAGCCGGCCGTGGGAGCCGCGGTGTGGGCGTCGGGCAGCCAGGTGTGGAACGGCCAGCTCGGCACCTTGATCGCAAACGCCACGAAGAAGGCCCAGAACGCCAGGCTGGAGAGCAGGAAGTTCCCGGCAAAGGGCTGGAGATAGGCGGCCGCGACGATATCGAAAGTGCCCGTGTCAAAGTAGATGCCCAGGATCGCCAGCAGCATGAACACCGACCCGGCCAGGGTATAGAGGAAGAACTTGATGGCCGAATACTGCGGCCGGTCCTTGGGCTGCCCCCAGATGCCGATCAGGAAGTACATCGGCACCAGGCCCACCTCCCAGAAGACGTAGAAGAGGACCAGATCCAGCGAGACGAAAACGCCAGTCATGCCCATCTCCAGGAGCAGGAACAGGAAAAAGAACTCCCGCACCCGGACCTTGATCGTGTGCGCCGAATACCACAGCCCCAGTGTGGTCAGGAACGTGGTCAGGAAGATCAGCGGGATGCTCAGCCCGTCGACGCCCATATGGTAGTTGATGTTGATCGCGGAAATCCAGGGCGCCATGATCTCGAACTGGAACCCGCCAAGCCCCTGGTTATAGCCGAACCAGAGCGCGATCGCCAGCCCCAACGGCAGCAGGCTGATGGCGATGGCGCCGTTCTTGATCAGGCGTTCCTCGCGGGCCTTGTCCAGGCTCAGCCACTTGCCCCAGGGGAGCAGGGTGAGGATCGCGCCGAGCAAGGGAACGAAGGTGATGATGGTTAAAAGCGAGTTAGTCATGAAAAGTCCCTCCGATGGGAATCAGCGTTGGCGATTGGTAGATTGGTAACTTGGTAGATTGGTAACTTGGTAGATTGGTCATAACTCCGTTATTCTTCGGGCTGAACAACCATCGAGCTTTCTTCTTGTTCTTGGGGATAGTACGGCACGTTCATACAGTACCTCGGCGTGGTCCGCCGATTGAGCCAGGGTTTGCGGTGGCTCTACCTCGATGTCGCCAGTCTGAGCATCTATCCGCAGGTCGCCGACCTTGCCGAGGTAGCCGCCGCGCGACAGGGCCAGGTGCACCGGTACACGCCAGGAAAGGCGCTCACCAATGACCAACTCAGGGATGCCCGCATATAATTGAAAACGACGTCGTCACGGAGTCGGAGACCTCCTTGGCGTTGTCGCCACCTCACGCTGACGCTTCTTGTTCGATCCGCTCGACAAGCGCCTCGATCTCCTGAATAAGAGCAGGCAGATTGGGGCGGATGAAACTCATTCCAGGCGCAGGAATACGGTTGTGCTTGATGTCCGGCGGCACGTGCTTGTAAAGAAACAACTCGTAGTCTTCCGGCGTGCGCAGCGGGTTCATGCGGCCACTCGAACCAGGCCGGCCAGGCTTGGCTGGCGTTGCTGTACACGCTGGATCTCGTTGCGATAGTCCGCCTGACGCGTCAACCATGTTCGATACACGCTAGCCCACTCGCCAAAATCTAGAACCCAGCTATCGTCCTCCGGTTCCTCACCGCTCACGTACGCCGCGTAGAAGGTCTCTGAACGGATGCCATACTGGCGCTCGAAGGCCAGCATCTCTTCTTCTAGCGCATGGATGTCAGCGAGAATTTGCCGTAAGTTCATGGTTTGCCTCCGACCCACTCTCCTCTATTCCACCCTGTCGCTGCCATTATCGTACAGAGGCGCTGACAAGGCAAGCGCATCACGGCTCCGAGTTCGGTCCACGTGGCGCGAAGCGTGACAAGACCGACTTTTCCCCTTGTATCCTGCGTGTGTTATGCCTGTAGCCTACCTGTTCAACACAGCCGACAGATAGGCCTGCCACAGACTCATGACCTCATTTGCCCCACCCCGACAACGTAAAGTGGGTGGCGTTGACAGTCTGCTTTTCCTCGGGCACACGCCCAAACCATGCCTTAATCCAGCCCAGACCGTTTGGATCACGAAGCCGCGAACGTCGCGAAGCGGACGAAGCGCGAAGCCCACGAAGCTTCGGCGCCAGCCTGTCAACCAACTCCCTGATTAACATCTCCACCGTTTCAGCGTACCACAGAGCCAACAATAAATCGGTCCGACCGGGTTACCCAGCCCCAGCGACAAGGCAGCCAAGTGTGGCTGCTTTCCTCTTCCAGAGGATAGTCGGGGGTGTTTTATTGTCCTGCTTTCTTCAATTGGTTCCACACCCGCCGCACCAGCGCATCGCTGATCCAGATGTCTTCCCGATCCAGAATCGCCTGAAAGGTAAGCTCGACTTCTGCAAGAGTCATCAGACCATTGCGATAGGCCTGGGCGATCACACCCAGAGTCCCTTTGACCTTGAGACCCAACCTTTGCGCCTCTTCTCTCGCCAACAGGTCATCCAGAAGCACCCAGTCGGGCTGCTCTGCCAGTCCCAACTGGATCACGTGCTTTTCGCCCCATTGCAGCGGCAAGGCTTGCACGGCCTCCGACAGACCGGCATCCTCACTTTCAACTACAACCAGCTCACGGCGAGCGATAGCCATCTGGACAGCGTAAGCGTCGGGCTGCTCCAATTCCAGGCCGCGAACGACTACTTCCTCGTACACTGCGGACGGGATCAGCACAGGGCCGTAAAGCGAGTACAACAGGTGAACCAGCCCCAGCTTGCCGAGCGCCATCAGTGGGCCGGCGTTGGCAATCACCTTCATGCCAGTTCTTCCTGCACCATTCGCTCCGACCAGCGCGGCCTGACGCCGAACGCCCGCGCCTGGCGGATGAAGGTTGGCCTGTCCATCCCGGCCAGTTCTGCCGCCCGCGCCAGGGAAACCAGCCCGCGCGTATAGAGCATAAGCGATTCCTGGATCTTGAACTGGAGTAAGCCCAGGAGCACCAGTTCCTTGAGACGGTCCTGGTATTGGCTGATGGTCTGCGCAAGTTCGTCAGGGAATTCGAGCGTTACTTGACGCATTGGCGCCTCCGTTTTCATCCACTGCATCCTCAAATCTGTATTGACACAGGCCCCATTCCGGTATATCATACGACCAGAATCAACCGGTCCGTCTGGTTTACCCGCCCCCGACGACAAGGTAGCCAGGTGTGGCTGCCTTCCTCTACGAGAGGATAGTCGGGGGTGTTTTATCAGCAGTCTCAGCTAACCGTCTCACCCGCCAACCTCAAGATTCGGCGCTGGACATCCTCCGATATCCACATCCCCGTATTCTCCAGCCGTTCCATGAGTGGGCCGATACTCTCCGTGAAGCCGCGCGATTTGGCTTCCAACAACACGCCCAATGTGCCCATGACGGTCAAGCCAGCAGCCTGGGCGGTGCGTCGCGCCAGACTGTCATCGAGCAGGACAACTCGCTTCGGGTTCTCCAGCGCCAGGGCCATGGTCGCGAGTTCTCCTGCTCCCAGGTCCAACGCCAACCATTCGGATGGCATCGCGCGCGGTTCGACAACCTTGATCCACTCGTAGTGGCGCGGATTTGGAACGTCGTAGCCCCGCCTTTGACCTTCCTTGAGTTCAGACACAACAGCACCTGGGATCCAGATCTCGCCGAATATCTGTTTTAGCCAGTCCTGAACCCCGATGCGATACAGATATAGCAGCGGAGATGTGTTACTGATCGCTTCTGGCATGAGCACGCTCCAGGTCGCACAACTCAGCTTCGAGCGGAAAGACCTTATAACGCTCCAGCGATAGCAAGAACTCGACGCGCGGCACGCCCGCAAGTTCGGCTGCCCGACCGGACGAAAGACGACCTAACTCATACAACTTGACGGCGGCCAACATGCGTAACTCGCGAGCAAAAGACACCGCATCGGTCTTCTCGGCCAGCAATACCCTTTCTGGAATGTTGATTAAAATCTGCTGTACGGTCATCGTTCACCCCCAGCCAACCAGCCCTCAGCCAACCAACCAATCTACCCAATGTCATTAAGTTAAGACCTGACAGGTTTCCCGAAGTAGCGTTTCAAGCCGGATTCGGTCTCATCAGATGTGGATGTATGCTGAAAAGTGACCCCGACAACCTGTCAGGTCTGGGCTAGTTCCCTTATCTTAATGACATTGACCAATCTACCAATTTACCAATCTACCACCTCACTTCGGCAGCAACAAAAACGCCCCCAACAGCACCGACACGCTGACCAGCCCGACCAGCAAGTAGTTCTGCGCCTTGCCGGTCTGAATTCGATCAGCCGCCGGGTAATCTCCACCGCCGTTTGTCGACCTTCGGAAGAAATCCCTGTTGACACTCGGTCGGTTCCAGGCTATAATAGAGCCAATCAATAAACCGGTTCGACCGGTTTACCCGCCCCCGATGATAAGGTAGCCAGGCGAGGCTGTCTTCCTCGTACAGAGGATAGTCGGAGGTGTTTTATTGTCGGTTGTCCGCGTTGTTTCTATCTTTCTGCGGCGTGGAATAAACCTTCATCTGAGCCAGGTCGATTACCGCGCCAACCCGCGTCAGGAAATCCACCCCCAGGATGCCATCCAATTCAACCCCGTATTGCATCGCTCCGACTTCGATCTCGAAGTTGTCCAGCCCGAAGTCATCCAGGGCAAGTCGGTCAACCCGTTTCGTGAAGACAAACTCTGTGCCGCCGACGCCGCGCACTCGCCGGATCGTGTCCTGGGGCGTCATTGTCAGACCAACAGTAAGTACCCTGTCCGTCGAGAAGATTGTGCCTGCTGAGCCAGTATCGAGCAGAACCTTCTCAAGACTGACTTGCTGCCCACGGTAACTCAAGACGACTGTAACGTAGGGCAAGCCATCTTCCAGGCGAACCTTCATCCGGCGCTCCGAATTCCTAGCCATGTCCGCTCAGCGATGTCCAACCCTTCACGGCTGGTATGGAGCACGTACAACTCTCGCTTCGGCGCCTCCCGGTGCAGTTGGGCATAATCCTTCAACGCCGCTATCGAATCAGGAAACTCGCTCACGACTGAGAGTTGCTCAACGATGCGCTTGCCCGCGTCAGAATGCGCCTTGATCGCTTCGACCAAGAGCCATTGGTCAGGATAGCGCCGGCGGATTTCCTCCCATTTCATGTCGGCCTCCCTTTCTGGCTACTCACGATTGCTTCCGACATGCGCTCGCTCCAGGTCGCGCAGCTCAGCTTCCAACGGGAAAACCATCGGCTATCCGCTATCGGCCATCAGCTACTTCGGCAGCAACAAAAACGCCCCCAACAACACCGACACGGTCACCAGCCCCACCAGCAGGTAGTTCTGCGCCTTGCCGGTCTGGATTACCCGGACGAAGCCGCCGCACCAGCCGATCACCGCGGCGATGCCGTTCACCGCACCGTCCACGATGTGGGTGTCGAGCCATCGGCCGGCCTCGGAAATCCCGCGCCAGAGCTTGCCCACGCCGTCCACGATCGGATCGATCACCCAGAGGTCGTCAACCCGGTAGAGCCAGGTCGCCAGCCGTTGCACGGGCCGGATGAAAACGGCATGATAGAACTCGTCGAAGTAGTACTTGTTTTGCAACACCTTGTAGAGCCCGCCCAGAGGCCGCGCCAGGGGGTCAACGAATTGCTGGGGCGACGCCATGTATTCCCCTTCTTCCACTTGGTGGCCGGCAGGCCGCGCTTTCCGATAGACCAGCCAACCCAGGAACAGGCCGCCCAATGCCACTACCAGCGACGTCAGCAGCGGCACGCTGTCGAACGGCAGTTCCTCGACGTGGATCTCCAACGCCTCGGCCAGCCCGCCGATGAAGTGATGGAACGGGTTGGTGGACAGCGCGCCCAGCACCGGGAACTCCCGTGGGATGCCGACCCAGCCGCCCGCCACGGCGAAAACTGCCAGCGCCATCAACGGGACCGTCATCCAGGCGAAGATACTGTCGTGCTCGCTGGCGTGCTCGGCGGCCGCGGTGCGTGGCTTGCCGAAAAAGGTCATCACGATCTGGCGCGCGGTGTAGAAGGCGGTCAGCAACGCGGCCAGCGCCAGGGTGACGAAGACGACCGTGTGGCCGTTGAACGCGTCGGACAGGATTTCGTCCTTGCTCCAGAAGCCCGCGGTGATGATCGGAAAGCCACTCAGCGCCAGGCCGCCGATGATGAAGGTCCAGGCCGTGCGGGGCATCCGGCGGAAGAGGCCGCCCATGTTACGCATGTCGTTGGCATCGAACGATTTCGGATTTCGGATTTCGGATTTCGGATTGTGAGCTGTCGAGTGTGGATCTGCCAATCCGCAATCCGCAATCGGCAATTCGAAATGGTGGTGCCCGTGCTCCATGCCGTGGATCACGCTGCCGGAACCAAGAAACAGCAGCGCTTTGAAGAACGAATGGGTGAGCAGGTGGAAGGTGGCGGCCACATAGGCGCCGATGCCCAGCGCGGCAAACATGTAGCCGAGCTGGGAGATGGTCGAATACGCCAGTACCCGCTTGATGTCGTTCTGGGCCACCGCGATGGTGGCGGCGAAGAGCGCGGTGAACGCGCCGATGAACGCCATGAACTGCAGCGCCGGACCGTGCGGCACGGCCTGCATCAGCGGGAAGGTGCGAATCGCCAGGTAGACGCCCGCCGAGACCATGGTCGCCGCGTGGATCAACGCGGAGACCGGGGTCGGGCCTTCCATGGCGTCGGGCAGCCAGACGTGGAGCGGGAACTGAGCGCTCTTGCCGATGGCGCCGAAGAAGATCAGGATGCCGATCACGGTCGCCCAGGGGGTGACCCCGATCAGGGGCACGTTGACCGTGGTAGTCGCCAGGTGCTCCAGCATCTCGGGCCGGAAGATGTCGGCGAAGCTGAGGGATTTGGTCTGGACGTAGAGCAAGAAGATGCCGGCCAGCATCACCGTGTCACCGATGCGGGTGGTCAGGAACGCCTTCAGCCCGGCCTCTTTCGGGGTGATCTGCTTGGGATCGTCATATTTGCGGGCGAACCAGAAACCGATCAGCAGATAAGAGCAGAGCCCCATGATCTCCCAGAAGATCAGCAGCATGATCAGGTTGTCGGCCAGCACCAGACCGATCATGCCGGTGGCGAAGAGCGCGATGTAGGCGAAGAAGCGGCTGGCCAGCCGGTCCACGTGGCCCGGTTCGGCCGGCGCCCCCCGCTCGTCGTGTTCGCTCTCCGGCTTGCCCACCCCCATGTAGCCCACCGAGTAGACGAAGATCAGGAAGCAGACGAACGGCACCATGATCAGCATGGCCGCGGCCAGCGGATCCACCGCAAAACCGAACGCCTGCCAGGTGCGCCCCGTGGGCAGCCAATCCCGGAACATGCGGAAGGGATGCTCGCCGAAACCCTCGATCCCGAACGTGGTGAACGCGATCGCCCATCCGAGAACCCAGGACAGGCCGACGCCGCCGATGGCCAGGCCCGCGCTGAGCTTTTTGTCCCGATTGGCCCACAGCACAATCAAGGCAAAGGCCAGGAACGGCAGAAAAGGCAGGAGGGCGGTAAGCTTGAAGATTCCTTGCATGGAAGACTCCCGAAGCAGTCGGTAAATAGCAAATGGCTAATGGCTAATGGCTAATGGCAAATAGCAAATGGCAAATAGCAAATGGCAAATGGCAACCATCTTCTGCGATCTGCGATCTGCGGTTTGCGGTTTGCTACCCCTTCATCGTGTCGATCTCTTCGACATTCACCGTGCGGCGCTGGCGGTAGATCGCGATGAACAAAGCCAGGCCCACCGCGGCTTCGGCCGCGGCGACGGTGATCACGAAGATGGCGAACAGTTGGCCGGTCATCTCGCCCACCGCGGTATGCCGCCAGAAGGCGACCAGGTTGATGTTGACCGCGTTCAGCATCAGCTCGACGCCCATCAGCACGCCGACCGCGTTCTTGCGCGCCAGCGCGCCGAACACGCCAATGCAGAAGAGACCAGCGGCGAGGACTAAATACCAGGTCAGTGGAACCATGTTGTGTACTCCTACAGTTGAAACGAGAGCGTAAAACGAAAAACGTAAAGCGCAAACTGCTTCTACATCGTCTCCTACGTTTTACGTTTCACGTTTTGCTCTCATTCCCGTTCGCGCGCGATGATGATTGCCCCCACCATCGCGACCACCAACAGCACCGACGCGACTTCAAACGGCACGACGTACGGGCCGACGAAATCGCTGCCCAGGCGTTGGATGGTGTCCGCTGGCACGTCGCCCGCGGCGACCGGCCAGGTCACGCGGGTGACGATGGCGGCCAGCACGACAAACAGCAGCGCCGCGAACCCACCGACCACGCCCCACTGCTCGTTGAAGCGCGGCTGGCTGGGATCCATCATGTTGCGCGTCAGCATGATGGCGAAGATGACCAGCGTGGCGATCGCACCGACGTAGATCAGGATTTGCGCCACAGCCAGGAACTCGGCATTCAGCAGGATGAAGATGCCCGCGATGCCAAAAAAGGCCAGGATCAGCCACAGCGCGGCGCGCAGCAGGTTGCGGGTAGTGACCACCATGGCCGCCGCGCCAAGGGTGATCAGGGCAAGAAGAGCAAAGATGACTGGTTGCATATCGGTTTTCCTGTTCCTAACCTGGACAAGCCAGAGCCAACCAGGCAAATGCCATCAGTAGATTCTTGTCTGTCGTGCAAGGATTTAACTGGTTAGGCCCTGATGAGTCACTTGCCCAGCCGGCGGATGCGAAATGATCCCGGCTCGATTACGGCAAAGGCGTGCGGCAACTCCGCGATGTGTTGGTTGATCGCAATGGCGACCCAATGTCATTAAGTTAAGACCTGACAGGTTTCCCGAAGTAGCGTTTCAAGCCGGATTCGGTCTCATCAGATGTGGATGTATGCTGAAAAGTGACCCCGACAACCTGTCAGGTCTGGGCTAGTTC
>Ga0210047_1000721_pt1 | contig 12575 bp, 9 predicted proteins | sample CryGeyCG2014_300_3_FD_185453 | JGI IMG/M metagenome (GOLD analysis project Ga0210047, IMG submission 185453) | Groundwater microbial communities from aquifer - Crystal Geyser CG01_land_8/20/14_3.00 (SPAdes) (version 2) | ecosystem: Environmental > Aquatic > Deep subsurface > Groundwater | place...
TGCCTCCATCCAGGCGCACCTCCAACAATGCAACCCGCAGCATACCGCTTCTCTGCACAATACCAATCCCACCACTTCCCAACCTGCGCTACCCCAAAAGCAACCCGTCTGCCCTAAGTGCGGCCAGCCAATGTCTTTCTTGCGCGCCATCACCCCTACCCTATGCCGCTCTCCTTGAATCTCTCTCCTCCCTTTTGTTCTTCCCTCCAGGCTGCGCTTCCTCCCGCAGCCTTGTTCCCATTTCCCATGACACCATTTAGCCCATCTTTCAGCCACATGTTTTGCTTGCAAAAACCCCCCTCTCCATGTACAATATTCTCAATTATTGGTGAATTGACCGTTTCGACCGCTGTTCGCTTAGACTGAGTGTGCTCTAAATTCCAAATCCTTTGCGCAGGCTCCCTTTGCGTGCGGCTTAGTTCAACTAGGATTGATACGGCGGCGCATCAATGCCTTCCTCTCCGCTTTCATTCCTCTCGCCGTATCAATCCTTAATTCGTTGGCCTGCTCAATGTAGACCAAGGATATAATGTTGCTATGCTACTTCTCAGAGTCAGGAGAGTTGAATGAGATTCAAGCGCCTTGCCTTACTTTATACACAGAAATGTACTGCGGAATGTGATATTTGTTGTTTTAGTTGTGGGCCAAAGCGAGCAGAAAAGATGTCGCTCTCAGATGCCATAAGTTACGTGGAACAAGTTACTGATATTCCTAGTATTTCAATGGTGGGTGTTTCAGGCGGAGAACCGTTTTTATATTATCCAGAAATTCTGGAAATAGCAAAAACAGCCAATAAACAAGGGTTAGCCAGTTCATGTGTTACCAATGGATACTGGGCTACTACAAAGGATATTGCATTAAGGAAACTGGAAGGGCTTCAAAATTTTGGCTTATCTCTCATCAATGTGAGTCTGGATACATACCACCAGCAGTATGTCCCTTTGGACAATATAAGTAATATCCTTCTAGCCGCCGATGAGTTGGGCTTAGAAAAGACGCTTGCTTGTACTATAACCAGAGCCAGTTCGCGACTCTATGAAATGATTACTCCTTTAGGTAATGATATATGCAATACCACGCTGATTGAGTTACCGTGCTTGCCTATAGGTCGTGCAATAGAAAAAATTCCGCTACCGGATTTTCTTGTGGACACTTCAATGCTGTCATTGCCTTGCTTTGATTTGAATGATTTGGCGATAGATCCGCAAGGAAATGCCTATCCTTGCTGTTCGCAAGGCGGAATGACATCCGTTTTGTGTATTGGATCTGCGAAAAAGGAAAGTCTGATTGATTTAGAGCACCATTTTCGCGGCAATATGATTTGCCGCTTGTTAGCTTCGCATGGGCCAGGATGGTTCGTAAAGGCTATCGAGAATGCTGGCTTGGGACACAAATTGAATCAATCGTATACAGGAATATGTCATTTGTGTTATCACATTTTGTCTATACCGGAAATGATAACTGTGGTGCAGGGGGTGGCCGATATGGAAGGAAAAGCCATTATACAAAGGGCGCTTGATTCGATACGACAAGCACAAAATGTTGTATCTCTTGGTGAGCAACTTTAGCGATGAGGAACCCAGGGATGCTTCCCTGTTATTTCATCTTGAAAATCTTTTAGGAGGCAAATGATGGAAACGATCGAAACCAACGTTCAGAATGTAGAGCAAGTTTTGGAAAAGGCGCTTCAAGACGAGCATTTGCGAGCGCGCATGCTTGAAAATGGCTTAGGAATGCCTGAGGAGTTGGAAGACAGGCTTTCACTGTGGTATTGTCTCTTCGGAGACAAATGGGTTATTTGTATGGCGTAACTGGCTAAACCTTAGCTACAAGATGGCTGTACCAGGGCCATTCCTGGGTCCCTACCCCCTCTGGCTGTCTAATTAATATGGCACGCTGTACACCATCCATTGAGAAGAGCCGAAAATTGGATGTTTGTGCGTGAAAAGCACACACAAACATCCAATTTTCGGAGTTTTCCTCCTGGCCGCGAAGTGGTCATACCAAAAAGACAGGCAGGAGTTCCTACCTACTTCGAGCGCGATATATCTCTTGAGGAATTTATGACTTTTAAACAATTAGCTTTAATTATCACAGATAAATGCACAGCTAATTGCCGCATTTGTTGTCTTGAAAGCAATCCTTGCGGCAAGCAGAAGTTGTCATTTAATTTAGCTTGCTCATGTATTGAGCAGGCTTCGCAGGTTACAGGAATAAGTAGTATTAGTTTCTCTGGCGGGGAGCCCTTTATTTTTTTTGACGAATTATTGAATTTAATACAGGTTAGCAAGTCTCATAAGCTTAAAAGCTCATGTGTAACTAATGGATTTTGGGCAACGACAAAAGCTATAGCTAAAGAGAAGTTGTCTGCATTAAAACAAGCAGGGCTAGGTGCTATTAAGATTAGTTATGATGAGTTTCATCAAGAATATGTGAGCCCGAGCAATATCGCGTATATCATGGCCGCATCAAAAGAACTGGGATTATTCTGCCAGATGCAATGCGTTGTTACGCGCTCAAGTAGTCGCCTGAAAGATTTTCTGCCTCTGTGGGGCTTAGATACTTTGCTGATTCACTTTGGCGAAATTCCTTGTTTGCCTGTAGGACGAGCAAAGTCCCACATTTCACAATCTGAATTTATCTATCGCGATACAATACCCCGTTATCCATGTAAATGGATGGATGATCTTACAATTTTACCTAATGGAGATGTGTACCCTTGTTGTACTCAGGGAGGATTTACTACTCTCCTAAAATTAGGTTCTGCCAAGAACGAAACCCTTGCTAAACTTATTCAACATTTTAGCGAAAACCGCTTATATCAGGTGTTATCATCTCATGGCCCATCGTGGTTTTTAAATCTGTTCTATGATGCTGGTGAAGAATCTCTTTTCCAGCGCAACTATGTGAATCTATGCCATTTATGTCATGAAATTTTTTCTAACCCGAAAGCTATAAGCCTCATTCAAAAAAACCTTGTTGAAGAAACTAAATTGCCATGATATCTACTATTCCCTATAGCCAAGAAATCCCACTACTTGTTGGGCGATTCGAAATTAGCCCGCAGAATGTGGGGCAACAAGATGTTTTTATCATTAAAAACATTGAACAACAGAAATATGTAAAGTTAAGTCCTTTAGAAATGTTCTTGTGGAAATATCTAGATGGATGTCATTCAATTGATGATCTAAATCGTTTGACCCTGGAGAATTTCGGTTTAATTGCAACCGACCGTATCGAAAAATTCATTAGCTTACTAGACAACAGAAGCTGGATAACCATTGAGAATCGTCAGCGACCTCAGAAAATACTGTTCTCTAAACCAACGTCGCTAGCAGATTATTTCGCCGCTATTTCTCGTATGAGAATCACCCTTCATGGTTTTGATCCATTCGTCCAATGGCTCTATAGCCAATTTGCTTACCTTTTCTTTACTCCCCTGGCCCAAATACTGTTAGGCTGTGTCACCATCGTTGGTTTGGGCATCTTCTTTTTTAAGAAATATCATCTTGCTACCCCTGTGTGTTTTGCACCTGATACATGGCTACAAACCCTAATTTTTACACTGGCTTACACTTTGATTTCTTTGCTGATACACGAATTGGCACATGCCTTAGTTTGCAAACATTGGGGACGGCAAGTAAACGCAGCTGGTTTTATGCTTTATTTTGGAATGCCGGCTTTCTTTGTTGATACAACTGATGTCTGGATGGCCCCGCGGTCTGCTAGAATTCTTGTCGCATTTGCCGGCCCATATTCTAATCTTATTCTAGGCGCTATTGCTTCCCTCGTGAGTTGGGTATGGGGAGGTTCACTAATTCAAACTCATCTGCTCCGTTTTGCAGCTCTGTCTGTTTTTGTAGGAGCATTTAACCTTATCCCATGGTTGAAATTAGATGGCTATTATATTTTTAGTGAGGTTCTGGGTGAATATAATTTACAAAAAAATGCTCTCCTCTTCTTCACAAGTGGGAAATTATTCAAGGGAATACTTCAGGGACAAGGTTTCACTAAAAAAGAATGGGGCTACGTTTTATATGGCCTAACAACGGTGTCAGTTTCTATTTTTTTGCTTTATTGGTTTTGGTTAATATTATTCAAAAATCTCATTGGGTGGATGTTGACCTTTTTCGCCCGATAAAACTACAGGGTTATCAAACCAGAGTAAAAGAGGAAGAAAACAATGATTTGTTTGGATATTCAAAACATTCGGAAGACGTATTCAAGAAATATTTTGGCATTAAAGGATATTTCTTTTCAGCTTACACCAGGGGTAATTGCACTCGTAGGGCCTAATGGTGCTGGAAAAACTACATTAATAAACATTTTAACGACTCTTATTAAGCCGACATCAGGCCAATTATCTTGGAACAGTCAAGATGTTATTCGAACACCTGGTATTATTCGTCAGATTGTCGGATATTTGCCACAAGACTTCGAGATTTATCCCCAATTAAATGCTTGGGAGTTTCTAGAATACATGGCAGATATTAAAGGAGTAGAACATAAAATCGCGCATAAGCGCATAAAGATACTAATAGAATGGGCTGGATTGATGGAAGTTGCTCAGCGACCAATGGGAGGGTATTCAGGTGGTATGCGTCAACGAATTGGAATTGTTCAAGCTTTACTAAACGACCCTCAATTATTAATTTTAGATGAACCTACGGTGGGATTGGACCCGGAGGAGCGCATACATTTTCGCAATTTGCTAACAGAGTTAGCTGGAGAGAGAATCATCATCCTATGCACACATATTATTTCGGATGTAGAAGCTATTGCCGATCGAATAATATTGTTGCACAGAGGTTGTAAGATGGGTGACTTTTTACCGGAAGATATGTTGAACAAGGCTAAAGAATGTGTATGGGAACAAGTTGTATCAAGCGAACAAATAAACGATTGGCGCGCCCGTCATGTGCTAAGTGGAGCAACACGGCGCTCTGATGGGGTTCATTTGCGCCTTGTGTCTGAAGAACGTCCTTCCGAATCCGCGATTTCTTTAGAACCTTCTTTAGAAGATGCCTATTTACTTCTTTTAGCGGATAAGGACATAAAGTTTAATAATTTAAACTTGACAGAGGATTAGACGTTGAGAGCTATATGGGCAATTGCTAAAATAGAGTTGTTGCAACGAGTTCGAAGTACTAGTTTCCTAATGCTTGTTGTAGCATTCTTCCTGGCTGGATATTATTTTGTTCCAGGCCCCTTTTCCGGTTACACAACTTTGACATATCGCGGAATGCGTGGAATTTATAATTCTGGATATGTTGGAGCGACGGTAGCTACCTTGACATCCATACTAATAGCATTGATTGGTTTTTACTTGGTATCAGGCGCTATTTCTACAGATCGCAAGAAAGGAATAGGGTGTATTTTAGCAACAACTTCTTTACCAAACCGAAATTATATCAGCGGTAAATATTTAGGGGCCTTTCTGTATTTATCGATTTTTCCAATAGTCCTATGGATCGCTACAGTTTTTATGCAGTGGTGGCGTGGCGAAGACAGCGTGGAGCTTCTTACCTTGTTGTGGCCCTTCTTGTTACTACCATTAGCAACTGCGTTTATGGTAACTGGTATAACTATGCTTTTTGAAAACATTTCCTGGCTGAGAGGAAATTTTGGTTTAGTAGCTTATTTCTTCATATGGGTATCTAGTATCATTCTCCCCTTAATCCCAAATAAGAATTTAGCCCCTTATTTGGATCTCAGTGGTATAACAATTCTAACTCATTCCCTAGCGGCGCACTTTAACGATACAGCTTCGTTAGGAAATTCCCAAATTACCATTGGAATTGTAGAAGGCGTTCCTTCAGGAACCTTTGAATGGGGAGGAATACCTTTCGATTTGTCTGTGGTATGGCCTAGAATCGGATGGGTTATATTGGGAATCGGATCTGGAATGTTGAGCATTGCATTTTTTGATCGCTTTTCTCTTGCATACCAAACAACCAGGAAAAAACCTGCTTCATCCGAACAGCTATCTTTTGGAAATCAACAAACTCAAACCATTGCGCATGGCAAATTATTGGCGTATTTGTTTCCGGCAAAAACTACAAGCTTAAACCAATTTCAATTCTATTTTCATTTGTGGAAAGCAGAATTAAAATTGATCTGTAAGATCAACCGCTGGTTTCTACCCACTTGCGGGGTAACAACATTATTGGCTTTTATACTTCCCGTTGCTGCAATGCGCTATGTGGGTATATCACTCGCTTTTCTTCTCGCAATCGGTATTCTATCTGATATAGCATGTCGAGAAACTGCGATGGGGACTTGGAAATATATTGCGACATCTCCTATTGCGCTAAAAGTCTTTCCCTTTTGGAAATGGTGCGTTGGGGTATCCATAGTGCTTATGTTTTCAGCAGGGTTTGAGATAAGATACTTATTGCTTGGAAAATACAATGCGGGCTTGAGTTTACTGGGGGGAATTGCTTTTGTGGTTGCATGGGCCGTTATTGCTGGGATTCTGACAACTAATCGTAAGACTTTCATTGTTAGTTTTTCGTTTTTTTGGTTTTTGGTAAGTACGAATTCTGTGCCACCATGGCTGGATTATGCTGGAATACAATACGAGGGGCAAAGTGTATTGATTAGCTCCATTTACATCAGCTTGGCCATGGTAGCGATATTATTTCTAACATACGTTCAACGCAAAGCTCATCGGAATTAGATCTATGTAAAGCGCAAGGCAGGCCAACAACCGCTTGCACTCGGACTTGGGGGGATTCGCGCGGCAAAAATGGATTACCGGCATCCCGAGGTTGGTTCTGATTCCGAAAATGATCCAAACCCACCCCCAAGCCGGTGAAGCGGAGCGTTCGGCGGCCCCTTCCAAAAATACAGGAGGCAGAAAACATGAAACTTGGAACGCTAATTGCACTTCTAGCAACTATCCTGACATCTTGTGCGCTTACGCCAATAGAGATACCCACTCCAACGGTGACTTCTACACCTGGTCCGCCGACACCTACTACCGCGCTGGAAGTTGTATTCACCATGACCCCCTCGCCAATGCCAGTACGACCAACAATCGTTGTTATAACCCCTGATTCCGCTCAACTGGGAAGATGGAAAGAATATCAGGGTTCGCTGGCAGAGAGCTTCTCTTTTTCCCAATCAGAGTTGGCTTTGTGCGAATGGGATATTTTAGGACAATCTAATCAGGAAGTATATGTGTGGGCAGTATGCGAAGGTCTGGGAGGAAGTAGCGTGAGCACTCCTGCTGTCATCCATCTTCGAGCAGATGGCTCTATCCAAAATGTTGAGAACCCTAAACATTGGAGTTCCGATATTTCTAAAATGTTTCCAACAGATATACAACAGAAATTTGACTACTACCGTTTTGGAAGGGCAAATGAGCTATTAGCACATATTGCATGGAGACGAACACATCTAGAAGAACCGCCATTGATTGTTCTTTCAGCCACTCCAGCACCGTGAACCATTTGTAGCGGGATAAGACTTTCACCTATCATAAACAGGAGATCGACATGATTAAGACCAAATATTTCCTCTTCGGTATAGCGATAGCAACAATAATATTGCTTGTCGCTGGGAGCCGAGTAACAACTGTTCAGGCGAATAACGCAGGGATTGCTACACCTACCCCAACCAGTACGCCCGCGACCGGAACCAGCGATCAAAGTGAGTCTGCTTCTGTGGAACAGCAGGAAGAACTGAAAAGCTTTATCCAATCGTACTTTGAGATTCGCTACCGCGCCCTCAGTGTTGTGCATTCAGATGACTTCAAACGGGATGGCTTTGGCAATCTGGTATCCGACATGCCTGAGGCAAAGCCTTTCCTGCGCTCAGAACTTGCAAAGCTGACGGTTCAGGTAAAACACGCAGAATTAGATCATCTTCGATATGTGGATTACAAATACTCCCTAGATTTTCGCAACATTGTCGTCGATTCTTCTGTCAAAATGGCTACGGTATCCGTGGTCGAAAACAATGAGGTAATCTACGAAATTTCAGTAGAACTCAACCCGGAAAGCCCGGTTGTCTCCCGTACAGCAAATATTGAACACACGATAGTTCTGCATGAAGAACAAGGCCAGTGGCATATCGTTTCTGATGATTACAATGATTATCTGTGGAGAATGTTACGGAAAATGGGAAAATCCACAGATGAAATTCTACGTGCTACAGATAAAATGCTTAGCACTATAAAAGCATCGCCGAGGTCAACAGCGCAAAGTAGCAATGCTGAAACAGCACTTGCCTATACGGTACCTGATGACCCTTCTTCGCATCCTTATGATCGGGCTGGTGCTGTAACCTATGCACTTCAACACTACCAAAATTACAATCCAGATTATCCTACTTATTACGGACAGGGAGGGGATTGCACGAATTTTGTCTCCCAGTCTATCTATGAAGGTGGCAATGCATCCATGTTCATACCATCGCCTCTGCCAGATCCAAGCCCTAATGGTCAAGCTGGATGGTATCTTCTTAACGACACACAACGTGCATCTGCCTGGAATGATGTGGGGTTCTTTTATACGTTTGCCACCAACGAATCGTGGATCGAACCATATTCTCCTGGAGGCGAATACTACGGGGAAGGGCCTGAAGGATATGAGGTGGACAACATAAATCAACTTATGCTAGGCGATGTGATCCAGTATCAGTGGGATGATGGTAATGATGTATGGGATCACGCTGTCATTGTAGTAAATATTGTTGACGGTATTCCATACGTTGCAAGTCACACGGAGGATGTCCAAAGTAAGCCCTATACCTATTTTGAGCCCTACAAAGCTATTCGCTTCATCCACATTGAGCGGAGCAACGGGAACCCTCCCGTCAAAACCAAGATTGATCAAGGCAGTGATGACGCTGGCACGAATCCGACGCCATGCACTTTCTCAGCCACCGATAACGAAGTCTATCTTGGCGCGTGTTTCAGCGGCGGGGACATTACCAGCGGCTTCCGCTTCAACAATGTTCAAATCCCGAGAAGTGCCCATCTAAAATATGCTTATCTCACCTTCACCGTCGATGGAACCTACACCGTCCCTGTAAACGTGCAAATCTACGGGGAAGCAACTGGAAACTCAGCAACCTTTACACTATCCAGCCCGCCAGTAAACCGGCCAACCACCAATGACGCGACCTTGTGGAATATTGTAGATGAATGGGTTCTTGGGAAGAGACGCACTGCTCCCCAACTTTCGTCTGTGATTCAGGAGATCATTGATCGCCAAGATTGGAACACTGGAAACTCATTATCACTGATCGTCAAAAATGCAACTTCCACGAACGTACGTCGGGTGATCGCTTTCGAACGGGCAAGTTGGGATCCGAGTCTTTCGTCAGCCAAATTAATAGCCGCTTATTCGCTGGAAGGTTTGCCCACCCCGACGATAACACCCACGGCTACACCGACTTCCACACCAACCCCTGTTCCGCCGACACCCACTGCAACCAGCACTCCTACGATTGCTCCGACATCACCCCCACTGCCCACACCTGCTCCTTGCCCTTGCTTCTTGGACTATCTCTTCGGCAAGTGTTCACAAGCCAATGCTCAGATTCTCACGGTTGTATTGCAGAATTTGAAAAACACCGCGGACGACCTGCAACTGTTCTACCGTGTTCGGGATGAAATCCTGGCCCAGACATCGGAAGGACGCAGTTTCATTGACCTTTACAATACCTACAGCCCCGAAGTGGTTCAACTGGTTCAGGCGGATCCCAGTTTGGCAACAGAGGCACGTTCACTTATTCAACTATGGACGCCTAGTCTTCAGGCACTGGTTGACGGCAACGGAGATCAGGCTGTCATTACGGCTGAGCAAATCAATGCTGCCATGGACTTTGCGGATCATCTTTCAGTCAATGCCAGTCCCGAATTGAAGCAAGCTATCGCGCAGACCTTAGCCCAGCACCCACTTGATCCACTGATCAACAAAACGATGAACGAAGCCTGGTCTTACCTCAACGGCTATCAACTGACTTGGCGGCCTCCTTTGACTACAGCTAATCCATACATCGCTCGGACAGGGAGCACTATTCCAGTTGAGTTCACGCTGACTGACTTCCACGACAATTTCGTTATTGATGAAAGTGTGAAACTTCAAGTTATAGACGATAATGGAAACATCGTGATCGGCCCCATCAGCCTCGGAAGCAACTCAAATGAAGGTATTGTTGTTCAAGGGCATAAATATCACTATAACCTGCAAACCAAAGGCTTAAACGCAAATATCTATATCCTGCAAGTGTTTTACAATTCTGTTGTTCCGAACGAACCCGCCGTTTGGATGATACATATCAAGGCAAAGTAAATCTAAGGGCGGGCCGAATCCACAATGGACAAGGCTCGCCGAACAAAGCGTTCTCAGAAACAACATCATCACGCGCCCCCTGAGATCATCATCGGACTCGCCATTTCAAGCGGATTCGCGCTGAAATTGAATTGCAACGCTAAAATTCGATAAAAATCGCGCAAGCGAGTAAACGCAAACAAGGCGTCTTCATGTTGAGGACGCCTTTTCTCATCCAGGCCTTTTGCACTCAGGCCGGGACGAGTTGGAAGCCGAGTTTCGCGGCTTTCTTCTTCATGTATTTGATCTGTTGCTCTTCGTACTGCTTCTCGTATTCTGTTACGTCTATCTCTTCGTATTCCACTTTATATTTCAACATGCGATACACCACCCGCGCGATGGCATGAGCCGTTGCCACCGTCGCCTGCCGGTTATCCATTCGCGATCTGAAACGCCGAAACATCATGCCAAACACACAATCCGACCTCTTCACCGATTGCGCCGCCATGCGGAACGCTTGTCCCGCACGGTTCTTCGTTTTCAACGTCCTGTTCTTCAATACTTTCGCGCCCGAAATCTCGTGCTTGGGCGCCAGTCCCAGCCAGGAACTGAAATGCTTGTCGCTGGGGAACTTTCTCATGTCCGTTCCGCTCTCCACGATCACCGTCTGCGCCACCATGACCCCTACTCCATCCACCGCGCTGATATCCACGCCGCTGATACGCTTCAAGTGTTTGCGAATCTCTTCTTGATTCTTCGGCGCATTTTTACTATGCGAGTTGCGCTTCTTCTTCGAGGGCGGCTTCAATTCGCCTTCTTCCCAATCGGGACGCGTCAACGCATACATGCGGTCAATTTCCGCATCGCACGCGGCCACCTGCTGGGTGTAAAAATCATACATCTCCAACGATTGCTTCAAGACGAAGAGATGTTCTGCGCGCCACGTGCCGGTCAACGCCCGCCCGATCTCTTCCGCACTCTTCTTGCAGTTGCGATCTCGGAACGCCGCCAAATTGTCAGCGTCGCGTTCTCCCGCTACTATGGCGCGGATGATCGCGATGCCCGTATCCCCGGTGATGTCGCTCAGGGCTTGCGATAACTGCACGTTCATTTGCAGCATGGACTTCTGCATGTGCAGGATATGCGGCGCACGATGTTCGAGCAACTGCGCACGATGGCGCAATAAGGTGCGCAGCGCAACCAAATCCGCTTGCGGGCGGAACGAGCTTTCCAGAAGCCCGTAACTGTGCAAGGTCTGAATCCACTGCGCATCCTGGATGTCGCTCTTCCTCCCCGGCACTCTCCGCAACGAACGCGAACTGATCAGCAAACAATCAAAGCCCATATTTTCCAATACCTCGAACAACGGAATCCAATACACCCCTGTGCTTTCCATCGCCACGGTCTTGACGTTATGCTCTTTCAGCCACTGCCCTATGGATTGCAAGTCCACGGTATAGTTGCCGAACGCTTTCACGATTTGCGTGTTGTCATCCCCTGCCACGCAGACCACGATCTCCTCTGCTCCAATGTCCACACCTGCCGCGTTTTCGTTCACCTGGCTCATCCCGGCAAACGGATGCGCCTCTTCAATGCCTTTCGTGCGCTTGCCTCTTTGTCTCATTTCTTTTTTCTCCTTTTGGAAGATAGTTTTGGCGGGAAGAACTCCCGCACCTTCGGGTGGGCAGAACACCCACACCTTTGGCAAGCCCGGCCACTCAAGGGTGTTAGCTTTCTCAACGGGGTCGCTTCCAAGCCATTTTTCAAGCACAAAGTACACGAAGGTCACGAAGGAAAATCAAAACCTTTTCTCTCCTTTGTGTACCTGGTGTCCTTCGTGTTTAGGCTCTTTGCGCCGCCAATATTCAAATCAACTTGACCGGAAACCACGGTGCACCACGGGACTGCGCTCAAAGACGCACTCTCCATTGCTTTGTACGGCTTGCGTGCTTGCCATTTCCGAGTATACTTTGGTTAGTTCGGGCTGGCGACCTATTGCGCCCCTGTTTCTCTCGTATAAAATGATGGCTTGCCCATCTTCTGGGGTGCACTGGACGCTGGGGATTCTGCGGCATTTTCAGGCATTTTCCTCGCTTCGAGTTTTTCCTCCTCCCCAGCAGAGTCCATGCCCGCCCCAGCGCCAGTACCGATTACTTGCAGTTGTCAAGGGTTGGAAGCTGGTGATTGCCCACATCTTATGTAGCTCCAAAAAGGTGATGTGGGAAAGGCTGGACGGCTAACCATGACAGGGTTGCCACACTTTGCAAAACGGCGCTCAAGCCACGGAGCAGG
>Ga0210047_1000725_pt1 | contig 12549 bp, 11 predicted proteins | sample CryGeyCG2014_300_3_FD_185453 | JGI IMG/M metagenome (GOLD analysis project Ga0210047, IMG submission 185453) | Groundwater microbial communities from aquifer - Crystal Geyser CG01_land_8/20/14_3.00 (SPAdes) (version 2) | ecosystem: Environmental > Aquatic > Deep subsurface > Groundwater | place...
CTCCAATATAATTTCCTCGTGGCAATTTTATAGTTTCCATACTACATAGTACGATTTAAACGATAATAAAACACAAATAAAAAAAATAGAAGCGAGAAGTTTCCATACTACATAGTACGATTTAAACTGATTATGATTGAGAGAACGAATAGGAAGAAAAATATAGTTTCCATACTACATAGTACGATTTAAACGGGGAAATTTGGAGGGAAAAAATAGAAATTTTCGCAAGTTTCCATACTACATAGTACGATTTAAACGCTTCTGAATGACGTTTCCGAAATTTGCGGATATCGTTTCCATACTACATAGTACGATTTAAACACAAAACCAGATGAAAACAAAAAAACAATGAAAGAATAGTTTCCATACTACATAGTACGATTTAAACATTTAAAATATTTTATAATCACTATACTAATAACACAGTTTCCATACTACATAGTACGATTTAAACAATCTATAAACGAAAATGGTAAGAGAAAAACCAGATGTTTCCATACTACATAGTACGATTTAAACTAAAACATTTGTATTTGTTTCCGCACAATCACAATAGTTTCCATACTACATAGTACGATTTAAACTAACATCGGTTTCAAATGAAATCACTGTAATTTGTATTAGTTTCCATACTACATAGTACGATTTAAACGGGAGAAACTGCTCGAAGAAAGGGGCAAAATTGAGGAGGTTTCCATACTACATAGTACGATTTAAACTACGTATTTCCGCCACATTTTGACAGGCAGCAGGTGGTTTCCATACTACATAGTACGATTTAAACCAATGTTGAAGAATTATGTTCTAATACGTGTATGAAGTTTCCATACTACATAGTACGATTTAAACTTTTTCTTTTTTTTTGCGGCCGCCCTCTTTTTTCGAGTTTCCATACTACATAGTACGATTTAAACCCATTTGCCTCAAAATATTTATCGGGACCATTCAGCGAGGTTTCCATACTACATAGTACGATTTAAACAGAATATAATGCACGAGGTGAAAGGGTATATGGAAATGGTTTCCATACTACATAGTACGATTTAAACGTAGTAAAGCAGATAGATTGAATGCTATATCTATGAGTTTCCATACTACATAGTACGATTTAAACTCGGAGACCAAAAATTCTGTTAAAAATCAAATAAAAAGTTTCCATACTACATAGTACGATTTAAACTATTTATTTACCAATAATATAGTAGAAAGAATATAAGTTTCCATACTACATAGTACGATTTAAACCTGTTTAAAAAAGTTTAACATTTTATTTAGTTACTATGTTTCCATACTACATAGTACGATTTAAACGTGAAAGGGTATATGGAAATGCTATAAACAGAGAAAATGGTTTCCATACTACATAGTACGATTTAAACCCCCTCTGATACCCAACACGCTAATTCTGGTTTTTTGTTTCCATACTACATAGTACGATTTAAACATTCAAATATTCTTCAAAATCCAACAGCGGTGGGTCGTTTCCATACTACATAGTACGATTTAAACTGGGTGGCCGCACGAAAAGCAGCGGTGCCCCGAAAATGTTTCCATACTACATAGTACGATTTAAACCCTTTTCATTCCGTCTCGCAAGCTTATCCTCTCTATGTTTCCATACTACATAGTACGATTTAAACCCAGCAAGGCAGATAGATTGAATGCTATATCGGCGAGTTTCCATACTACATAGTACGATTTAAACAGTTGCGTTCTACCTATGCTATCGGGCGAAGAAATAGAGTTTCCATACTACATAGTACGATTTAAACACGGAATGAAAAGGAAATTCAAGCTCGTCAAAGACGAGGGTTTCCATACTACATAGTACGATTTAAACATATCATCAGCAATCACAGGGCTGCTTGTGTATGCAAGTTTCCATACTACATAGTACGATTTAAACTCACAACCTCTAATGCATCCTTCAATGATAGAAGGTGGTTTCCATACTACATAGTACGATTTAAACTTTGTTTGTTTAAATTTCTGAACTTGCTTTCCCTGGGTTTCCATACTACATAGTACGATTTAAACGGAAAACAGCCACCGATGACATTTCGGAACGCTGGAAAGTTTCCATACTACATAGTACGATTTAAACAACCCTCCTCATCACACGTGGTGCTTTGAATATATAGTTTCCATACTACATAGTACGATTTAAACCAGGCATCGCAAAAAATGCATTATCGGGAAAAAAAAGTTTCCATACTACATAGTACGATTTAAACACAGAGAAAGACAAGCATTGAGGAGTGATGAGTGTGGGTTTCCATACTACATAGTACGATTTAAACAGTATCATCGGGAGAGTTTTCTTTTCACCCGATAGAGTTTCCATACTACATAGTACGATTTAAACACGGTGTCCGCGCACGTGGGTGCATCTCTTGTGGGTGTTTCCATACTACATAGTACGATTTAAACTTCAATGATTTTATGTGTTTTTTTCACCGTGTACTAGTTTCCATACTACATAGTACGATTTAAACATACTCAAATCCCAATATCAACGGCTTCTCGACAGGTGTTTCCATACTACATAGTACGATTTAAACGAACATCTGTAATTACATGTTCATTCGGAACTTTTAGTTTCCATACTACATAGTACGATTTAAACACTGTCGAGAGGCAGTTCAAAACGATTGAATTGTTCTTGTTTCCATACTACATAGTACGATTTAAACCAGAATATCAGCAGTAGGCAGGTGGTGTGAAAACTCGTTTCCATACTACATAGTACGATTTAAACAAAATCCATATGTAGTCGGACTAGCGGCAGGCATCGCGTTTCCATACTACATAGTACGATTTAAACAATATCAAATATTATTCCTTATTTAGTTGTAATAAGTTTCCATACTACATAGTACGATTTAAACGAAATAATAGACATGCTTTATGAGCTTACAAAAATGTTTCCATACTACATAGTACGATTTAAACCAGATACAAGGGGGAGGTTATGGCTGACGCCCGCGCGTTTCCATACTACATAGTACGATTTAAACCAAACAGAGGCACAAAAAGCCCTTCAAAATGCCGAAAGTTTCCATACTACATAGTACGATTTAAACAAACAGAGGCACAAAAAGCCCTTCAAAATGCCGAAAGTTTCCATACTACATAGTACGATTTAAACCTGCTAATAATTCATCACATGCGGTTTTGACTTCAGTGTTTCCATACTACATAGTACGATTTAAACTTTTTTTCTGCCGTGAGAACTGCGCTCACGCTCGCTTCGTTTCCATACTACATAGTACGATTTAAACTTTGTTGTCTATTTATTTTATGTTATTACACTTGTGAACGTTTCCATACTACATAGTACGATTTAAACTTTTTTCGTTGAATTTTGCCCCGCACCACGAACATTGTTTCCATACTACATAGTACGATTTAAACGTGGACGAAGACGGAGAAAAAAAAATATGCATACATGTTTCCATACTACATAGTACGATTTAAACACAGGTATAAAGGTGAAGCGATGGCCGACGCAAGGGGTTTCCATACTACATAGTACGATTTAAACCTTCGGACTCAAAATATTTCATCGGCCCCGAAAAGGGTTTCCATACTACATAGTACGATTTAAACTGAATATTCGACGGTGTCTTCATTTTCTCCGACATTGTTTCCATACTACATAGTACGATTTAAACCACCTAATAGGCTTTTTCCTCGTGAATATACTCTTCGTTTCCATACTACATAGTACGATTTAAACTGGGCTCAGCGCTTTCAAGATTTGTAGTGAAAAATCGTTTCCATACTACATAGTACGATTTAAACTGGGCAAAACAAAGTCCTGCAATAAAATATGCAATACGTTTCCATACTACATAGTACGATTTAAACAAACTAGAGTCATCAAATGAAATCTTTGACTCGCACAGTTTCCATACTACATAGTACGATTTAAACTCACACTTTCGCAGCGGGCACCCGTCAATACGTGGAGGTTTCCATACTACATAGTACGATTTAAACCGCTACAAAGGCGAAGCGATGGCTGACGCCAGACAAAAGTTTCCATACTACATAGTACGATTTAAACCGTGGTGAGGGTGGGCACGGCACTTTCGAGGTTTGTAAGTTTCCATACTACATAGTACGATTTAAACTTTGCGAATGTTTTTGCTTGCTATGTTTGCGTATATTTGTTTCCATACTACATAGTACGATTTAAACAAATATTCTTCCTTATTTAGTCCTGCTTGTAATTATAGTTTCCATACTACATAGTACGATTTAAACCTTCAAAAGAAACCCATTCTTCCTGCCTTTCTTTGTGGTTTCCATACTACATAGTACGATTTAAACTTTGAAATTGCCGAGCAATATATTCAGATTTCAAAGTTTCCATACTACATAGTACGATTTAAACAAATTAATTATCCCAACATAAATGGGCAAGTAAAATTGTTTCCATACTACATAGTACGATTTAAACTCCGATTTCCCCTATGCAGGCAATACAAGATAGGAGTTTCCATACTACATAGTACGATTTAAACTTCACTACCTACTTGTGTAGATGTTTCTACACTCTTGTTTCCATACTACATAGTACGATTTAAACGACTGTTGTGAGATTTACGTTCGCAAATTCCTTCGTGTTTCCATACTACATAGTACGATTTAAACTACCTCAAAACTTTCTTCATCACATATAATTTGTTCGTTTCCATACTACATAGTACGATTTAAACGATAGTAGTGGGAATAGGCACGGCACTTTCGAGGTTTGGTTTCCATACTACATAGTACGATTTAAACCCGGGCGTCGCAAAAAATGCACTTTCTGGAAAAAAAAGTTTCCATACTACATAGTACGATTTAAACGCCGCACGAAAGCGAACGAAATGACAGAAGGACGGGGTTTCCATACTACATAGTACGATTTAAACCTACTTTTATCTCTTATTATGTCTCTGCCAGTTTCATGTTTCCATACTACATAGTACGATTTAAACTGCTTCGCTCGTAGGAAAAGATTGGAGGGAATTCTAGTTTCCATACTACATAGTACGATTTAAACTATTTTCCTGTTGTGCTTAGATTTTCGAACAATACAGTTTCCATACTACATAGTACGATTTAAACCCTTCTGATTCAGTATCCCACGACCCGAACTTTTCCTGTTTCCATACTACATAGTACGATTTAAACGCTCCGATCGCCATGAGGGTTTTGTTTTTCAAAAAAGTTTCCATACTACATAGTACGATTTAAACAAAAAAGAATACGAAAAAAAATAAACAAATAAATAAAGTTTCCATACTACATAGTACGATTTAAACAAGCTCTGGAAATATTCCTTTACTCATTTTTCTACGGTTTCCATACTACATAGTACGATTTAAACGTCTTATGCACGGTTTTTTTCTGCTGTGAGAAGAGAGTTTCCATACTACATAGTACGATTTAAACGAGTTTTGAAGTGCTTTTTGTGCCGCAGTTTGAAAAGTTTCCATACTACATAGTACGATTTAAACCTGAAAAAAATTCGGGTTAAAATCAGAGGTTTTTCGAGGTTTCCATACTACATAGTACGATTTAAACGATATGCATGATGTTGTGCCCCAGCCCTATATTTTGGTTTCCATACTACATAGTACGATTTAAACTTCTTACTAGCAAAGTTTTTTACCTTATTTTGTAGAGTTTCCATACTACATAGTACGATTTAAACTTGCTGTCAAGGTCAATGTATTTGCCCATGTGAATGGTTTCCATACTACATAGTACGATTTAAACCTCTTTTTCCGTTCAAAAGCATTTTCTCAAAAGCGTGTTTCCATACTACATAGTACGATTTAAACCTGCAGCGAGTAACGAAGAAGCGTCTGAAAGGGTATGTTTCCATACTACATAGTACGATTTAAACTTTTTTTCAATTTTTTTGAGTATTTCTTTCCATCTCAGTTTCCATACTACATAGTACGATTTAAACTTTGCTATGTGTTATTTTTATGGAAGGAGAACATAGGTTTCCATACTACATAGTACGATTTAAACAAAAATCCCAGAGGCCACAACACCGGCGGCAAGAAGGTTTCCATACTACATAGTACGATTTAAACTTGTATTACTTTTTTTTTCAAAAAAAAAGTAATTAAGTTTCCATACTACATAGTACGATTTAAACGATTGAAATTAGGGGCGTAAAAAACATGGTTCAAACAGGTTTCCATACTACATAGTACGATTTAAACGGTGATAACGGGGGCGATAAAAAACACAATAAATGGGGTTTCCATACTACATAGTACGATTTAAACCTTTTCTCGGTCGCATAGGCAATCAAAAGCTGTGCTTGTTTCCATACTACATAGTACGATTTAAACTCATTGCCTGAAAGAATTTGAATGTGCGAACTCTTTGTTTCCATACTACATAGTACGATTTAAACTGCCGTTTTGTTGTTTTTCTTACATTTCATTATATCGTTTCCATACTACATAGTACGATTTAAACCGACGAAAGGACAGAAATCATCGGATTTGATGGAAACAGTTTCCATACTACATAGTACGATTTAAACCAATTCTGGAAAAACACTCGTTACTTCCCCAGATATGTTTCCATACTACATAGTACGATTTAAACAGTAATCCTATTTATAATTATAAAATATATATAAAAGTTTCCATACTACATAGTACGATTTAAACAAGTTTGTGCTGAACGAAGATGAAAGATACTACATAGTTTCCATACTACATAGTACGATTTAAACCTATACACTTGCGGGATATGCTATATTCCGGTATTTGTTTCCATACTACATAGTACGATTTAAACATGAATGCGTATATCTTACAAAAGAATTTTTCTTCCGTTTCCATACTACATAGTACGATTTAAACCACTTTCACATTCTTGATTTGTCTGCTTGTGAAGGAGTTTCCATACTACATAGTACGATTTAAACTGAAAAAGGAAAAAAAGAGTGCAGAAAATGCATGGGAGTTTCCATACTACATAGTACGATTTAAACCTGGCACGGTATGCCATGAGACAAAGACCGCAAATAGTTTCCATACTACATAGTACGATTTAAACAACACTCGATACTTCGCCCGATATTTTCATTTTCCGGTTTCCATACTACATAGTACGATTTAAACCTTTCCAGTCATCGTCATCTTCGTTGTTGTCTTCGCCGGTTTCCATACTACATAGTACGATTTAAACAAATGTGAATATTTTTTCTTACGTGATGAAGTATAGTTTCCATACTACATAGTACGATTTAAACGTATTATTTCGTTTAAGAAAATTAAACATTTTATTGTTTCCATACTACATAGTACGATTTAAACCTTGGTGAAGGATGTCATTGTCATCGGCTCACCGACCGGTTTCCATACTACATAGTACGATTTAAACTCATTAACTCTTTTAGCTGTTGCCAAACCATGCATCCGTTTCCATACTACATAGTACGATTTAAACTATATTGCGAAGCAAATGTTGGGTCGTCAAAAGATACGTTTCCATACTACATAGTACGATTTAAACGCCGGGACATAGTATACGCCTTTCCTTTTACGGAAAAGTTTCCATACTACATAGTACGATTTAAACTTTGAACCATGTTTTCGGGCCCCCCCTATTTTTGTTGTTTCCATACTACATAGTACGATTTAAACCATAAGTGCAAATATAAAAGAGTTCTTTCCTGTGTAGTTTCCATACTACATAGTACGATTTAAACTAAGGAACAATATTCGATATTATGTCTGTGTGCGGATGTTTCCATACTACATAGTACGATTTAAACTTTCGCCTCCAACTGTTGTATCTGCCCGTCGAGGGTAGTTTCCATACTACATAGTACGATTTAAACATTATGCGAAAGAAATCTTTGCGTTATTATGCGAAAGTTTCCATACTACATAGTACGATTTAAACTTTCTCACGATCACACAGACAATCAAAAGCTGTGCTTGTTTCCATACTACATAGTACGATTTAAACGGGTTAAATCATGTGTTGCTGTGTCGTCTGCGGTGTAGTTTCCATACTACATAGTACGATTTAAACTCGCAATGGTTTTTTTGTGCATAGTAAAGTCCCTTAGTTTCCATACTACATAGTACGATTTAAACAGAAAAACAGATTGGAAATGTGTTCAAAGATGATGAGTTTCCATACTACATAGTACGATTTAAACGTAATAACACAAATGACGCAATAACACAAACGCAAAGTTTCCATACTACATAGTACGATTTAAACCCCGAGAATTTACTCTTACATATGAATCGCAGACATGTTTCCATACTACATAGTACGATTTAAACTTCCCCTACCTTTGAGAAGGGGAGTTCCCCTTCTCGTTTCCATACTACATAGTACGATTTAAACATTTTTTCCCAGACATAGCATTCAGAAGATTTGATGAGTTTCCATACTACATAGTACGATTTAAACCAACAACTACAAGTGGACAATTGGGAGTGTATCATAGTTTCCATACTACATAGTACGATTTAAACTTTTTTATTTTCCTGTGTCATTCCGTATTTTTTTCGTTTCCATACTACATAGTACGATTTAAACGAAGAATGCTGAGGAAGTGTTTGATTGGTGGATGCGGTTTCCATACTACATAGTACGATTTAAACTGAAAAAATATTAAAAAGCTTTTAATATATAAAGTAGTTTCCATACTACATAGTACGATTTAAACGATGAATGCGTATATCTTTCGAGAAAGTTTTTTTTCCGTTTCCATACTACATAGTACGATTTAAACGGTATGTGGATATATATTTCTTCCCAAGCATGGCCCGGTTTCCATACTACATAGTACGATTTAAACATTATATATTACCACGCATATATTATATACTTTTCAGTTTCCATACTACATAGTACGATTTAAACACGGAGACGAAAGGCCAGGGTCTCCCACTTTTCTTCTGGTTTCCATACTACATAGTACGATTTAAACCGGTGTAAAGATTTGTTATATACTTTCCAGTTATGCGTTTCCATACTACATAGTACGATTTAAACATTTTGACAACATAGATATGCATTTCATACTAGTTGGTTTCCATACTACATAGTACGATTTAAACGTCTGTATTATATTCGTTCCATTCATGCACATTCCGGTTTCCATACTACATAGTACGATTTAAACATGAAATTTCTTAGCGACAGAAATTTCATAGAACGAAGTTTCCATACTACATAGTACGATTTAAACAAAGAAAATTCTATCGTTTTTTAGACACGCAAACAAGTTTCCATACTACATAGTACGATTTAAACCGAGAAAATGGAATATATAATCGGTGAGGGAACGCCCAGTTTCCATACTACATAGTACGATTTAAACTTCGCTATGCGCATTCAAAATACTGACGGTCTCGAGGTTTCCATACTACATAGTACGATTTAAACGAAGAAACCATCTGCGACATGAAAAGAGTTGGACTCGTTTCCATACTACATAGTACGATTTAAACAAGCAGAGCTGTGGAAAGAGGCGTCCCACGATTTTTTGGTTTCCATACTACATAGTACGATTTAAACAACAAGAAGGATTTCATTCTTCCCCGTAATCTTTCTCGTTTCCATACTACATAGTACGATTTAAACCTGATATCAACCGTCTGATTGCTGGACGAATTTTCGAGTTTCCATACTACATAGTACGATTTAAACAGGTAGTTGTGTGTTCGTTTGTTTGATGACATGCTGTGTTTCCATACTACATAGTACGATTTAAACAGAAACCCGTGTGTGTAGGCTGATACTACACACACTCGTTTCCATACTACATAGTACGATTTAAACTCTTTCAGTATGTATGCTATTTCGAGTTCACTTGGTGGTTTCCATACTACATAGTACGATTTAAACGGGACAGTATGTTAGGACGGCTTTCAGAGGGGGAAAGTTTCCATACTACATAGTACGATTTAAACGAAACAATACTACAGCCCTTCTTTTCGAGGCCCCAAGTTTCCATACTACATAGTACGATTTAAACAATTCGAATATTTTGAAGTAACAAAATATCCGAATTTGTTTCCATACTACATAGTACGATTTAAACCTTCGAAATCGATGGTTATGTTTTCTTCAATGATGGTTTCCATACTACATAGTACGATTTAAACTATTCTTTTTTTTTTCTTTATCGTATATATATTTTAGTTTCCATACTACATAGTACGATTTAAACTTCAAATGACCCACAGTTTATAGCCAATGCTTCATTGTTTCCATACTACATAGTACGATTTAAACGCGTGATGGCATGTTATGTTACGCCACAATATAATAGTTTCCATACTACATAGTACGATTTAAACAAGCATTTGAGATAGCCAAACAATATATCCAGACCAGTTTCCATACTACATAGTACGATTTAAACCTCGCTATGCGCATTCAAAACATCGATGGTCTCGAGGTTTCCATACTACATAGTACGATTTAAACCCGGAATAGAACATAATTCTTCCGCCTTTTCTGTCTGGTTTCCATACTACATAGTACGATTTAAACAGATACCTCTTTATCTGGCTCCGTCCACCCCTGAAAAGTTTCCATACTACATAGTACGATTTAAACCCTGCCGATACATGTAATTTTTTCTGCGCCTGTGTAGTTTCCATACTACATAGTACGATTTAAACTTTGTAACAATAGGCACAGCCCTTGCACGCTTTGTGGGTTTCCATACTACATAGTACGATTTAAACAGTGAATACGGGCGCAACTGTGAACAGGCAGTTTGAAGTTTCCATACTACATAGTACGATTTAAACATTAAATGCTTTATCCACGCTTAAACGCATAGAAAAGTTTCCATACTACATAGTACGATTTAAACTATTTATTTTTGTTTATTTGTTATTTTTTTGTCTTCCTGTTTCCATACTACATAGTACGATTTAAACTAGTAATCAGGTAAATTTATACCAATCTGTTTATTTGGTTTCCATACTACATAGTACGATTTAAACCATATATCCTCTACAAAAATCTCTATCGGATTTTGGTTTCCATACTACATAGTACGATTTAAACGCAAGCGATGTGGCAGGCGAAGACCTGAAACTTCCGTGTTTCCATACTACATAGTACGATTTAAACTTCCCGCTAGCCCTCCCGCTATATACGGATTTTGAAGTTTCCATACTACATAGTACGATTTAAACAAAACGGAGTTCAAAGACATATGTTGATACACACGGGGGTTTCCATACTACATAGTACGATTTAAACAAGCTCTGGAAATATTCCTTTACTCATTTTTCTACGGTTTCCATACTACATAGTACGATTTAAACTCGAAAATTCGTCCAGCAATCAGACGGTTGATATCAGGTTTCCATACTACATAGTACGATTTAAACCTCTCACTTTTTTCTTTTCATTTTTGTCCGCAGAGGAGTTTCCATACTACATAGTACGATTTAAACACAATTGGAGGCGAAAGGTGAGGGAATATGCCAAGGTTTCCATACTACATAGTACGATTTAAACAAAGTTCGGGTCGTGGGTTCCGTCCGAACCGAAAGGCGTTTCCATACTACATAGTACGATTTAAACAAGAAAGTTGGGGACACTTTGATTAGCTTTCATGTTGGTTTCCATACTACATAGTACGATTTAAACCAGGAAAAACACTCGATACTTCGCCCGATATCGTTTGTTTCCATACTACATAGTACGATTTAAACCCTCTGCCATCCTCTCTCACGAAGCCACAGAGAAAGAGTTTCCATACTACATAGTACGATTTAAACCAACTCCGGCATGACCTGCTCAAAAACATATTTTATTGTTTCCATACTACATAGTACGATTTAAACCGGAAAATGCTGATTATATTGAAAAATATCGGTTGCTGTTTCCATACTACATAGTACGATTTAAACTTGATAGGCTGGTCGGAACAGAGTGAAAGGATGGAAGTTTCCATACTACATAGTACGATTTAAACAACCCCTTTCAATAATTTTCTCTTGCACACGCAATGGTTTCCATACTACATAGTACGATTTAAACAACCAATCGGACACGGTATAAAATATGCGTCCGCAGGTTTCCATACTACATAGTACGATTTAAACAGTGGATGATGTCGACGATATGTCTGATGAAGAAATGTTTCCATACTACATAGTACGATTTAAACTTATTATCCACCCTTTTTTATACCGCCCGAAAATAAGTTTCCATACTACATAGTACGATTTAAACTGGTTCTCGGAGTGAATACAGGTACAACCGTGAACAGGGTTTCCATACTACATAGTACGATTTAAACATCATATGTGTAGAAGAAAGAGTTGAGGTGTAAAAGTTTCCATACTACATAGTACGATTTAAACAAAATGGCTGCCGAGAGACTGCCGCCGAATGCATCGCGTTTCCATACTACATAGTACGATTTAAACCAAGATTCTACGAACAAAATCTTCAATAAATAATTAAATTTTAAACATTAAATATTTAAATAAACATTAAAATCCAGTCGGTCTCTCTCTTATAAAC
>Ga0210047_1000733_pt1 | contig 12450 bp, 8 predicted proteins | sample CryGeyCG2014_300_3_FD_185453 | JGI IMG/M metagenome (GOLD analysis project Ga0210047, IMG submission 185453) | Groundwater microbial communities from aquifer - Crystal Geyser CG01_land_8/20/14_3.00 (SPAdes) (version 2) | ecosystem: Environmental > Aquatic > Deep subsurface > Groundwater | place...
CCCTCGCTCGGCATGATGGCGGCGATGCTGGCGTTGGGCGAGAAGGAATTCAGCGCGAGCGCGTTTGAAGTGAGCGTGGGCGCGCGCCGCATCCCGGTGGACGAGCAGTATGCGATGTGGATCAACTACACCGGGCCGCCCGGCGGCTATCCGCGCTATTCCTTTACCGATGTCGTGCACGGGCGGGTGGCGGCGGAACAGCTCAAAGGCAAGATATTGTTCGTCGGCGCGACCGCGCTGGGCGTGTACGACATGCGCGTGACGCCGTTCCACGGCAACACGCCGGGGGTGGAGATTCACGCCACCGTTGCCGACAACATCATCAGTGACCGCTTCATCCGCCAGGGCGGACCGGAGGCACTGCTCGACATCTTTTCCATCGTGCTGCTCGGTGCGCTGGCCTATTTTCTGACCACGCGCCTGAATTTATACGGTGCGATCCCGGCCGCCGCGTTACTGTTGGCGGGTTACATCTGGTTCGCTTACGCCATGTTTGAAAGCGGGTACTGGCTCAACATCATCTATCCAACCCTGGCGGCGGTGTTGGCCTTGCTGGTGGGCGGCAGTTTCCGTTATCTTGTGCTGGAGCGCAGTGCGCGCGAAATGCGCTCGATGTTCTCCAGCTACCTGTCGCCGAAACTGGTGGCGCGGCTGGAAAAAGATCCGGATGCCGCCAAAATCGGTGGCGACAACAAGGAGGTGACGGTGCTGTTCACCGACATCAAAGGATTCACCACCTTCAGCGAGTCGCATTCCCCGCACGTGGTGGTGTCGCGTTTGAACGAATATCTGGGCGCCATGGTGCAGGTGATCGAACAGCACGATGGCACCATCGACAAATTCATCGGCGACGCGATTATGGCTTACTGGGGCGCGCCGCTCAGCCAGCCCGACCACGCCGAGCGGGCGCTGCGCTGTGTAGCGGTGATGGCCGACCGGTTGGCGGTGTTGCAGGCAGAATGGGTGGATCGCGGGCTGGAAGGGTTTGCCATTCGCGGCGGTCTGAATTCGGGCGAGGTGGTGGCGGGCAATATCGGTTTTGCCGGCAAAAAGATGGAATATACGGTCATCGGCGACACGGTAAATCTGGCCTCGCGTCTGGAATCCACGGCCAAATACTATGGCATCACCTGGTTGGTGGGTGAGAGCACCGTGAATCTGGCCGCGCAAGCCTGCCGCTACCGCGAGCTGGACAAAATCCGGGTCATCGGCAAGCAGTTACCCGTTACAATCCACGAACCCCAAGTAGGGCCGGCAGCCTTGAGCGTGGCACAGGTGGACGCATTTCATGCGGCTTTGGAAAAATACCGGCAACGCGACTGGCTTGGCGCGCAAAGTGACTTTGCCGGTCTGGCGGCAGAGTTGCCGCACGACATGCCGTGCCGCCTGTATATCGAGCGCTGCACTTATTTTGCCGCCAGCCCGCCGGCGGCGGATTGGGATGGGGTATTCAACCGCACGGAAAAATAAGGGGAAGAAGCGGCAATACCGCACGGTTTAACCAACAGGGATGGACGGAGAGTGATGCGTAAGGTACTGGCGATTTTTTCGATGGGTCTGATCTGCTCGGCCGCGTTTGCGGCGGAGCTGCCGGGCGGCAAAAGCAACGGTTTCATCAAGGCGGATTTCAAACATGAAATCGGGGTGGCCAAACTCGACCGGTTGCTGGGTTCGGGCGGAGGCTATCTGTTTGTCGCCCGCGACGGCGGCACGGTGGAAGCGCTGCAGCCGGACGGCAAAGTGGCCTATACCCTGGCCGCCAAAGAAGGCAAAACGCAATTGTTGAAACATCCGGTGGCGGCGGCGAGCGCGGACGATATGCTGTATGTGGTGGACAGCGGAACCGAACAGGTGCTGTTGTATGGATTGAAGGACGGCAAGTTTCTGGGGCGCTTCGGCGCCGGCGTGAGCGGCTTTTTTGGCGGGGGAGACGGGCAGGAGCTGCAATCGCCGCGCGGCATCGCGGTGCACGAAGGGGTGGTTTATGTCGCCGATACAGGCAATCGGCGGATTCAGCTGTTCGGGGTCAACGGCGTGTTTTTGCATACCCTCGAATTAAGCGCCGAGGCGCCGGCGCAAGGCAAAAAGACATCGTCCCACCAACTGGGAAAGGCGGCCGATATTGCGCTGGATGCGGCGGGGCGCCTGTATGTGCTGGATGACGGCGACAATCTGGTCAAAGTGTATGACGCGAACGGCCGCTATTTGCACGCGCTCACCGGGATCGATCGGCCGGACGCCCTGGCGCTGGCCGAGGACGGGGTGTACGTCGCGGACGAGCGCAGCCAGTCCATACTCAAATTCGATTTTGCCGGCCAGCTGGTTTACCAGTTTGGTTCCCGTGGCGAAGGGAGGTCGCAGACCAAAAAGATCGCCGGTCTGGCCAGTGCCGCCGGTCAGCAGGTGTTCGTCGGCGATGCGGGCAAGGCACTGATCAATGTCTTTCAGACCGTCGCCGGGGAACGCATCGAACCTCTGCCGCGCGGCGCCGGCAGGGCATCGGTGAAGTGGCTGGGCGGCATCGAGCTGGATGCGCTGCGCCTTGCCGGCGACGGCAAGGGGGCGCTGTATGCCATTGGCAGCGACAACCAGGATGGCGGCCACCTGCTGAAGTTGCAGAACAACAAGGTGGTCGGCGAATTCAAGCTGAAAGAGGTGCAACCGGTCGCCCTGGCGCTGGATGGGGCGGGCGCTATCTGGGTCGCGGACAAGAATAAAAAGCGGGTGCTCAAACTCGATGCCGCGGGCAATGAATTGCTCGGTGTCGGCAGCGCCGGCACCGGTGCGGGCCAGTTTGGCAATCCGAGCGCTGTCGCGGTGGCGCGTAGCGGGCTGATTTTCGTGGCGGATCGTGGCAATCGTTCGGTGCAGGTGTTTCGCGAAGACGGCGTGTTTCTGAATAAATTGGGCGGGTCGGCGACCCGGTTCGAGAATCCGGTGGCGATGGGGCTGGACCCCGGGGACAAGCTATTCGTGCTGGATGCGGGGCGCGGCAGCATCAGTGTGTTCTCGGCCGACGGCAAGCTGATGCACCAGTTCGGCAAGTTGAAAGAAGGCGGTGAGTTTGGCAAGCCGCTGGATATGGCGGTGACTGCGGATGAGGTGCTGGTGTTGGACGGCAACCGGGTGATGGCGTTCGATCACGCGGGCAAGCTGCTGCGCGTGTTCGGTGCCAAGACGACCGGCGTCGCCAGTCTTGGCGATCCGGTCGCGCTGGCTAGCGGCGGCGGGAGCACTCTGTTTGTGGCCGAGCATGCAGACAGGCGGGTGGAGACAATATCGGTGCTGTACAAGCCGCAGGCGCCGAAAAAATTTGCGGCGCAAAAAAGCGTTCACGCGATCGACTTGCAATGGGCGCCAGCGCCTGCCGCCTACGTCGAGTCGTACCGTATTTATCGTTCCGCCCGCGAGGACGGTGGCTACGTGCGGATTGCCACCAGCGCAAGCAATACCTACAGCGATACCGATTTAACCCCCGGCAGCCTCTATTTTTACCGCGTGGCGGCGCTGTCCGATGGCGGGTTTGAAGGCGCCAGCAGTGATGCCGTGAGCGCAGTGCCGGACAAATATGTGCCGCCCGCGCTGGCGGCGGTGCAAGTCGAAACCAACCCGTGGCAAGCCCGTTTGAGCTGGGAGGCGGCCGCCCCGAAATACTTTGCCGCGTATCGCATTTATCAAAAAGAAGGCGAAAACCTGATCAAGGTCGGCGAGGTGAGCGAACCCGCCTTCACCCGCGACGGGCTGACCCCTGAAACCGCTTACACCTTCTATGTCGCCGTGCTGAGCCGGGATGACACCGAATCGGAAAAAACCGCGGTCGAGACACAGACCGAGGTGTTCAACCGGCCGCCGCTGGAGATCGAGGTGGTGAGCTTGAAAGATGTGTTCTCCAACTCTTACAAGCAATACGAGCGTGATGGCGTCGGGCTGATCCGCCTGACCAACAACACCGACAAAAAAATGGACAAGATCCGGGTCAGCTTCGTGCTGAAGAATTTCATGGATTTTGCCACCGAGGGCAAGGTGTCCCGCCTGTTGCCCGGGGAAAGCGAGGAGCTGCCGCTGAAGGCGGTGTTTAACAACAGCATCCTGACCATGACCGAAGACAGCGCGGTGCAGGCACTGATCGAGGCCAGCTATTTCGATAATGGCAAACGCGAAACTTACAGCCGCAATGCCACGGTCAACGTGTATGACAAGCACCGTCTGACTTGGGACGAGCGCGAGCGGTTCTCGGTTTTCGTCACCCCCAAGGACGAGCCGGTGCTCAATCTGGCGCGCGCGATCGTTAGCGAATACAGGGAAACCAAGGACGAGGCGCAGCTGGCGGCAGCCCTGTTTAACGGGCTGGGTGTGTTCGGTCTGACCTACATTCAGGATCCGAGCAATCCCTACCAGATCACCTCGGGCCAGGCGCATACCGTCGATTATCTGCAATTTCCACGCGAGACGCTGGAACGCAAATCCGGCGATTGCGACGACCTGGTGGCGGTGTATTCGTCGGGCCTGGAGAGCATGGGCATCGCCACCCGCGTACTGGAAGTGCCGGGGCATATGCTGATGATGTTCGCCACCGGCATTCCGGCCGACGGCGACGGCTACACCATGAATAATCTGTACGTGATTCACGAGGGAATGCTGTGGATTCCGGTGGAAACCACGCTGGTGGGCAATTCATTCATCAAAGCGTGGGAAAAAGGCAGCGAAACCTATTACAAGTACAAGGACAACGGTTTGAGCGTGCTGGATATCCATAGCGCGTGGGAAAATTTCAAACCTGCCAGCCTGCCGTCTTCCGACTGGAAAGTGAGCGGCCTGACCCGTGCCGTGATTGAGAAGAAATACCCGGGCGACAGTGTTTCCGTGCTGAAGATCAGTTCGCAGATCCAGACCCGCCGCTATCTGGATATCCTCAAGGAAAAGCCGGGCAACATCGACGCCAATCTGCAGACCGGAATCATTCTGGCCAGAATCGGCGACCGCAACGAGGCGATGAAATACTTCGACAAGGTGCTTGGGCTCGACGCGAAAAATGCGGCAGCCCTGAATAATCGCGGCAATTTGCTGATGATCGAGAGCAAATACCAGGAAGCGGTGAATGCCTACCGTGCCGCCGCCCAAGCCAGCCCGCAGGACTCGCTGATTCAGATCAATCTGGCGCGCGCGTACAAGCGGCTGGGGCATAACAAGAGCGCAAAGTCAGCTTTTTTGAAAGCAAAAAAACTCGATCCCGCCGTGCAAAAGCAATATCGCACACTGGCGCAGGAACTCTTGAACACGCTGTGAGCCGGACGTCCCGGATTTAACAAGGAGAAGATGATGAAAAGAGTAATCGCGTTGTTGGTTTCGCTGGGGATCACGCTTGCGCTGGCCGCCCCGGTGCAGGCGTCGGACGAGGAGCTTTCGCTGTGGGAACGTCTGCGCAAGAAGATCGAGCTGCTGACGCCGAAGAAAAAATTGACCACCACCACGGCGGCCGGCGGGGTGCGCGGTTCGCTGGCGGATGCAGATGACGTCTATTGGAAAGGCGAGGCCAAGCCGGTAATCATCGACGAGGCCGAACTGGCGGCATTCGGCGCCGCCGTCGCGCTGGCGGGTGAGGGCAAGACAAATGCGGCGCAGCTTGCCTTCGCGCGCTTCATCAAACAATACCCGGACAGCACCCTGCGTGCCGATGCGGTGGCCGCGCTGGGGCAGCTTGGGTCTGGCAAGTAAATCCCGTGCCGTGCCGGGGCGGCTGGCAGAAAGCCGCCCCAACCCCTATAATTCCGCCCCCGATTCTCGCGGATAGCGGATTCCCCATGCAGTTATTGACCTTTGGCATCAATCATCAGACCGCGCCGCTCGCCGTGCGCGAGCAGATCGCGTTTAACGCGGAAGCGATGGATGGCGCCCTGCGCGACCTGGTGGACAACGGGTCGGCCAAGGAAGCCGCGATCTTGTCCACCTGCAACCGCACCGAAATCTATTGCAATACCCAAACCCCGGCGCAGGCCATCGGTTGGCTTGCCGCCTATCACCATTTGCCCGACACCGAGATCGCGCCCTACCTTTACCGTTTGCCGCAGGCGCAGGCGGTAAAGCACGCGTTTCGCGTCGCCAGCGGGCTGGATTCGATGGTGCTGGGCGAGCCGCAGATCCTCGGACAGATGAAGCTGGCGGTGCGTCAGGCAGAGCAGGCCGGCACACTGGGTTTCCTGTTGCACAAATTGTTCCAGCGCACCTTCTCGGTGGCCAAGGATGTGCGCACCCAGACCGAGATCGGCACCAATCTGGTGTCGATGGCCGCCGCTGCAGTGAAACTGGCGGAACGTATTTTTCCTTCCATCGCCGAACAAAAAGTTCTGTTCATTGGCGCGGGCGAGATGATCGAGCTGAACGCGGTGCATTTTGCCGCGCGCAACCCGCGCCAGATCACTGTCGCCAACCGTACCCTCGAGCGCGCGCAGACCCTGGCGCGACGGATCAACGGCCAGGCCATCACTCTGACCGATCTGCCGGAACAACTGGCGCAGCATGACATCATCGTGACCAGCACCGCCAGCCAGTTGCCCATCCTCGGCAAGGGCATGGTTGAACGCGCGCTGAAAGCGCGCAAACACCGTCCGCTGTTCATTGTCGATCTGGCCGTGCCGCGCGATGTGGAAGCGGAAGTCGCCGAACTGAAAGATGTGTTTCTCTACACCGTGGATGATATCGCCGAAGTGGTCAAGGACGGCCTCGACGCCCGCCAAAGCGCGGTGAAGGAAGCCGAGGTCATCATTGATTCCGGGGTCTCCGATTTCGTCCACTGGATGGAATCGCGCGAAGTGGTGCCTACCATCCGCGCCCTGCGCGACCATGCCGAGCGCAACCGCCGTCATGAGTTGGAGAAAGCCGCGCGCCTGCTGGCCAGGGGTGAAGATCCGCAAAAAGTGCTGGAGCAGATGAGCAGCAGCCTGACCAATAAATTTCTGCACGCGCCTACGCACGCGCTGAACCAGGTGCACGGTGACGAACGCGAAGCTTTTCTTGAAGTGATTCACCGTCTGTATCACCTCAACAACGAAGAATGAAACCCAACATAGCCGCCCGGCTGGACCGCCTGGGCGAACGCCTGCATGAAGTTGATCAACTGCTGAGTACCGAAGAAGCGACGCGCGATATGGCCGTATTCTGCCAGCTTGGCCGCGAGCGCGCCGAACTGGAGCCGGTGGTCACGCTGTACCAGGCTTACCGGCGTGCCGAGACCGACATCAAGACCGCGCGCGAGATGGCGCAGGACCCGGAGATGCTGGAATTCGCCGAGGCCGAGATCGAACAGGGCCAACAACGGCTGGCCGAACTCGACCGCGAACTGGAATTGCAGCTATTGCCGAAAGACTCCAATGACGAGCGCAACGTCATCCTCGAAGTGCGCGCCGGCACCGGGGGCGACGAGGCGGCGCTATTCGCGGGCGATTTATTCCGCATGTACCTGCGTTTCGCCGAACGCCGCCGCTGGCAGGTCGAGATCATCTCAGAAAGTCCGGGCGAAATGGGCGGTTACAAGGAAGTTATCGCGCGCATCATCGGGCAGGGCGCGTACTCGGTATTGAAATTCGAATCCGGCGCGCACCGCGTGCAGCGCGTGCCGGCCACCGAAACGCAGGGGCGTATTCACACCTCCGCCTGCACCGTTGCCATCCTGCCGGAAGCGGATGACATGGAGGAGGTGGTGCTGAATCCCGCCGAGTTGCGCATAGACACCTTCCGCGCTTCCGGTGCCGGCGGCCAGCACATCAACAAGACCGATTCGGCGGTGCGCATCACCCACCTGCCGACCGGCACCGTGGTCGAATGCCAGGACGGGCGCTCGCAACACCAGAACAAGGCGCAGGCGATGCGCGTGCTGGCGGCGCGCATCATGGACAAACAGGAGCGGGAGGCGCACAGCAAATTGGCCGCCGAGCGTAAATCGCTGGTCGGCAGCGGCGACCGCTCCGAACGCATCCGCACCTACAACTTCCCGCAGGGCCGCGTCACCGACCACCGCATCAACCTCACGCTGCACAAGATGGACGCAATCATGGACGGCGACATCGGCGAACTCACCGGCGCGCTGATGGCCGAGCATCAGGCGCAGCAACTGGCGGCGATGGCGGACACCCGCTGATGCGCCCCCTCCGCGACGTGCTGGCGCAAGATGGCCGCGCGCTGCAAACCGCCTTGTCGCTCACCGCGCGGGAAGCGCGGAGCGAAACGCAATGGCTGTTGCAACACGCACTGAACGTGAATCGCGCCTATCTGCTGGCGCATCCGGAACAGGAGTTGGATGCGGCTCAGGCAGCGACCTACTGTGCCTTGTTGCAGCGCCGTCTGGCGGGCGAGCCGATCGCCTACATCCTGGGTGGGCGCGGGTTTCATGGGCTGAATTTTAAGGTCACCCCCGCCACCCTGATTCCGCGCCCTGAAACCGAGTTGCTGGTGGAACTGGCATGGCAACATATATCCTCTCCCCCAGCCCCTCTCCCGCTTGCGGGAGAGGGGGGCCGACAGGCCGGGGGAGGGGGATCGTTCCGTGTGCTCGATCTAGGTACCGGCAGCGGCGCCATCGCGCTGTCCATCGCCCATGCGCGCCCGGATGCCGAAGTAACGGCGGTGGATGCATCTATGGAGGCGCTGGAGGTGGCGCGGGAGAACGCGCAGCGTTTAAACATTGCCAACACGCGTTTCGTGCAGAGCGACTGGTACGCTCAGCTTGCGGGTGAACGTTTCGACCTGATCGTTGCCAACCCGCCTTACATTGCCGACGACGATACGCATCTGGCACAAGGCGACTTGCGTTACGAGCCGCGCAGCGCGCTGGCATCCGGTGCGGACGGTCTGGACGATATCCGCCGCATCATCGGCGGAGCGAACGCTCACCTCACAACCGGCAGTTGGTTGCTGCTGGAACACGGCTACGACCAGGCGGTAGCGGTCCGTGGTTTGTTGTTATCCGCAGGTTTTAATGGGGTTTTTTCAGCCACAGACCTGGCCGGTATCGAGCGGGTCAGCGGTGGCGGGATATAGGACGGTCGAAAAATATATAGGCTGATATATAGGCCGTTTGGTCTATAGGCAAGCGATGAGCGGCTACTTACAATCCGCCCCGAGTTGCGAGCTTTGAGTTGTCAACAACTCGATCTTTCATACTCTCCTCCTATTCCGGGCCGTCGCAAGATGGCCCGTTTTTTTGTCCCCGATTTGTGGCGATATCTTGTGCGCGAAAGGTCAATCGCTGACATCGTTTATCATACGAAACGAGGCGCGGTGCAAATGTAAGAAACCTCGCTTGGGCGCGACTGACCACGCGTGAACACACTTAACCAGGGGAAATCATGCACGACATCGTTCAAGACTATTACGGCAAACAACTGCACAGCACGAATGACCTGAAAACCAGCGCCTGCTGCGATGCCAGCGCGCTGCCCGCGTGGCTGAAGCCGCTGCTGGCAAAGGTGCACCCCGAAGTGTTGTCGCGCTATTACGGCTGCGGCTTGGTGTGCCCGCAATTGCTCGAAGGCTGCCGTGTGCTGGATCTGGGCAGTGGTTCCGGGCGCGATGTCTATGCGCTGGCGCAACTGGTGGGCAAGACGGGCGAAGTGGTTGGGGTCGATATGACGCCGGAACAATTGGCGGTGGCGGAACAGCATCGTGCCTATCACGCCGAAAAGTTCGGCTACGCCAACGTGCGTTTTTTCAATGGCTATATCGAGAAACTGGATGCGCTCGATCTCGAACCCGGCAGCTTCGATGTAATCGTGTCCAACTGCGTGGTCAATCTGTCGCCGGACAAAGATGCGGTATTGCGCGGCGTGTATCGCCTGCTGAAGAACGGCGGCGAGTTCTACTTCTCCGACGTGTATGCCGACCGCCGCGTGCCGGATGCGGTGAAGAACGACCCCGTGCTGTACGGCGAATGTCTGGGCGGCGCGCTGTACTGGAACGACTTCATCCGCCTCGCGCATCGCCACGGTTTCGCCGACCCGCGTCTGGTCGAAGACCGTCCGCTGGAAATCACCGACCCGAAGCTCGCGCCGCGCGTGGGCAACCTGAAGTTCTATTCCGCCACTTATCGCTTGACCAAGCTGGACAGTCTGGAAAGCGCCTGTGAAAACTACGGCCAGGCGGTGATCTATCGCGGCACCATCCCCGACCACCCGCACCGCTTCGTGCTGGACAAACATCACCACATCGAAACGGGCAAGGTGTTTCCCGTGTGCGGCAATACCTGGCGCATGTTGCACGACACCCGCTTCGCCCCGCATTTCGAGTTCATCGGCACCTTCGATACCCATTACGGCTTGTTCGAGGGCTGCGGTGCCGCGATCCCGTTCGATGGCAAGGATGGTAGCGAAGCAAGTTGTGCTTGCTGCTAAATTACTGCAACAGAAGAAATGCAAATGATCAGTATGGAAAAAAAATGGTGTGCGGCGGTATGCGTCGGTCTGTCGCTGTGTGCCAGCGCTTGGGCTGGGGGCAATAAATTGGTGCTGACCGGTTCGAGTACCATCGCGCCGCTGGCATTGGAGATCGGCAAACGTTTCGAACAACAAAATCCCGGGGTGCGCGTGGATGTGCAGACGGGCGGTTCGACGCGCGGCGTGAACGATGCGCGCACGGGCTTGGCGGACATTGGCATGGCATCACGCGCCATGAAATCCGATGAAGCGCAAGTGCTGGTGGCGCACCGCATCGCCATGGATGGCATCGGCATCATCCTGCATCAAAAAAATCCCGTTAAAAACTTGAGCGACGAACAGATCAAACAAATTTACACCGGGCAAATCGGCAACTGGCGCGAGGTCGGCGGCGAGGATCGCAAGATCACCGTGGTAAACAAGGCCGAGGGACGCTCTACGCTGGAATTATTCCTGCACCACTTTCAACTCAATAACCCCGATATTCGCGCCCACGTGGTGATCGGCGACAACCAGCAAGGCATCAAGACGGTGGCGGGCAATGTCGGCGCAATCGGCTATGTTTCAATCGGCACGGCGGAATATGAGCAGACGCATGGCACACCGATTCAACTGTTGCCGATGGCAGGCGTGGGCGCTTCGGTCGCCAATGTGCGCGAGGGTAAATTTCCCTTGTCGCGTCCGCTGAATCTGCTCACTAAGGGCACGCCGACGGGACTGGCCAAACGCTTTATCGAATTCGCGCAATCGGCGGCAGTGGATGATCTGGTCACGGCACAATATTTCGTCCCCCTCGCGCGCTGATGTCCTGCTCGCACGGTTGAGCGGCAGCCTCGCGTTCGCCGTGGCGGTGTTGCTGGCTCTGGTGTTACTGATGCTGTTTAAGGAATCCTGGGCGGTGCTGGCAAGTGGCGGTTGGGCACGTTTCTTCGCCGGGGAGGGTTGGTTTCCGTCCAGCGGACAATACAATTTATGGCCAATGTTGTGGGCGACGCTGGTGGCCACCTTGGGGGCATTGTTGCTTGCCTTGCCGCTGGGATTGGCGAGCGCGCTATTCGGCCGTTTCTATGCGCCGCGCTGGCTGGTGCTGCCGCTGCGCCGCGTGATGATGTTGCTGGCGGGCATTCCCTCGGTGGTCTATGGGCTATGGGGATTGACCGTACTGGTACCTTTGATTGCACAGTGGGAACCGCCCGGTGCCAGCTTGCTGGCAGCGATTTTGATACTTGCGCTGATGGTGTTGCCCACCGTGGCACTCACCAGCGAAGCGGCACTGGCAGCAGTGTCGTCCGCCAGTTTGCAGGGGGCGGCAGCGTTGGGTTTGAGCCGCAAGGGCATCGTGCTCGGCGTGGCATTGCCCGAGGCGCGGGCGGGTATTTTCAGCGGCGCTTTGCTGGCAGCGATGCGCGCGCTGGGCGAGACGATGGCCGTGCTGATGGTGGCGGGCAACGTGGTGCAAACGCCGGGCAGTCTATTCGATCCGGTGCGCGTGCTGACCGCCAACATCGCGCTGGAAATGTCTTACGCGGCGGGCGAGCATCGTGCCGCGTTGTTTGCTTCTGGGTTATTGCTGATGCTCATGGTGGCAGCGCTGGCGTGGCTGGCCGGCAAGCGTGGAGGGCGGTTATATGCGTAAGCACGGCGATGCCCTGCTGACGGCGGCGGTCTGGTTGGCAACCGCCTTGGTGGTGGGCGCATTTTTGTGGCTGCTGGGGGATGTGGTGATTCACGGTATCGGCAAGCTCGATGCCGCTTTTTTGCTGGACGCGCCACAGAACGCGGGACGCGATGGCGGGATCGCGCCCATTCTGGTTTCCACCTTGCTTATTTTGGTGGTCGCCCTGGCGGTGGCTGTTCCGCTTGGGTTGGCGACGGCTGTCTATCTGAGCGAATACGCCGCGGCCCAATTGGCCAAGCCGCTGCGTGTCTGCCTGAATATGCTGGCGGGCGTACCGTCCATCGTGTTCGGACTGTTCGGCAACGCGCTGTTTTGTGTCGCGCTGGGGATGGGATTTTCGATCTGGTC